>Ga0068862_100004200_pt1 | contig 12197 bp, 10 predicted proteins | sample KBSSwiS52_FD_66598 | JGI IMG/M metagenome (GOLD analysis project Ga0068862, IMG submission 66598) | Switchgrass rhizosphere microbial communities from Kellogg Biological Station, Michigan, USA - KBS Switchgrass S5-2 | ecosystem: Host-associated > Plants > Roots > Rhizosphere > Soil ... | reverse complement strand
CACGGGGCGCATTCTCGACGTGCCCGTCGGTCCGGAGCTCATCGGCCGCGTGGTCGACTCGCTCGGCCGTCCGATCGACGGCAAGGGCCCGGTGAACGCCAAGATGCGCGACGTGATCGAAAAGGTCGCGCCCGGCGTGATCGACCGGCAAAAAGTGTCGCAGCCCGTGCAGACCGGATTGAAGGCCATCGACGCCATGGTGCCGATCGGCCGCGGCCAGCGCGAGCTCATCATCGGCGACCGCCAGACCGGCAAGACCGCGGTGGCCGTCGACACGATCATCAACCAGAAGGGCCGGAACCTGATCTGCGTGTACGTCGCGATCGGGCAGAAGGCGTCGTCGATCAAGAACGTCGTCAACAAGCTGACCGAATACGGCGCGATGGAGTACACGATCGTCGTCGCCGCGACCGCGTCGGATTCCGCAGCGCTGCAGTACATCGCGCCCTACTCCGGATGCACGATGGGCGAGTACTTCCGCGACCGCGGGCAGGACGCCCTAATCATCTACGACGACCTGACCAAGCAAGCCTGGGCGTACCGGCAGGTGTCGCTGCTGCTGCGGCGTCCGCCCGGCCGCGAGGCGTATCCCGGCGATGTGTTCTACCTCCACTCGCGCCTGCTCGAGCGCGGTGCGCGGGTCAACGCCGATTACGTGGAGCGCTTCACCAAGGGCGAGGTCAAGGGCAAGACAGGCTCGCTCACCGCGCTGCCGATCATCGAGACGCAGGCGGGCGACGTGACCGCGTTCGTGCCGACCAACGTGATCTCGATCACCGACGGCCAGATCTTCCTGCAGACCGACCTCTTCAATGCCGGCATCCGTCCGGCCATCGACGCCGGCATCTCCGTGTCCCGCGTCGGCGGCGACGCCCAGACCAAGGTCATCAAGAAGCTGGGCGGCGGCGTGCGTCTGTCGCTCGCGCAGTATCGCGAGCTCGCCGCGTTCGCACAGTTCGCGTCCGACTTGGACGAAGCCACCCGCAAGCAGCTCGACCGCGGCCGCGTCGTGACCGAGCTCATGAAGCAGCCGCAGTACGCGCCGCTGTCGGTGCCCGACGAGGCGCTGACGCTGTTCGGCGTGAACAAGGGCTACTACGACGACGTGCCGGTGGACAAGGCGCTCGCGTTCGAAGCGGCGCTGCGCCAGTTCATGAAGACCAAGTACCCGCAGATCATCGACAGGATCGCGACCACGCTCGATCTGACCGCCGACGACGAAAAAGCGTTGGGCGCGGCCATCGAAGACTTCAAGAAGACCGGCACGTACTAGGACGAAAGAGCGTCATGGCGGGCTCCAAGGAAATCCGGAACAAGATCAAGAGCGTGCAGAGCACGCGCAAGATCACCAAGGCGATGGAGATGGTCGCGGCCTCGAAGATGAAGAAGGCCCAGGACCGGATGCGCGCCTCGCGGCCGTACATCGAGAAGCTCTTCAACATCGTCCTGCACATCGCCAAGGCCAACACCGAGTATCGCCATCCCTTCCTCGTGCCGCGCGAGAGTGTCAAGCGCGTCGGCGCCATCGTGGTCACGACCGACAAGGGATTGTGCGGCGGCCTCAACACCAACGTGCTGCGGCTGGTGCTCAATGCGCACAAGGACTGGAAGGCAAAGGGCATCGACGCCGATTACGTCGCGATCGGCAGCAAGGGGCTGGGGTTCCTGCAGCGCATGGGCGGCAACGTCGTCGCGAGCGTGGTGCAACTCGGCGACCGGCCGCATCTCGATCGCATGGTAGGCCCGGTGAAGACGTTGATCGACGAATACCTGACGGGCAAGGTCGACGAGGTGCACGTGTTCTTCACGACGTTCATCAACACGATGCGCCAGGAGCCGCGGCACGGGCGCATCGTGCCGATCCCGCACCAGTTCAGGGCGCTGGCGACGGGCGAGATCCGCAAGGCGGACATCGGCGATGGCGCCTGGGACTACATCTACGAGCCCGACGCGCGCGAGCTCCTCGACGGCATGATGCGGCGCTATCTGGAGGCGAGCGTGTTCCAGATGGTCAACGAGAACATGGCGTCGGAGCAGTCGGCGCGGATGGTGGCGATGAAGGCCGCGTCCGACAACGCGGGCAAGATCATCCAGGAGCTGCAGCTCATCTACAACAAGACGCGGCAGGCGGCGATCACGAAGGAACTGTCGGAGATCGTCGGCGGCGCGGCGGCGGTGTAACGAATTGCAATCGACGAAGTTGAGGAAACCATGAGTGAAGGAACCATCGTTCAGTGCATCGGCGCGGTCGTCGACGTGGAGTTTCCGCGCGACCAGATCCCCGAAATCTACGACGCGTTGAAGCTCGACGAGATCGGCCTCACGCTCGAGGTGCAGCAGCAGCTGGGCGACGGCGTCGTGCGCACGATCGCGCTCGGCAGCTCCGACGGCCTGCGGCGCGGAATGCAGGTTGTCAACACCAACGCGCCCATCACGGTGCCGGTCGGCGTCGAGACGCTCGGCCGCATCATGGACGTGCTGGGCCGGCCGATCGACGAGCGCGGCCCCGTCAACGCGGCGAAGTCGATGTCGATCCACCGCGAGGCGCCGGCGTACGAGGAACTGGCGCCGTCGACCGAGCTGCTCGAAACCGGCATCAAGGTCATCGACCTCATCTGCCCGTTCGCCAAGGGCGGCAAGATCGGCCTCTTCGGCGGCGCCGGCGTGGGCAAGACGGTGACGATGATGGAGCTCATCAACAACATCGCGACCGCGCACGCGGGCCTGTCCGTGTTCGCCGGCGTCGGCGAGCGCACGCGCGAAGGCAACGACTTCTATCACGAGATGATGGACTCGGGTGTGGTCGTCAGCGACGACCTGTCGAAGTCCAAGGTGTCGATGGTGTACGGCCAGATGAACGAGCCGCCGGGCAACCGGCTGCGCGTCGCGCTGACCGGGCTCACCATCGCCGAGTCGTTCCGCGACGAGGGCCGCGACGTGCTGTTCTTCGTCGACAACATCTATCGCTTCACGCTCGCGGGAACCGAAGTGTCGGCGCTGCTCGGCCGGATGCCGTCGGCGGTGGGCTACCAGCCCACGCTCGCGGAGGAGATGGGCCGGCTGCAGGAGCGCATCACGTCGACCAAGACCGGCTCGATCACGTCGATCCAGGCCGTGTATGTGCCGGCGGACGACCTGACCGACCCGTCGCCCGCGACTACGTTCGGCCACCTCGACGCCACCGTCGTGCTGTCGCGCGACATCGCCTCACTCGGCATCTACCCGTCGGTCGACCCGCTCGACTCGACCTCGCGCCAGATCGATCCGCACGTGATCGGCGACGAGCACTACAACTGCACGCGCAAGGTGCAGCAGACCCTGCAGCGGTACAAGGAGCTGCGCGACATCATCGCGATCCTCGGCATGGACGAGCTGTCGCCGGAAGACAAGCTGGCCGTGGCGCGCGCGCGCAAGATCCAGCGCTACCTGTCGCAGCCGTTCACCGTGGCCGAAGTGTTCACCGGCTCGCCGGGCAAGTACGTCTCGCTCAAGGACACGATCAGGGGCTTCAACATGATCGTGAACGGCGAGTGCGACCAGCTTCCCGAGCAGGCGTTCTACATGGTCGGCACGATCGAGGAAGCATTCGAGAAGGCTAAGACCCTGCAGTAGGAGTCACCATGGCCGTCCCCACCATCCACGTCGACGTCGTAAGCGCCGAAGAGCAGATCTACTCGGGCGAGGCGGAGTTCGTCGTGCTGCCCGGCATCGAGGGCGAGCTCGGCGTTTACCCGCGGCACACGCCGCTGTTCACGCAGATCAGGCCCGGCGCCGTGCGCATCAAGCTTCCCGGCGTGGCGGAGGAAGAGTTCGTGTTCGTGCAAGGCGGCTTCCTCGAAGTGCAGCCGACCAAGGTGACGGTGCTTGCCGACACCGCGATTCGCGCCGCCGACCTCGACGAGGCGAAGGCGCTCGAGGCAATGGAGAAGGCCAAGGAGGCGCTGGTGAACAAGGCCTCGGCCGGCAGCGTGGCCGCGGCGCAGGCGGAGCTCGCCAGCATGGCCGCGCAAATCGCCGCCATCCGGAAAATGAAACCCCGCGCTTAGTGGTGTCTGACCCTATTAAAGCAAAACATTAATAGGGTCTGACCCCAATTCGAGGCGGCCCGACGGGCCGCCTTTTTGTTGGGCCGCTCTCACGAATATACTGCCTCCCAAAACAGGGGAGGCGTCGTTTGCAGACGTGGTTCGTTGCCGAAGGCCAGCTTCAATGTGCGGACGCCCGGGGCGACTGCCAGCCCGTCGTCTCGCCGTTCATACAGGAAGCCGTGCAGCGCTCCGAGCGCGGCAAGCAGGTCGACGGCTGGAAGACGGCGCAGTCGCCCGACGACGATCGCGGGCGCATGGTTCCGCGAGCCACGCTCTGGGGTGCCGGCCGCAGTGGCGGCAGCACACTCCAGCACCGTTTCCGTTACGTCGCACGAGGTGAAGGCGACTCGCTGTTCTACGTGATCTCGGTCGGCGCGGGGACCGGGCTGTTCCGCTACTACCCGAAGGAGCGACGCGAGGTGCGGCTGTTTCACGGCGCGGCGATGCACTGCCTGGGCATCGCGCACGACCCGTCGTCGAATCACGTGGTGCTCGCGGCGGGCGCAGCCGACGGCACCGCGAGCCTCGAGCTCGTCGACTCCGAAGGACGCCGCCGCGGCCAGGTCACCGGTGGCGACGCGATCGACGCCGCGCCCAGCGTGTCGGCGCGCGAGCCGGGTGTGGTGTATTACCAGTCGAGTGGCGTGGCCCGTCACGCGCAGACCGGGCAAGCGGCAGCGATCGGTCCCGCGGCGCTCCTGCGTCTCGATACCCGTACCGCGAAGCTCGACACGGTGCAGGAGCATCGCGACTTCGATTACCTCGCGCCGCGCGAGGACCGCAGCGGCAATCTCTGGTTCATCCGCCGCCCCTACGAGCGAACGGCCGGCGAGGTTGCGGTGTCCGCGGGCAAGGACGCGCTCATGTTTCCGTGGCGCGTCGCCAAGGGCGTGTTCGGATTCCTGGACGCGTTCTCCAAGATCTACGGCCGCGAGCCCATGAAGCCGAGCGGCGGACCCCAGAACCACAACCTCACGCCGGATTTGGGGTCACTGTGGCTGCACGGGCGTCTCGTGGCGATCAGCGAGGTCCAGTACGACACGGGCCGCGGCGGCGGGCTCGTGCCCGGGTCGTGGGAGCTCGTGTGCCGCAACCGCAAGGGGCAGGACTACGTGGCGGCGCGCCACGTCGTGAGCTTCGACGTCGCCGCGGACGACACTGTGGTTTACAGCAACGGCTTCGCGGTGTTTCGCCTGGTCGACGGCGACTGGCAGGAAGTCGCGCGCGCCAACCTCGTCGAGAACGTATGCGCGGCCTAGCGGCCGGCGCAGCCGCCGCCGCAGCGGAACCCGTTCGGCACCGCCAGCGCCTCGGCTTTCGGCACGAACGCGCCGCATTCCACGCACCGGACGAGCTTGGCCTCGGGGCTCGGTGCCTCGCTCTGCGCTGCCCCGGGCGCCTCGGCGCGGTTCGTGCTTGCCCCCTTGAACAGCCGGCGCACCAGAAGGGCCACAACGACGATAATGGCGAGCAGCAGGACGAGTTTGGCCATGGGAGCCTGCGGGGCGGGGGTACGGCCGGCGTGTTGGCGTCGGGAAACCGTACCTTACCGCGTGTTTGATTGACAGCGAAGGGGAGCTTACGTTGGTTCGGCTGTTTTCGTTTTTACTGTTCATGGTGCTCGCGGCGCACGCCAGCGCCCAGGGGAACGAGCTCGTATTTGCCGTCACGGAGGGAGTGACCTACCAGGCCACGCCCAAGGAGATCCGCGACAAGTTCACCCCACTCGCCGAAATCATGGGCAAGGCCGTGGGACGCCGCGCACGGGTCGTCCTGGTGCCTGCCTACAACGACCTGCGCGCGGGCCTCGCGAAGCAGGAATACGACGTCGCGTTCGTGCACCCGGCGCACGTCTCGATGGCCGAGATCAAGAGCGGCAAGTACCGCGCGATCGCCTGGACCACCGGCTTCACCGAGTACACGGTGTCGCTGATGGTTCCCAAGGACACGGCGGTCAAGACGCTCGACGACCTCAACGGCCACACGCTCGTGACACCCGACCCCGATTCGATCACGGCGGTGATGGTGCGCGCGATCTTCCGCGGCCAGAAGCTCACGGCGAGCTCGGGGCGCGATACGTCGCCCACCACCGTGCGCGTCATCACGACGCGCTACCAGGACGCGGTGCCGTTCTACATCGAGAACGGCTTCGCGAACGTCGGCGCGACCGCGGCGAATGCGGTGGTGAAGGCCTGGACCGACAAGGGCGGCAAGGTCCTCTACCGTTCCCGCGCGGTCCCCATCAAGCAGTTCATCGTGTCCACCCGCGTCTCGCCCGAGGATCAGCAGAAGCTGCGCGACGCGCTCCTCACCCTGCGCGACAACAAGGCCGGCCGCGACGCGCTCGACGCGGTCGGATACAAAGGCTTCGTCGCGCCCAACCCCGAGGTCGAGAGCTCGACCATCGCCTGGCTGGGCTTGTAGCGCCTCATTGTTGCATTGCACTACCGGAGGGTCCCGGTGCTAGACTATTGCACTGCACAATAGCGCGGGACTCTCCATGGCCGACCTCAACCGCACCATCGATCGCTCGATTCGGATTTCGCGCACGGTGGCCGACCTCCTGCAGCGGCGCCTGCGCGCCGCCAGCGAGCGCTACCGCGATCGGGTACGCGGGGCGCACGCGGCGTATCTCGAGGGCCGTTCCGGCCCCAAGACCCCGTTCGAGTACGCGCGCCAATGGGCGGAATACATCATCGACGCGGCGCAGCGCTCGGTCTTGTACTGGGACACGCTGCGCCAGCGCGGCAACCAGTGGATCGACCACGAGGCCGCCGGCAAGCCGCCGGTGCTGAGCTACAAGTACGAAGTGATCGAGGACGCGCGCAGCTACGAGCGTCCCGCCAACTACGCGCTGGTGCGCATCATTCCGCCGAAGGGCGTGGACGTCGACGACGCCAAGCGGCCCTTCGTGATCGTCGATCCCCGTGCGGGCCATGGCCCCGGCATCGGCGGATTCAAGGAAGACTCCGAGGTCGGCGTAGCGTTGCGCGCGGGCCACCCCGTGTACTTCGTGATCTTCTTCCCCGATCCGATGCCCGGGCAAACGCTCGCGGACATCACCGACGCCGAGGCCGAGTTCATCCGGATCGTGGCCGAGCGCCATCCGCAAAGCCAGAAGCCGGTGATCGTGGGCAACTGCCAGGGCGGCTGGGCCGTGATGATGCTCGCCGCAGCGCGGCCGGACATCGCGGGACCGCTCGTGATCAACGGCGCGCCGATGTCCTACTGGTCGGGCAACGACGGCGAGTCGCCGATGCGCTATGCGGGGGGCTTGCTGGGCGGCACCTGGCCGTCGCTCTTCGCCGCCGACTTAGGCGCTGGCAAGTTCGACGGGGCAAACCTCGTCCTCAATTTCGAGAACCTCAATCCGGCGAACACGCTGTGGGAGAAGTGGTATCACCTGTACGCCAACATCGACACCGAGCCCGAGCGCTTCCTCGAGTTCGAGCGCTGGTGGGGCGGCTTCTATCTGTTCAACGAGGAGGAGATCCGCTGGATCGTCAACAACCTCTTCGTCGGCAACAAGCTCGCGCAGGGCGAGGCGCGGCTGGGGCCGGGACGCTACTTCGATCTGAAATCGATCAAGCAGCCGATCATCATCTTCGCCTCCCTCGGCGACAACATCACGCCGCCGCAGCAGGCGTTCAACTGGATCGCCGACGTGTACAGCTCGAGCGAGGAGATCAAGGCCAACGGCCAGACGATCGTCGGCCTCCTGCACGAGGACATCGGCCACCTCGGCATCTTCGTGTCGGGCCAGGTCGCGAAAAAGGAGCATGCGCAGATCGTCGAGGTGCTGAAGCACATCCAGCAGCTGCCGCCGGGCCTTTACGGCATGCACATCGAAGAGCACGTCCAGGAGGACGGCGGCGAGGTCCGCTACGACGTGACGCTCGTCGAGCGCAAGGTCGAGGACCTGCGCTCGCTGCCGAAAAACGATCGCGTGGACGAAAAGCCCTTCCAGGCGGTGGCCGCGATGTCCGAGCTCCTCGAGCGCGCCTATTCGCTGCTCGTGCGGCCGTACGTCCGCGAGGCCTCGCCGGAGTGGTTCGCGAAGGCGCTGCGCGACTTCCATCCGCTGCGCGTGCAGTACTGGGCGCTGTCGGACAAGAACCCGTGGATGTGGCCGATTGCCGGAATCGCGGCGAGCGCGGCGTCGCAGCGCCGTCCGCGCGCGCCCGACAACGACAACATCAAGCTCGAACAGCTCGCGTCGGAGTACATAACCGCGGGACTGGATTTCTACCGCGACCTGCGCGACGCCAAGGCCGAGGCGGCGTTCTTCCAGGTGTACGGCAACATGATGTCGCTGCAGATGGCCGACGAGCGCGAGGCGATGCGGCGCAAGGGCAAGTTCGATCCGCGCTCGATCCCCGCGGTGCGCGAAGTGCTCGACACGCTCGAGGAAGGCAGCGCCGTCGAGGGCCTCGCCCGCATCGCGATGCTGATCAGCAAGGCCGGCAGCGGACGCCGCCGGCTGTCGCAGATGCAGAAGACGCGCGAGCTCCTCTCGCCGGAAGACGAGATCGCGCACTTGTCCGAGGACGAGCGCCGTCGCCTCCTGCAGGAAGAAACGATCGTGGTCGAGTTCGAGCCGGAGCGGGCGAAGCGGTCGCTGCCGAAGCTCCTGCGCTCGGCCGCCGACCGCCGTCGCGCGCACGCGCTTCTCGAGTGGACCGAGGCGCAGCCCGGGCTCGAGGAACGCCAGCGCCGGCTCGCCTCGGAGCTGCGCGCGATGCTGCCGATCGCGCCCGGGCGCAATGCCGCGGCCGTGTCGCGGCGCAAATCGCGGGGGGCCGCCGACTAGCATCAAGTTTTTCAGGGGCTGTCATAAAGCCGTAACATTCATTCGATAACGTGCAAGTGCCATGAGAAGAACAACAACAACAAATAACAATAACAAGGAGAACGACAATGGCACTTGTCCACGCGCAGGAGCGCCTCTGGGCGCGTCTTGATTCCTTCCCCCTCGACATCGCAAGCCACCCGGTACCGTTTACCGAGCGCTTGCAGCGCGAGCAAAACTGGCCGGCCGATTTCGCGCGCCGCGTCGTCTTCGAATACCGGCGTTTCATCCTCCTCGCGGCGACCGCCGACGCCGTCGTAGTTCCCTCCGATGCGGTCGACCAGGCGTGGCACCTGCATCTGACTGACACACGGTCGTACTGGTCGGAGCTCTGCCACTGCATTCTCGGCAAGCCGCTGCACCACACGCCGTCGCGCGGCGGCCCGCAGGAGCAGGCGCACTACCGCGACCGCTACGCCGCCACGCTCGAGCGCTATCGCGAGATGTTCGGCGAAGCAGCGCCGAGCGACATCTGGCCCGCGCCGGGCACCCGTTTCGCGGGACGCTACCAGCGTGTCGATCTCGAGCAAGTGTGGGTGATCCCGAAGACGTGGTTCCCGAGCGTGGGCGTGCTCGTGTTCGCGTCGATCGTGTCGGCGGGCTGCGCCGACATCAAGGTCGGGACTGCCGCTGGCCTCGCCCTCCTGGGCCTCGTGATTTTCGCGGTGGCGGCGATCGTTGCCCACCTGCAGTCGCCCGAAGAGCAGCGCCGACAGGAGGAACGCCAGCGCCATGGCAATTCAAACAGCGGCGGCGGAGCCGTCGGCGGCTGCAGCGGCTCTGCCGGCGGATGCAGTTGCCCGGGCGGCAGCAGCGGCTGCGGGAGCGGTGGCTGCGGGGGTGGTGGCGGCTGCGGAGGTAGTTAGGGAGCCCGCCGGGCCGGGATTACACTCCAAGCTGATTGGGTTTGGAGGCCGCGATGACCACCCGCATCGAAAAGGACGCGCTGGGCGAAGTCCCGGTGCCGGCGCACCGCTTGTGGGGGGCGCAGACGCAGCGCTCGGTCGACAATTTTCCCATCGGCGTTTCGCGTTTCGCGTTCGGCCGGCCGGTGGTGCGTGCGTTCGGCCTGGTGAAGCAGGCGTCGGCGCGCGCCAACCTGGATCTCGGCGTGGTGCCGAAGGACAAGGCCGATCTCATCGTGCGTGCGGCGCAGGAAGTCATCGACGGCAAGTGGGACGACGAGTTCCCGCTCGTCGTGTTCCAGACCGGCTCGGGCACGCAGTCGAACATGAACGCCAACGAGGTGATCGCCAATCGCGCGATCCAGCTCGCCGGCGGCACCGTCGGCAGCAAGAAGCCGGTGCATCCCAACGACGACGTCAACCGCAGTCAATCGTCCAACGACGCGTTTCCCGCCGTCATGCACATCGCCACGGTGGAGGAGTTCGACCGCGCGCTCCTGCCGGCGGTCAAGCAGCTGCGCGATACGCTCGACGGCAAGGCGCACGCGTTCACGGATGTCGTGATGCTCGGCCGCACGCACCTGCAGGACGCGACGCCGGTGACGCTCGGCCAGGTGATCTCGGGCTGGGTGGCGCAACTCGACGACGCGCTCAAATACCTGCACCACGCGCGCGATGCGCTTTATCCGCTGGCGCTGGGCGGCACCGCCGTGGGAACCGGCATCAATTCGCCGGCGCGCTTCGGCGAGCTCGTCGCAAAGCACATTGCGACGGCCACGGGCAAGCCGTTCACCTCGGCGCACAACAAATTCGCTGCGCTGTCCGCGCACGACGCGATGGTCAATGCAAGCGCGGCCTTGCGCACGCTGGGCGGGATCGCGATGAAGATCGCCAACGACGTGCGCCTGTACGCGAGCGGCCCGCGCGCGGGCTTCGGGGAAATCACCATCCCCGACAACGAGCCCGGGTCGTCGATCATGCCGGGCAAGATCAACCCGACCCAGAGCGAAGCGCTGACCATGGTTGCGGTGCAGGTGTTCGGCAACGACACCGCGGTGGCGATCGCCGGGTCGCAGGGCCACTTCCAGCTCAACGTCTACAAGCCGGTGATCCTGCACAACGTGCTCGAGTCGACCGAGCTCCTGGCCGACAGCATCCGCTCCTTCGACGAGCGTTGCGCGCGCGGGATCGAGCCCAATCGCGAGCGCATCAAGCGCAACGTCGAGGAGTCGCTGATGCTCGTCACCGCGCTCAACCCGCACATCGGCTACGAGAATTCCGCCAAGATCGCGCTCAAGGCGCATCGCGACGGCAGTTCGCTGCGCGACGCGGCGCTGGCGCTCGGGATCGTCAGCAAAGAGGACTTCGACCGCTGGATCGACCCCGCGGCAATGACCAAGCCCGACTGAAGGATGAGCGAGCCCGCGCCGATCACGCTGCTCATCGATCGCGCCAACCAGGGCGACGGCGTCGCGCTGAACGAGATATTCGAAACGCTCTATCCCGAGCTGCGCTCGCTCGCGCGCAACCGGCTGCGCCGGAACGCCACCCTCACCCTGCTCGAGACCACGGGCCTGCTGCACGAGTCGTACCTGCGCCTGGTCAAGCTCGGCCGGCTCAACGTCGAGAGCCGCGCGCACTTCCTCGCTTATGCCGCGCGCACCATGCGCTCGATCGTGGTGGATTTCGCGCGCCAGCGCATGGCCGAGCGCCACGGCGGCGGGCAGGTCGAGGTCGAGGCGGACACGCAGCTCGTCGACGAGCGCCCCGGCGAGGACGAGGTCATCCGCGTGCACGATGCGCTGCAGGACTTGGGCAAGGTCGACGAGCGCCTCGTGCGCGTGGTCGAGATGCGCTACTTCGGCGGACTCACCGAGGACGAGGTGGCCGAGGCGATGGGCGTGTCCGTGCGCACCGTGCGCCGGGACTGGGAGAAGGCGCGCCTCATGCTCGCGGTCGCGCTGTCGTGAAGCTCGACGCGACGCAGTGGAGCCTCCTCTCGCGCCTGGTCGAGAAGGCGGTCGACCTGGACGAGAGCGAGCGCCGTGAGTGGCTCGCGCGCCAGAAGAGTCTCGATCCTGCGCTGCGGGTGGCGTTGATCGAAGCGCTCGCGGCGCACGAAGGCGAGCATACGAACCCGCTCCTGGGCGAGATGCCCGGCTTCGCCGTTTGCGACGAATCCGCGGGCACGCTCGCGCCGGGCGCTTGCGTGGGCCCCTATCGCCTGGTGCGCATGCTCGGTCGCGGCGGCATGGGGGAGGTCTGGCTGGCCGAGCGTGCGCAGGGCCCCCCGGGCCGCCGCGTCGCGCTCAAGCTGCCGTCGATTTCGCTCACGCATCGCGCGCTGGCCGAGCG
>Ga0068862_100004199_pt1 | contig 12198 bp, 10 predicted proteins | sample KBSSwiS52_FD_66598 | JGI IMG/M metagenome (GOLD analysis project Ga0068862, IMG submission 66598) | Switchgrass rhizosphere microbial communities from Kellogg Biological Station, Michigan, USA - KBS Switchgrass S5-2 | ecosystem: Host-associated > Plants > Roots > Rhizosphere > Soil ... | reverse complement strand
GCGCGTGAGCGACGCCGCGCGCTCGAATTCCTGTCGCGCTTCGCCGAGGCGTCCCAGTTTTTTGAGGAGGTCGCCGCGCACGCTCGGCAGCAGGTGATAGTTGCGCAGTGTCGGCTCCCCGACGAGCGTGTCCACGACGTCGAGCCCGGACTGCGGGCCGTACGCCATCCCGAAGGCGACGGCGCGATTCAGCTCGACGACCGGCGACGGCGTCAGCGCCGCCAGCGACACGTAAAGCGCGGCGATTCCCTTCCAGTCGGTCTCGTCCGCGGTGCGCGCGCGCGCATGGCAGGCGGCAATCGCGGCCTGAAGCGCGTACACGCCGTGCGCGCCACCCAGGCGTTCCGCGCGTTCGAGCGCGACCAGCCCGCGGCGGATGAGCAGACGGTCCCACTGTGCGCGGTTTTGATCGAGGAGCAGAATCGGCTCGCCCGCGGGCCCCAGGCGCGCTCGCGAACGCGACGCCTGGATCTCCATCAGCGCGACCAGGCCGTGCACTTCCGGCTCTTCGGGCGCAAGCTCCGCCAGGATCCGTCCGAGCCGCAAGGCGTCCTCGCAGAGCGCCGGACGCATCCAGTCGTCGCCGGCGGTGGCGGTATAGCCTTCGTTGAAGACGAGGTAAATCACTTCGAGGACCGACGCCAGGCGCGGCGCGCGGTCAATCCCGCGAGGCACTTCGAAGGGAACGTTCTCCTTGGCCAGCGTCCGCTTGGCCCTGACGATGCGCTGGGCGACGGTCGGCTCGGAGACGAGGAACGCCCGCGCGATTTCATCGGTCGTCAGGCCGCCGACCATGCGCAGCGTGAGCGCGACGCGCGCTTCGGTCGACAGCACGGGATGGCACGCCGTGAAGACGAGCCGCAGCAGGTCGTCGCCGATGTCGTCGTCGAGCGCCGCGTCGAGATCCGGCACAGCCCTCTCCTGCTCGGCTTCCAGCTGGTGACCGAGCTCCACGTGCTTCTGCTCGACCCGTTTGTTGCGCCGGAAGTAGTCGATCGCGCGGTGCTTGCCGGTGGCCATCAGCCAGGCGCCCGGATTGTTCGGCACGCCGGACTCGGGCCACTGTTCGAGCGCGGCCACGAGGGCATCGTGCGCGAGGTCCTCGGCGACGCCGATATCGCGCACGATCCGCGCGAGGCCGGCGATGAGCTTCGGCGATTCGATCCGCCAGACCGCGTCGATTGCCTGATGGGTATCGGTAGCCGTCACGGCTACCGATCACATCACCTTCAAACGGACCGCGCAAGCTGCCGACTAAGAACGCAGAGGCCGCGAAGACCGCAAAGAAAAATGATTCTCTGCGTTCTTTGCGCGCTTTGCGTTCATCGTGGGCGGGCTTTTAGCGCTTTGCACCCGTCGTATCGCTCAACCCGGCCTGCGCGCGCTGCCGATCTTCCTGCTCTTTGATCTCTGGCGTGAGGGCGTCACCGAAGTCCGCCGTCTCGAAGACCTGGCGAATCTCAACCTCGCCTTCACGGAACGGGGCGCGCTTGAGCCACTCGATCGCCTCGGCCTTCGACTTCACTTGCCACAGCCAGAAACCGGCGACCAGCTCCTTCGACTCGGCGAACGGGCCGTCAATCACGGTTTTCTTGTCGCCTTCGAACCTGACGCGCGCGCCCTTGGAGCTTGCCTGCAGACCTTCGCCCGCCAGCATGACGCCCGCTTTGACGAGCTCGTCGTTGAATTTGCCCATCTCCGTCAGGATCTTCTGGTCGGGCAGCACTCCCGCCTCGGAATCCTTGTTGGCCTTGACGATCACCATGAATCTCATTGTCGTGTCTCCTTTGTATGACGTTTCCCGCCTCTACTTACACGTCGAATGGGGAGCGGCCGGATCGACAGGTTGACGGGTCGGATACTGTATCCGACCGCGCCCGCCTCAGGTTGACGCCAGGTTGTGAGGCTACCCCTCGCGCAGCGATGTCACAGGCGACGAACGGAGCGCCTGGGCAGCCGGGACGAGCGTTGCGACGGTGGCGAGGCTCAAGAGGGCAGTCGCGACAAGGAGAAACGATAGCGGGTCGGTCGGAGGGACGCCGAAGAGGAGCGATCGCATCGAATAGGCGGCCACCAGCGCCAGCGCACCGCCGCAGCCGACACCAATCGACGCGCGCAGGAGCGCCTGCTTGACCATCATCAGGACGACCGTGGACGCCGTGGCGCCGAGGGCCATCCTGATGCCGATTTCTTTGCGGCGCCGAGCCACGTCGCTGGAGATGACGCCAAAGACGCCGACGCCGCCGAGCAACAGCGCCACACCCGCGAACGCCGACAGCAGGAACGTCGTGAAGCGGTCTGACGCGACCGTCCGGTCCACCAGGTCCGGCATTGTCGTGACCTGGAACAGCGGCACATCAGGTTCGAGCGCCGCGAGGACGCTTCTCAGGAACGGGACCACGGCGCCGGGATCCCCGTTCACGCGAACGACGACATCGCGCGTCTCGCTGGGGAATCGGGCGTCGGACAGGTACGCGACTGGACGTACCGGTGTGCGCGGATCCATCAGGTAGACGTCTCGCACGATGCCGAGGACCTCCACCGTGATTCCGTTGTAGAGGTCCAGGTGGAGTCGACGGCCCAGAGGGTTCTGCTGAGGCCACAACGCATCCGCCATCGACTCGCTGATGACCACGTGCGGTGTCCCGGACGCTTCGGTCGAATCGAACGTGCGGCCGCGCAGCACCGGAATCCGCAGGGTCTGGAACAGTGTGGTGTCAACCCATCGAATGTCGGCGACGGCCGATCGCGTCGCCGTGCCTTCCGGCTGCATCGGGTCGCTCGCCTCGGTGGCCGGACCCAGCCCGCCGAACGGACGCGTGCTGATCAAGCCGGCGGACTGCACGCCGGGAAGTGTTCGCACGCGTTCGAGGAGCGTTTCGAAGAACGCGTGCAGGCTCGCTGGAGATTCGGTGCGAGGTCCGACCAGCGACACGCGAGCCGCGACGACGCCGTCCGTCGCGAAGCCGAGATCGACGGCTCGCAAGCTCGCAAAGCTGCGGACCATCAGGGTGGCCATGACGCCGAGCGCCAGCGCGACGGCGATTTCGGCCGCGACAAGAGTCGCGCCGCCCGCCCGCGGCGATGTGCGCGCATCACTGCCGGTCAGGGGGCGGAAGCTGACGGCTGCGGATCGGCCGAACGCGGCCGCGACCGCACCGAAGACGGCGATCGCAAGACAGGCGATGGCGGCGACGGCCGCCAGGATCGGCGCATCGAGGCGAATCGATTCGAGGCGCGGCACGTCAGGCGGAGCCAGGGAGAGCAGAACGCGAACGCCCGGGATCAGGGTCATGAAGCCGACCGCGGTGCCGCATGCGCCCAGAAGTCCGCTTTCCGTCCACAGCTGCCAGAACAGCCGGCGGTCGCTGGCGCCGATCGCGCGGCGCGTCGCCAGCTCCTGCGCGCGCCTCCGCAGCAGCGACAGCATCAGCGTCGCGACGTTGGTCACCGCGATGACGAACAGAAGTCCCGCGGCGGCCAGGACGATGACCAGCGCCGTTCGAACGTCGCCGGTGATCTGTTCAGCGAGCGAAACGACGGTGATACCCCAGCCCTTGTTGGCCGGCGACTCGCCCGCCAGCTGTTGGCCGAGGACGGCCATTTCCGCACGGGCGTTCTCGAGCGATGTATGCGGTCGCAAGCGGGCGACGACCAGCAGGAAGCGTCCCCACGCACGGTTTTCCGGCGTCCCGGCAAACGGAAACCAGAGATCCTGAACCACCAGCCAGCCAAAGCGCGGCGGCTCGAACGACGCCGGCATCACTCCGGCAACGGTGTGCGGTTTTCCAGAGACCTGAAGCCTTCGTCCGACCACTGACGGATCGCCGCCGAACCGGCGCATCCAGAATCCGTGGCTGAGCACGACCGTGTCGCGATCGGCCGCAGCGTCCTCGGCGTTGAAGTCGCGGCCCAGGAACGGGGTGACGCCGAGAAGCCGGAAATAGCCGGCCGATACCTCTGCGCCCATCACTCGCTCCGGAATGTCGCCGTCGACCAGCGTCACCGGGCGTGGCACGAGCGCGGCCATCCCCTCGAACACCTGATTCCGGTCGCGCCACGCTTCGAAGTTCGCGACCGACACGACGTTCCGGTCCCGGTTCCGCGGAATGTTGTGTTCCCACACCGCGACGAGCCGCCCGGGATCCTTGTAAGGCAGCGGCCGCAGCAGCACGCCGTAGACAACGCAGAAGATCGCGCCGGCAGCACCGATGCCGAGTGCGAAGGTGAGCACGGCCGCGGTCGTGACGCCTCCGTTGCGCCGCAGCACGCGCACGGCGTTGCGGAGATCGCCGAGGAAATCCTCGACGCGACGGGTGCCACGCGCGTCGCGGGCCTCTTCCTTGACGGACTCGAGGCCGCCGAAATCGCGCAGCGCCGCGAGCCGGGCGGCGGCAGGCGGCTGACCGGCGTTGACCCGCTCCGCGACCTCGCACTCGATGTGATAGCGCAGCTCGTCGTCCATCGACTGCTCGACGGAGCGGCCGCGCACGACCAGGAGGATCCGCCGCATCCAGCGCGTGACGGCCGTCATCACGTCGCTAGGTGGCGACCAACTGATCGACGGCCCGCGCGAAATGGCGCCACGCGTCGATCTCGTGCGAGAGCTGGCGGCGGCCGGCGGCGGTCAGTCGATACACCTTGATGCGGCGGCCTTCGGGAGACAGCGCCGGCTTGCTGGCGATCCAGCCACGGTCCTCGAGCCGGTAGAGCGCCGGGTAGAGCGATCCCTGATTCACCGTGAGCACGTCGCTCGACATTTGCTGGATGCGTTTCGAAATCGCCCAGCCGTGCAGCGGCGCCGGCGCGAGGCTCTTGAGGATGAGGAGGTCGAGGGTGCCCTGCAGCAGATCGGGGAGATGTGACAGCATGAAAAAGCGATACCTTGACGTTCGACAATAGACTGCAGGATCAGTTGTCGATTGTCAAGGTATCAGGGTCGGTCGCCTTACATCGTGCGGTTGTCGGACCTCGCGCCCGCGCCGACCGCCTCTTCACCGCTCGAGGAGATGTCGCCAGCGCCGGTGCGCTTCAACACGTCCTTCGCGCGCGTGATTTCTTCGGAGGTGTCGCAGTGGGCCGACAGCAGCACGCCGCCGTCCTTGACACGCCCCTCGTAGCGCTTCGCCTCGTACTCCGGAATGCCCATGCCGACGAGCGCTCCGACCAACCCGCCGACCGCGCCGCCGACGCCGATGCCGGCCAGCGCGCCCATGATCGGGCCGGCCGCGATGAACGGCCCGACGCCCGGAATCGCCAGCGCGCCAATGCCCGCCAGCAGACCCAATGTGCCGCCGATCGTGCCGCCGGCGGCGACGCCGGTCGTCGTGCCTTCGGGCGCCTTGGTGTTCTTTTCGTGGGCGAATTCTTTCGTGCTCTGGTTGTCCGGCATCAGCACGGAGATGTCGTTATTGGAAAAACCTTCGCGGACGAGCGCGTCGACCGCGGCCTCCGCCTGGCTCACGCTCGGATAAATGCCGAACACCGCAGTCTTCTTGTTTGCCATGGATACGCTCCTTGTTATCGAGTGATTGATTCGACGCTGGTCGCTACTTCTTGGTCCGTTTGGCGGGGGCGATACTGATCTCGTTGACGACGTGTCCGGCGCCGGCCACCTCGACCGCCTTGGCCTCGACGTTCCGCTTCTCGTCTTCCGTGCGAACTGGTCCCTTCAAGGTGACCTGTCCGCCCTGCGCCACAACCTTGACGTTGTGTGCGTAGGTCGAGAGCGACTTGTCCGCCATCAGCGACTTTCTGATCTTCTGCGTGAGCTCGCGATCGCCGGCGTTTTCCTTCTGCTGATCGGCGGTCACCGCGCCCTTCGCGCGATCGCGGGTGTTGACCTTGGTGTTGTCCGGCGGTGTCCGCGGTGTCTGCGCGAACGCGACCCCCGCCGAGGCGGCCATGATGCCGGTGAAGAGGACCGCGCGAACGGATGACCTGATTCGGTGCTGCTGCATGCTCTGACTCCTGCTTTGAGAAGGCGACGCCCTGATGTAGGAAGCCGCCGACCCACAACGCGCCTGCGCTGGTGGTTCCTGGTGATCTGTGCAACATGACGTCCAAGTCCAGCGCGTGTATCCTTTGCTGGAATGAACCGTCGAGCATTGCTGCAGAGTGCGTTCGTGCTGGGCCTTGGCATCCGCCAGGACGACCAGGCCTCGGTCCGGCCGAAGGAAGGCGACTTCCTCGTCAAGGCGGACGACGCGGCGAAAACGCCGCTCGCGCCGGCTGACATTCCGCTCGGCGCCAAACACACGCTGGCCTGGGCGATGGACCCGTCCGACAAGACGGTCCGCAGCGGATCGCGCCTGAATCAACTGCTGCTGGTGCGTCTCGCGCCGGAGACGCTCTCGCCAGAGACCGCCCCGCGGGCGGCCGGCGGCGTCGTCGCCTACACAGCCATTTGCACGCATAATGGCTGCGACATCGACGACTGGCTCGCGACCGAGCAGATCCTGTCGTGCTCGTGCCACGCGTCGTCGTTCGATCCCAAGCAGGGCGGGCAGGTCGTCGACGGCCCCGCGCCGCGCGCGCTGCCGGCGCTGCCGCTGACGATCGTCGATGGCAAGCTCGTGGTCGCGAAGCCGTTCACGTCACCCGTCGGGTACGAGAAAGGTTGAGATGCGGAGGGTCGCCTTCGTCGCGCTCTTGATGGCTGTCGCGCTGTCCGCGCTGCGCGCGGACGTGGCACAGCCCCCGCCGCCGCCTCAGGCGGCGATCCCCTCGATCCTCCAGAACTACAAGCCGGTCGACACCGCACGACTGAAGAGTCCCGCGGACGGCGACTGGCTGATGGTGCGGCGGACCTACTCCGGGTGGGGATACAGCCCGCTCGAGCAGATCACGCCCGCCAACGTCACGCGGTTGCAGCCGGTCTGGTCGTTCTCGACCGGCGTCACCAACGGTCATGAAGCGTCGCCCATCGTCAACAACGGCGTGATGTTCGTCGCGACGCCTGGCAATCAGGTCATCGCGATCGACGCGAAGACCGGTGTGTTGTTGTGGCGCTACCGCCGCCCGTTGCCGGAGGACGTGATCCTGCTCCATGGGACCAGCCGTGGTGTTGCGCTGTACGGGGACAAAGTGTTCTTCGCCGCCGGCGAGGCGGTGCTGGTCGCGCTGAATGCGAAGACCGGGCAGGAAGTGTGGACGGCCCGAGTCGCGGACAACAAGAGCGGCTACTACATGTCCGTGGCGCCGCTGATTGCCGGCGGCTACGTGCTCGTCGGCGCCTCCGGCGGCGAAATGGGCATCCGCGGCTTCGTCGCGGCATACGACGCCGAGACCGGCAAGGAAGTGTGGCGGACCTACACCGTGCCCGCCCCCGGCGAGCCGGGCAGCGAGACGTGGCCGAAAGGCGATCAGTGGAAGACCGGCGGCGCGCCGGTGTGGGTGACCGGCACCTACGATCCGGACACCAACCTCGCGTTCTGGGGGACCGGCAACGGCGGACCCTGGATGGGCGACCAGCGTCCCGGCGACAACCTCTACACGTCGTCGACGGTCGCCCTCGACGTGGCGACCGGAAAGCTGAAGGGACACTTTCAGTACCACCCCAACGATTCCTGGGACTGGGACGAGGTGTCGCCGCCGATCCTGGTCGACTACCGGCGCGGCGGGAGAACGGTCAAAGGACTCATCGACGTCGCGCGCGACGGCTACCTCTGGTTTCTCGAGCGCACCGACGGGCCGATCAAGTTCGTCGAGGGGAAGCCGTACGTCAAGCACAACGTCTTCACGAGCCTCGACCCGGCGACCGGCCGGCCGAACGTCGATCCGGCGCGTCAGCCCGGCACGAACAAGGAAGCGGACTTCTGTCCGTCGCACTGGGGCGGCAAGAACTGGCCGCCGATCGCGTTCAGTCCCAAGACGCGAATGATCTACATCCCGGCCAACGAGAATCTCTGCACGACGATGAGCGGGCGGGTCGTCACCTACACGGCGGGCAAGGCATTTACCGGCAACACCAACAACATCAGAATCGCCGCGGGCGCGGATCACATCGGCGAAGTCCAGGCATGGAACGTCGACACCGGCGCGCGCGTCTGGACCCATAGTTTCGGGATGATGTCGAACTGGGGACCGACACTCGCCACCGGCGGAGGACTCGTATTCAGCGGCGGCACGCACGATCGCTTGTTCCGCGCGTTCGATGCCGCGAGCGGCGCGGTGTTATGGGAGTATCCGACCAATTCGGGCATCATCGGCCAGCCGGTGTCGTTCCTGGCCGACGGCAAGCAGTACATCGCCGTGCAATCCGGCTGGGGCATCGACTCGCGCACCATGCAATCGGTGTTGGGTAGAATCATGCCGGGCTCGTTTCCCCCGGTTCCCGAGGGTGGAGTCGTCTGGGTGTTCGCGGTCAAGTAGAGAGGCGTTCATGCACAACACGATTCGGGCCGCGTGCTTCGCCCTCGCGGCCAGCGCGCTCCAGATTCCAGCGGCGTCGGCGCAGGTGGCGCTCGAGATCAAGGATTTCGTCGTCACGCCGATCACCGGATCGGTCAGCGGCAAGGCATCGAACGAGGTGCTGCTGTCGCGGGTGAACACCTTGCGTGAAGAGGTCGGCGGCGCGCGCCGCCTGTTCATCAGCGATCTCAACGGGCCGCTGTACATCTTCGACAAGGCGACCAAGAAGTTCGTCGTCTATCTCGACTTCAACGGCAACGAGGGCAAGACCGGGCTCTTTCGCCGGTTGATGGTGAAGAACGGCTACGGCAATGGCCTGAACGGTTTTTACCTGGATCCCGAGTACGCGCGGAACGGCAAGTTCTATACGACGCACATCGAGGATCCGAAGCTGCCCGGCTCGAACCTCCCGGACAACGCGCACTTTCCCGCGCTGAATGTCTCGGGCTACACGACGACGGCCGCGATCAAGACGCCGGGCCCGCTGCAGGACGAGGGCGTGCTGGTCGAGTGGACCGACACCAATCCATCCAACTCGACGTTCGAGGGCACGGCGCGCGAGCTGCTGCGCGTGCAGCTGAACACGACGAGTCATCCCCTCGGCGATCTCATCTTCAATCCGACCGCTCGCCGTGGCGACCCGGACTGGCGTGTCCTGTACATCGAATGCGGCGACGGCGCGTCCGGCGAATCGACGAACGTCGCCATCCGTGCGAACCCGCAGCGGCTGGACAATCTCGAAGGCAAAATCCTTCGCATCATTCCCGATCTCGCCGAGCACACGGACACCAGCACGGTCAGCGAGAACGGCCGCTACCGCATTCCCAACGACAACCCGTTCGTCGCGACGCCGGGCGCCCGCAAGGAAATCTGGGCGTACGGCTTCCGCAACCCGCATCGCCTGGCCTGGGCCGTCGATCCGGCGAATCCCGCCAACAATCGACTGATCGCGAACTCCGTCGGCCTTCGCACCTGGGAAACGGTGTACCTGGTTCGCAAGGGCGGCAATCACGGATACGGCGAGCGCGAGGGCACGGAGCTGCTGAAGCCGGATAACTCGACAGGTCCGCTGCCCGCGGTCGACAAGATTCCGGTGCGCGTCGGGGAGCAGGCGACCGAGACGATGGTGACGCCGATCTATCCCGTCATCCAGTACGGGCACGGACCCGATGGCGGCGACTCGATTGGCAGCGGGTTCGTCTACAACGGCAAGAAGATCCCGGCGTTGCGCGGGAAGTACATCTTCACGGACTTGACGACCGGGCGCATCTGGTACGCCAACTACGCCGATATGCTGGCCGCGGACGACGGCAAGCCGGGGACCCTGGCGAAGATTCACGAGGTCCGGCTGCTCTGGAACAAGAAGTTCTACGACTCCATGTTCCCGATTGTCGAAGCGGCGTATCACGAGCGCGGCGGCACGAGTCCCCGCCTGCCGGGGCGAGCCGACCTCATCAAGCAAGGCCGCGCCGATGTGCGGTTCTCGATCGACGCCGACGGGGAGCTGTATCTCTACAGCAAGGGGGACGGGATCATTCGGGCTGTCGTCGAAGCGATCGGGTTTTGAAAAACATGTCGGGCCAGGGCACCCTCAGCTAGCCAAATAGCCAGTCCGGATCCGTGTCCGGTTCGCCGCTTGCATCTCCACGTCTGTAATGGACGTCGGTGGCGAACTGCGGCGCGCACGAACCGGTCGCAAGCTCTCGTTGGGCGACGTCTCCGCCCACACGAAGATCAATCAGAACATCCTGCGCGCGATTGAAGACAACCGGTTCGATCGCGTCCCCGGCGGCCTGTTCACACGCGGCTACCTGCGTGCCTTCGCGCGCGAGGTGCAGCTCGATCCCGAAGCCATCGTCGCCAAGTACCGCGCGGAATTCGAACAGCCAATCGTGGAATTGCCTTCTCCCGAAAAGGTGCTGCATCGAATCCCTGACTATTCGCTCACGGCCGATGGGATTCAAGACCGCCGTCGCCTGGTGGGGCTGGCCATCGTCCTCCTCATCGGCGCGGCCTACTTCGGGTACGCGAGGACCAGGAGTAGCACCCCTGCGTCGCCCATCGTCGCGACGCCCGCCGCCACCGACACGGTTGAGGCCGCGGCGCCTGCACCGGTGCCGACCCCGACGACCGGAACAGTCGACGCGTCGCAGGATGCGCCGACTGGACCGTTGAAGCTGGCCATAGCGACGACGGCCGACTGCTGGGTTGCGGCGACCGTCGACGGCAAGCCCGCGATCGCTCGACTGATGAAGGCGGGCGAGCGCGAGCAGTTCGAGGTGAACGATCGGGCGGCGTTGCGGGTTGGCGATCCGGCCGCGTTCGCCTTCACGCTCAACGGTATCCCCGGCCGAGTATTGGGAACCGCGCACAACGCAGTGAACCTCTCATTCGATCGACAGAACTACAAGTCGGTCCTGCTCGAAAAACCGCTCTAATCGGCGTTGGTGTCGGCTGGCCGCCACCATGCATAGAAATCTCTGTTCAATTCCGAAGGAGGAATGCACATGAGGTTTATCTCCACCGTTACGGTTGCGCTGTCTGTGGCTTTCGCAGCAGCGATGCAAGCCCAAGAGGTGAAGTCGACGACGAAGATCAGCGGCGACAACGTGAAGCCGGTCAGCTTCACGGGTTGCCTGCAGACGGGCACTCAAACCAGCAGCTACGTGCTCGACAAGGTCGTCCCGATCGGTCAGACGACGAAGACCGAAGCGACGGGCACGGCCGGCGAGATCACGAAGACCACGACCACGACCTACGCGCTGGTCCCTGGCGAACGAGTCGAGTTCCAGAAGATGGTCGGGCACAAGGTCGAAGTGACCGGCGTCCTGCTTTCCGGCGACACGAAGACGGAAACGAAGACGAAGATCGAGCGCGAAGGCGAGAAGGACGTGACCGTCAAGGACAAGACGAAGACCGACAACGCGCTGCCGCAGCTGCGCGTTACGTCGATCAAGCACCTCGCGGACAGCTGCACGCCGTAAGTCGCGCAGCACACGTCATCCGGGCTCACAGGTCTCCCAGCTCTGTGGGCCCGGGCGACGAACGATCAACGCGCGCTTTGCGTTCTTCCGTTTCACGTGGTCAGGTGCCGCGCGAGAAACGGGATGCCGCGTTTTCCCCAGAATGAATGCTCGCCCGGAAAGACTTCCTGTTCGACCCGGTCGGTGGCCTGGAACACGCCGTAGATCTCGCGCACCTGCTTGAAGCTCTCGACGCTCGCGGCGATCGGGAAGATGTTGTCCTTCTCGCCCGATTCGACGAACAGCGGGCGCGGCGCGATTAACCCGGCGACGTCATACATCTCGCCCCAGTTCAGAATGCCCGGCACGTAGTTGTCGATGCAGTGCGCGAGACTGCCGACGCTGTCGCGGAACGTGTTGAGATAGCCGCTGACCATCGCGGCCCGAATGCGCGGCTCGAGCGCCGCCGCGAACAGCGTCGCCGTGCCGCCGCCGGAGATGCCGACGCAGCCGACGCGGTTGGCGTCGAGCTCGCTGCGGCTGGCAATGTAGTCGAGCGTCCGCATCACATCCCAGACGCGCCACCCGACCATCGTCTCGCCCAGCAGCAGCGCGCCGCCGGCCGCCGGCTCGCACGCCTTTCTCCCCAGGCCCTGACGCGCGTTGATCGCATCGCGGCGGCAGCCGAACGCCATCGGCTCGATCGCCACGGCCGCGAGTCCGGCTTCCACCACCTGAATGGCAAAATCGTGCTGATAGCCGGCCTTGTCCGTGCGATCGCGTCCCTGTTCGTCGATGCCGACGATGTCGTCCACGCCGCGGC
>Ga0068862_100004198_pt1 | contig 12202 bp, 9 predicted proteins | sample KBSSwiS52_FD_66598 | JGI IMG/M metagenome (GOLD analysis project Ga0068862, IMG submission 66598) | Switchgrass rhizosphere microbial communities from Kellogg Biological Station, Michigan, USA - KBS Switchgrass S5-2 | ecosystem: Host-associated > Plants > Roots > Rhizosphere > Soil ... | reverse complement strand
TAGGCGATGTGCAGCAGCGCCATCCCCGGCGCCTCGTAGATGCCGCGGCTTTTCGCCTCGATGATCCGGTTTTCGATCTGGTCGCTCATCCCCAGGCCATGGCGGCCGCCGATCGCATTGGCCTCGACCATCAGCGCCACGTCGTCGCTGAACGTCGCGCCGCTGAGCGCGACCGGTTTCCCCTCCTCGAAACGCACGCTCACGGTCTCCGCCTTGACGACGACGTCCTCGCGCCAGAACGCGACTCCCATGATCGGCTCGACGATGCGCATGCCCTTGTCGAGAAACTCGAGGTCCTTCGCCTCGTGCGTCGCGCCCAGCAGATTCGAGTCCGTCGAATAGGCCTTTTCCGTGCTCATTCGATAATCGAATCCGGCGCGCGCGAGGTAATCCGACATTTCCTTGCGTCCGCCGAGCTCGTCGATGAACATCGCGTCGAGCCATGGCTTGTAGATGCGCAGGTTCGGATTGGCGAGAAGCCCGTACCGGTAGAACCGCTCGATGTCGTTGCCCTTGTACGTGCTGCCGTCGCCCCAGATATGCACGTCGTCCTCGCGCATTGCGACCACGAGCATCGTGCCCGTGACTGCGCGCCCGATCGGGGTGGTGTTGAAGTACGCGAGCCCGCCCGTCGCGATGTGAAACGCGCCAGCCTGCAACGCAGCGATGCCTTCGGCAACCAGCGCCGCGCGGCAGTCGACGAGCCGCGCCGCCTCGGCGCCGTACTGCAGCGCACGCCGCGGAATGTCGTCGTAATCGGCCTCGTCCGGCTGGCCGAGGTGCGCCGTGTACGCATAGGGGACGGCGCCCTTCGCGCGCATCCAGTGCAGAGCGGCGCTCGTGTCGAGCCCTCCCGAGAATGCGATGCCTACCTTCTGGCCGACAGGAATGGACTGCAGAATGTGCGACATGACGACGCGACTCGGCCAAGGGCGGGAAGCTGCTATTCTAGTCGACTGGCCGGTCCCTCCGTCACGCGCTGCGACTTCCGAGACCGGCGACGCCGCAAGCAGTCTTCCGCAACCCGAGGAGGCGATGCGATGACCGAAGGCGCGAAATTGCATCACTACGAAAGTCCGCAGGCCAGGGTCACCTGGGACGCGACGCGCTGCATCCACGCCGCCGAATGCGTGCGCACCGTCCCGCAGGTGTTCGACCCTGCCGCCAAGCCGTGGATCCAGCCGGACAAAGCCGACGCGGACGCGGTCGCGGACGCGGTCAATCGCTGCCCCTCGGGCGCATTGCGGATGGAATTCGCGGATGGGACATCGGCGATGGCGATCCCGGCGGACAACCAGGGTCTTATCAACGCTAACGGGCCCACTTATCTGCGCGGCAAGCTGACGCTGCGCCAAGGCGAGGGCGAGCTCGAGGACACCCGGATCGCGCTATGCCGCTGCGGCGCGTCGCAGCACAAGCCGTTCTGTGACAACAGTCACAAGAAGATCGGCTTCAAGGACGCGGGAACCCTGTTGGCGCATGTCGCAGCGCCGCCGGACACCGATCTCTCCGCGCCGCTGACCATTCGGCAGAATCCCAATGGTCCGCTGGTCTGTACCGGTCCGCTCACGCTGCACGGCAGCGACGGGCACACGGCCTTTTCCGACACGACATTCCTCTGTCGCTGCGGCGGCTCGGCCAACAAGCCGTACTGCGACGGCACGCACAAGAAAATCGGCTTCAAGAGTTAGCGAGCCGATGCCCGCGGACGCCCCAGACGATCTCGTCCTGCTCGGCCGCGCGTTCGAACTGCAACAGGCGGGACGGCTTGCCGAGGCCGAAGCTCTGTATGCGCAAGTGCTCGCCGCCAATCCCGACGATCCGACGGCGCTCGTCAACGCCGGCGCCGTCGCGTTGGCGCGCGGCGACTTCGGCCTCGCGATCGCGCGCTTCGAGCACGTGGTCCGCCTGGCGCCCAGGAATGCGCCGGCACGGAGCAACCTGGGCTTCGCGCTGATCCGCGCCGGACGCGACAGCGAAGCGCTGGCTGTCCTCGACCGGGCCGTTGCGCTCAATGGCACCTTCGCACAGGCGCACAACAATCGCGGCATCGCGCTGGCGCGGCTGGGTCGCCCTGCCGAGGCGATCACCGCGTTCGAGCGCGCGCTGCAACTCGATCCACGCAGCGCCGAAGCCGCGCTCAACCTGGGTGACCAATGCAACAACGCGGGCGACGCGGAGCGCGCCGCCGGTGCGTTCGATCGCGTGCTCGCGGCGCAGCCTGCGCATGCCGACGCGTTGACCGGGCGGGCGTTCGCGCAAGCGTTGCGCGGCGACCTGGCGGGCGCGATCGGCGCACTCGAGACCATCACGACGAACCATCCGGCGCATGGGCCTGCGTGGCAAACGCTGGGGGCCGTGCGCAACTGGGCCTGGGATCACGCCGGCGCCGAGCTCGCGTTCGAGCATGCGTTGCGATTGGCGCCGGACCATGCCGACGCGCAATTCGGCATCGCGTCGACGCTGCTCGCACGCGGCGATTTTGCGGCGGGATGGCCGGCGTTCGAGCGCCGTCAGGATCACGGTGGCGAATCCGGAAGTGCGTTGGCGCGAATCCCGATCTGGGACGGCGCACCGTTCGCTGGAACGCTCGTCGTCCACGGCGAGCAGGGCTTCGGCGATGTCGTGCAGTTCGCGCGCTTCGTGGCGCCCGCGCGGGCGCGCGTCGGCCGCGTCGTGCTCCTGCTCGACGGCTATCGGGCGCCGCTCGCGCCGCTGCTCGCTTCGCTGGCTGGCGTCGATGAAGTCGTCACGAAGCCCACCGATATTCGCGCCCACGGCGCAATCGCACGGGTCTCGATCCTTTCGCTGCCGTTTCACCTGGGTGTCGGCGCCGGCGCGCCGAGCTCAGCAGGCCGGTATCTTTCGCCGCCCGCCGAACGCACCGCCGCGTGGCGCGCGCGGATCGCGGCCACGGCTGCGCCACGCGTGGGTCTCGCGTGGTCGGTGCTGGCGCGCGATGCGCATGGCTTCGTGACCCGCCACAAGTCGGTCCCGGTGAGCGCGCTCGCGCCTGTTCTTGCCGCATCCAGCATCGCGTTGTTCACATTGCAGCCAGGCGCCGCGGGCGACCCCGCGGCGTTCGGCGCGGACGCGCCGCGCATCGTCGACCTGCGCGCCGCGCTCGCCGATTTCGCCGACACCGCCGCGCTGATCGACACGCTCGATCTCGTGATCTCCGCCGATACCGCCGTGGCCCATGTGGCCGGCGCGCTCGGGAAACCCGTGTGGCTGCTCGATCGGTTCAATTCATGCTGGCGGTGGCGGCTCGCGACTGGCAGTTCACCCTGGTATCCGACGATGCGGATCTTTCGCCAGCATCGCTTCGGCGACTGGAACGGCGTGATGCACGACCTGGCCGATGCGCTGGCGCGCTGGCGTGCGTGATTGTCGGCGGGCCGCCCGTCGTGCTAGCGTTAGGCTCTTCAAACGCCCTGAATCGAAAGTCACCATGCCCTCGTTCGACGTTGTATCGGAAGTCAACCAGGTCGAGATCAACAACGCCCTCGATCAGGTCAACAAGGAGGTGTCAACGCGCTTCGATTTCAAAGGATCGGACGCGCGCGTCGAGCACAAGGAGAACGTGCTGACGCTGTTCGCCGACGACGACTTCAAGCTCTCGCAGGTCACCGATATCCTGCTCGCCAAGCTCACGAAGCGTGGCGTGGACATCCGCGCGCTCAAGTACGGCGATGTCGAGAAGGTCTCCGGCAACAAGGTCAAGCAGGTGATTACCGTCCGCGAAGGCATCGAGCAGGAGTTGTCGAAGAAGATCGTGCGAGCGCTCAAGGACAGCAAGCTCAAGGTCCAGGGCTCCATCCAGGGCGAGGCCGTCCGCGTATCCGGCGCCAAACGCGACGAGCTGCAGAGCGCGATCGCGCTCATCAAGAAATCGATCACCGACTTCCCGCTGCAGTTCAACAACTTCCGCGATTAGCGGACGTCGCCGGGGCGACTTCAGCCGAGATCGGCAACCAGCGCGTCGCGCGTCGCGCTTCCCACCGCCGGAATCTCGGCCTTGTAGTTCGGGTGATCGACACCCATTCCCAGCGCAGCACCCCGCTTCAGCGCGGCGATCATCTCGCGCGTCATCTCGAACCGCAGGAAATGCACGGCTGAGGTCTTTTCGTCGTTCTCGCGTGGAAGGTCCTCGTCGGCGATCGCGAAGACCTTGGGAAAGCCTTCCACCTGCACCCAGGCGCGGTCCTCGATACCCTTCAACCCGGAAAGCGCCCGCCTGCGCTCGTCGACGTCCTCGTATTCGATCAGCATCGTCGCCTTGAAGTTGCTGCCGTCCGGCACGAGCGGATTGTAGGCGTCGAGCTCGTCCTGGATGCCGGCATCATCGAACGTCTTTTCGACGCGCAACATCTCCTGGATCTGGTAGCGCAGCGTCAGCTCGTCCTCGAAGATGAGCGTGAGATGCCCGCCCAGATGCACGGTGCGCGCCCGCTTGTGCTCCAGCACGCGAGCGCGGAAGGCGTTGCGCTCCCTCGCATACGCTTCGAGCGTCAGCAGGCTTTCCCGCGTGATCTTGGGCGGTCGCGCCATCATGCAATTCCGTAGGCGATGCGCAGCAGTGTCAGCGGATGCACCTTCCGCGCGCGCGCCGCGCTGTTCTTGTCCTTGATCCCCTGCTGGATCCGGCGGCCGGCGATCGGACAGTCCGAGCTCACGTAGTCAGGGTCGTTGTCGTCCATCCGGTTGAATACCGGCTTGCCGATGCGCATCGATTCCGCAAAGAACTCGACCTTGACGCCCCACGTGCCGTCATGACCGGCGCACCGCTCGACCGTGTTGATTTCGGTTCCCGGAATCCACTGCAACGCCTCGCGCGTCTTCTGCCCCACGTTCTGCACGCGCGCGTGGCAGGGAATGTGGTAGCTGACCTTGCCGAGCGGCTGCTTGAACTCGCGCTTCCACAGCCCGTCCTTGTCGCGCAGCACCATGTACTCGAACGGATCGAACATCGCGTCGGCAACGGCCGCAACGTCCTCGTCGTCGGGAAACATCAGCGGCAACTCCTGCTTGAACATCAACGTGCACGACGGCACCGCGGCCACGATCGCATAGCCTTCGCGCGCGAGGCGGGCCAGCGGCGGGATGTTCACGTTCTTCAGCTTCTCGACGGTTTCAAAATCGCCGAGCTCGAGCTTCGGCATCCCGCAGCACGCCTCGTGCTCGACCAGCCGGTACGGAACCTCGTTGTGCGCGAGAAGCTTCAGGAGGTCGTGGCCGATGCCCGGCTCGTTGTAGTTCACGTAGCACGTGGCGAAGATCGCAACCTTCCCGGGTGTGCGCGCGCCGGTGCGTACCGGCCATGCGAGACTCGAGTCGGCGTGCGCGCGGAATGTCTCCTTGGCGTAGGGAGGCAGCTCGGACGCCGCGGCCACGCCCAACGTCTTCTCCATCACCTTGCGCGCGGACGGCATCGTGTTCGCCTTGTTCACGAACTCGACGACCACCGGGATCGTCGCGAGCTTGCCGATCCGGTCGGTGCTGGTCAGGACCTTGTCGCGGAACGATACGTCGCCGTCGCGGAACTTGACCGCCTTGGCGCGCAGCATGAGGTGCGGGAAATCGACGTTCCACGGATGCGGCGGAACGTACGGGCACTTCGTCATGTAGCACAGGTCGCACAGATAGCACTGGTCGACGACCTTGACGAAATCTTTCTTCGCGACGCCGTCGATTTCGCCGCTCTTGCCCTCGTCGATCAGGTCGAACAGCGTCGGGAATGCCCCGCACAGGCTCACGCAGCGGCGGCATCCGTGGCAGATCTCGAAAATGCGTTCCTGCTCCTTTTCGAGCGCCGCGTGGTCGAAGAACTCCGGGTTGCGCCAGTCGATCGGATGGCGGGTGGGCGCTTCGAGGCTGCCTTCGCGAGTGGTCATGTTGCGATTGCTTTTCAATGATGAGCCACCGCCGGAGAGCAGTGAACGTCGATGGACCACCAGCCGGGAGTGTTAAGCGTCGTGTTTCGCAACGACGCTTCAACACGACCAATGCGTTGAGCGTCGTGTCCTCCAACGACGCTCCAACGCATGCCTGGGCTTAGTCGGCCAATGCGTCCAACGCCTTTTGAAAGCGGTTGGCATGCGAGCGCTCGGCCTTCGCCAGCGTTTCAAACCAGTCGGCGATCTCGTCGAAGCCTTCGTCGCGCGCCGATTTCGCCATGCCGGGATACATGTCGGTGTATTCATGCGTTTCGCCGGCAACGGCAGCCTTCAGGTTCTCGCGGCTCGAGCCAATCGGCAGATCCGTGGCCGGGTCGCCCACCGAAGCCAGGTAGTCCAGATGGCCATGGGCATGGCCGGTCTCGCCTTCCGCGGTCGAGCGGAACAGCGCGGACACGTCGTTCTGCCCTTCGACGTCCGCCTTGTTTGCGAAGTACAGATAGCGCCGGTTCGCCTGCGATTCGCCGGCGAATGCGGCCTTCAGGTTGTCGTGGGTCTTCGTGCCTTTCAGGTTTTTCATCGCGATCTCCTCTTCAATGAGCGACTAAGAATGCTGCGCGCCAAAACGGCGCCGCGTCCAATTGATTGTGTCAATGCGTACGATAGTATGAGCCAATCGCGCGCCACCCCGGATTCGCGGATGGTGCGGTCCCCCACCCCCGACGCGCTCCCGCCCGCGGGACAGGGAGGATTCGTCCGATGCGAGGTGGTCATGCCCTCTCAACCATAGCGGCCTTGCCCTCCCCGCCGGAGGGGACGGTGCAGCCGATTGCGACGTTCCAGTCCCGCTCCCCGCGGGCGGGAAAAGGGTTGGGGTGAGGGGCAGAAGGCTATGCCACCGCCGCCTGCGCGCGCGCGGGCATTGCCAGCGCGCCGCTCTTGACGCCGCGGTTGATCGCGCTGACCAGCGCGCGCAGCGTCGCGGTCACGATGTTGGCGTCACGGCCGACGCCATAGACGGTACGGTCGGTGCCCACGCGCAACTGGACATACGCGACCGCCATCGCGTCTTCGCCGGCGCCGATCGCGTGCTCGTGATAGTTGATCACGTGGATCGGCAGTCCCAGCCCGTTGCGCAGCGCGGTCACGAACGCATCGACCGGGCCGTTGCCGGCGCCGGGCAGCACCAGCTCGGCGCCGTCGACGGAAAGATGGGCGGTCAGATGCTCGACCGTGCCATCGGCGCTGCTGTGCTGCGCGCGATGTCCGGCGTATGTCACTGGCGCCGTCGCGGCCAGGTACTCGCGTTCGAATGCCGCATGAATCTCGCCGGACGAGAGCTCCTTGCCCGAAGCGTCGGTAATCGCCTGGATCACCTGGCTGAACTCGATCTGCAGAAGCCGCGGCAGCGTCAGCCCGTGGTCCCGCTCGAGCAGATAGGCAATGCCGCCCTTGCCCGATTGGCTGTTGACGCGGATGACGGCCTCGTACGTACGGCCAAGATCGGCGGGATCGATTGGCAGGTACGGGACATCCCAGATCTCGTTGCCACGGGCTAGATCCACTGCGCGCGCCGCGAGGCCTTTCTTGATCGCGTCCTGATGCGAGCCGGAAAACGCGGTGAACACGAGCTCGCCGCCGTACGGATGGCGGGGATGTACGGGCAACTGGTTGCAGTATTCGACGGTCCGGATCACTTCGCCGATATCGGAAAAGTCGATGCCCGGATCGATGCCCTGCGTATGCAGATTCAAGCCGAGCGTGACGAGACAGACATTGCCGGTACGCTCGCCGTTGCCGAACAGGCAGCCTTCGATCCGTTCGGCGCCCGCCATCACCCCGAGCTCCGCCGCAGCAACCCCACATCCGCGGTCGTTGTGCGGATGCAGCGACAGGACGAGACTGTCACGACGCGCAAGATTGCGGCTCATCCACTCGATCTGATCGGCATAGATGTTGGGGGTGGCCATCTCGACGGTCGCCGGAAGATTGATGATCGCTTTGTGCTCCGGTGTGGGTTGCCAGACGTCGAGCACGGCGTCGCAGACTTCCTTGGCGTAATCGAGCTCGGTTCCAGTGAAGCTCTCCGGCGAATACTGGTACGTCCATTCCGTTTCGGGCTGTCTTGCGGCGCAATCGCGGACGACCTCGGCGGCGTCGATGGCGATCTGCCGGATGCCCGGCCGGTCGAGGCCGAACACCACGCGGCGCTGCGTGGTCGACGTCGAGTTGTACAGATGCATGATCGCGCGCCGCGCGCCCTTCAGCGATTCGAACGTGCGCTCGATGAGCGGCGCCCGCGCCTGCGTGAGCACCTGCACGTTGACGTCGTCGGGGATCAGGTCGTCTTCGACCAACTTGCGCACGAAGTCGAAGTCGGTCTGCGATGCGGCGGGAAACCCGATCTCGATCTCCTTGTAGCCCATCTTCACGAGGAGCCGGAACATGCGCAGCTTGCGCTCGGCGTCCATCGGCTCGATCAGCGCCTGGTTGCCGTCGCGCAGGTCTACGCTGCACCACACCGGCGGTGCCGTAATGACGCGCGACGGCCACGTGCGGTCGGCCAGCGCGATCGGGGCAAAAGGTCGGTACTTCGCGGACGGTTCGATCTTCATCGACGTTCCTTCCGCGGCCAGTCAGGCCGCGAGGTACAAAGGGCTTCGCCATCCGGTCCTGCTGGATGACGCACGCACTGCTCGAATTGAGGGGGTAGGTTTATGTGCGCGCGAGGCGCAGCAGCAGCAGTCCGCCGAGAATGAGCGCAAGCGCAGACGGAAGACCCGTCCGGGCGGTGCTGGCGGAAAGAAGAAGGCTGCTCATCCAATAACGATAACGCATATGACGCGCCGCCGCAAGGGGGGCCCGAGCATCGCCACGCGATCGCATAATGCTGCGCCCGAACGGGCCAATGACCGGCTGTCTCCGCCCTGATCTCGAGGGAATCGCCTACCAGAATCCATAGTACGCGGGCAGGGCAGCAGCAAGTGGTCCATTAGCGGCCTCGATGCTGACTCCGCATGCACCTTCACCTGTCTTCTAACCATGGCTGTTGCCGGTCGCCGAGCAGCCCGGCCCATGGCGGCGACCGCGGAATGTCAGCACTTCGAATACAACCGTCCCATCGGCTTGGGCGTAGGTTATGCGTTCCGGTTCATCCCATGCCAAATTCGTTTGCCATTCCCGCGCACGAGGCGCAGTGAAGTGACCGTCGATCCAGACCATCGCGACATTGCGACCTGCGCACAGTCTGCGCCGCGGTTCCGGATCATCAAGCTGATCGGTCATCGGAACGGTGGCGCGCGTCAGCATGATGATCGGCAGGGCGAGCGACGGTTCCGCAAACCAAAGGAACGGCTTTTCTGACATCGCATTCAGGTCCGCCGCGAATCGATGGCTCACGTCCGACAGAAAACCCTTGCCGCGCGTCTCGGCGAGCTTCTCGGCAAGCGTTAGCTGGCCGTTGATGTTCAACACCGCCAGCATAACGAGCGGCGCGACGGCGGCGATTGGCATCAAGCGGTCTTCGCCCGGTCGGATCACAGTCGACAGTCCGACGCCAAGCGCAGCGTACAGCAGCGGAACCAGAGTAAGGAAGTGATGCCCGCCCAGCCGATCGCCAAATATGAGTGATAGAACGAAGAACGACAGCGGTAGGGCAACCAAGAGACGTTGAGTCGGAGTCGCCCGACGTCGAAGCTCCGCGTACACCCACAATAGATATGGTAATCCGACGAGCAAGCCAATCTTCAAACCTGCGCCCGGTGTCGGCACCAGTTCGCCACTGAGCATCACTGCGCTATGCCAAGCACTGCTGACAGCCCCTTCGAGGAACTGCCATGCGTACTCTACGCGCGCTTCGAGTGGCAGCACTGATTTGAAAGCGCCGAGTCTCATCTGCTGCTCGTTTATGAAATCGAACATCGCGGTAATGCTGCCTAGTTTCCGCGCGATCAGCAGGTAACCAATTGGATAAAAGACCCCTCCGGTCGCCAATCCAAGGACCCAGACGACCAATGGCGGCCGTGCGAGTTTGATGCCGCGCATCCAAAGCGATGCCGCGAACGCAATCGGTGGCAGCACGAACGCCCATACAAAATAACCAACCGCCGCAAGACCGCAAAATGCGCCGCTGGCAAACAACCACCGCGTTGGGTTCTGAACATCTGATTCGGTAGCGCGAATCAGGCAGAGGAGGCCGAGCAACAGCCATGCCGCCGGCGCGACCGTAATGTATCCTTGGGTTCGGAATGCGAAAGAAAACGATGGATCGAGAGCAAGCGCGACGCATATTGCCCCCGCAAACCACGGCCGCATTCCTTTCGTCAGAAGCGCATACAGAGCCGCCAGCACGCCGAGCGCGAACATCGCGTGCGTAAGGCGTACACCAACCACCGTGGTGCCAAAGACTGCGTAGAAGGGTAGTCCAAGCCAGAATTGTTGTGACCCGTGGTAAAGCGAGATCAATACCGGGGCACGATCACCAAGCAACGAGTTGCCAAAAAGGATCCAGACGATCGTGCGCTCCGCATGCGGGTTGAGAATTCGGGTAACGAGGTAGTCTGGATTGACCGCATCGGCGAAGATGCCAGGCAAGTCGATCTGATGAGTTGCTACCATCCCCCACACGAGGGTGACCGCTGCGAAGGGCAGCCACGCGCGCCGGCCCCCTGAAGTTGGGCGAGTCCAGATGCTCATCGATCCGTCCGTACGGCTGGAGTTTTGCTGAATGTTGGCACTACCGCTTTTTGCATGCAGGACGCTGCTTCGCGATCAACATCCAGCTTCATCGATATGTCCAACAATTGTGCAGGGCGCGCTGGGCAACGTGCTGCCGCGCTCCAAGCGCTCCCATGATATGCAGTCGATTGCTCCCACCCGCGCTCGCTTCCTCGGCCATAGACGTGAAAGACGCCAGGAACTCGGTCTGGCACTTTCCGATGCTGTAGAGCTCCTGCTGGATGAACAGCGATCGTCCGGCCAGGAAAAGCATGGCAAGTCCGGAAATCGCCATCCTTCCATGAAGGGCTCGCAATCCATAGCGGCACCAAATCGCCGTCATCAAGAGCAACCAGAATTCCCAGCGAGGAGCAACGGGAAGGACCTTAGCTCGACGCCTCGCGGTGGAACGGTTGGGCAAGATAGACTAATACGTTTCCCGGCACCTTGCCCAGGGAAGGGCGTAGCGGCCACAGCCTACCTTGAATCGCCGGCCATCGAATGGCGAGATAAGCGAGCATGGGAAGACCCGACAGCCCGATTGCGCCCAAGGCAGGGCGAACGCGACAGACAGACTGGCTGGCCAATGTCAGTGAATACGCCATCACCAGCAGCGCCACGCGATGGCATAATGCCGCGCGATCGCTGGCTCGCAGAACAGTTGCCGCCCGTCGACCGGAACGCGCTCGTGCTCACGATCACGGGTAACCCGGTAAGCTTCGTGCTGCCGCCATTTCCGGGGGACCAAAGCATGTCGAAGTCAACAATACGGTCATTAGGCCGGGGCGCAAGGCAAGGCTCGGCGACGTGGCGGCCGACGCGATTCGCTATCACGATAGGCCGCTCGACCAGGTGACCGTCCCTTCATGGGAAGGCTCGGAAGCGCTTGCTCCGTGCGACCTCGGGCGCGATGAGTTTTCGTGCGTCCAGAATCGCAGGCGAATGCGTGGCGGCGTGCTGCAGCTGTGCTGGCTGCGTCGTCTTCGCGATTCCCGGCCGAATTAGCGAACGACTCGGTCTCGCCGATTCCCACCTCCATCGACGATGTACGCCAGCTACCCGAGCACTCTTCCGCGCAATCGCCTGCCCTGGCTCCTGTTGCTGCTGGCCGTGCACGCCGGCATTGTCGTATGGGCGGCGATGGGTGCGCTCGCCATCGAACGCCAGGACTACGCGCAGGACGAGTTCCTGCGCGTCACGCTCGGCGCGTTCGTGCTCGCGATCGTTGCGATTACGCTATTTGCGCGTTACGCGCTGGCGATCGCCGTCTTCGGTTCCATCGTTGTCGCGGCCATCCTGCTCACGCCGGGGGCCGTTTTCGTCGTGTTGTTGTCGCTGCTAAGCGGTTACGTGCTGGGAACGCGCGTCGTTCGCTTCGTTCATCCGCGCGGAGCCGACGCCAGCGCAACCGTTTCCTGGTCCGTGCGCATGCTCATCGGCATTGCCGTGTGGATCGGGCTGGTCTGCGCCACCGCCGCGTTCAAGATCCACTACACACCGTACTACACCGCATTCCTGCTTCTTCCGCTCGCGTTTGCCTGGCGCGACACGATGGACGCGCTGGCGCGCGTGCGGCTGCTCGCTGCGCC
>Ga0068862_100004190_pt1 | contig 12215 bp, 10 predicted proteins | sample KBSSwiS52_FD_66598 | JGI IMG/M metagenome (GOLD analysis project Ga0068862, IMG submission 66598) | Switchgrass rhizosphere microbial communities from Kellogg Biological Station, Michigan, USA - KBS Switchgrass S5-2 | ecosystem: Host-associated > Plants > Roots > Rhizosphere > Soil ... | reverse complement strand
TTCACCTGTTTGATTGCGTCATGCCCTGCGCAGGAGCGGAGGGCTTCCTGGTCATGCCGGAACAACGCGCGCGCGAGCTTGGCCTGAGAGCCGTCGCAGTGCTATCGACCTCCGAGCGACACAATGCGTTCCCTGACGACCCCATCCAGATGCGCGGCGGCTGGGCGTTGGATCGGGATGCGCTGTTCTCGCGAGCAGGGGTCGGACATAACCAAATCGACCTGCTGCAAACCTACGACGACTATCCCGTCATCAGCCTGCTACAGATGGAGGACCTGGGGTTCTGCGCCAAGGGCGAGGGGCCGCAGTTTATTCGCGACCACACCTTTACCAACGATGGCACCTTCCCGCACAACACGTCGGGCGGCCAGCTGTCTTGCGGGCAGGCAGGTGCGGCGGGTGGCTTTCTGGGAATGACGGATGCTGTTCGACAGCTGACAGGCGCTGCATTGGGGAAGCCTGTCGCCGCTGCGAAGCTGGCGCTGGTAAGTGGGTTTGGGATGATCAACTACGATAGGGGCCTGTGTTGTGGAGCAACCATCCTTGCAGCTACATAGTCGGGCTGCACTGAGAATGATCGAGGCTGCTGCGGCAGGGCGGTTTGAGCTGCAGCAGTGCAAGGAATGCGGCACTGTCCAATATCCGCCGCGCGATGCGTGTCACCGATGCCTCTCGGTCGAGTTGGAATGGACACTGCAGCCTGGAGCGGGGCGTCTGATATCGGAGACGACGTTGTCCCACAGCCATCTGGCGAAGTTCACCGAGCAACTGCCATTGCGAATCGGTCTCGTCCACTTGCGGTGTGGACCGGTTGCGCTGACTTATGTCGAGAAGACAGTGTCGACGGCACCCGCGGATGTCGAGGTCAGCATGAGACTGCAAGAGGGATACGCAGTGCTGGTGGCCCGATGAGCGACTCATTCACGTTGATCACGGGCGGCAGCTCGGGAATCGGGGCAGCGACCTGTGAGAAGCTGTTGGCGGCCGGGCACCGGGTCATCTCTCTGGATCGCAAGCCGGCGGGCAGCACTTCGCCCAACCTGAAGCAGGTTCAGGTCGATCTGTCGGACACGCGCGCCACGGCGGCGACGGCACATGAGCTTGCCGAGCAGTATCCGATAACTACTGTCATTCACAATGCGGGGGCGGTGAGACAGCAGACGCTGGAGAAGGTCACCGAGGACGACTATCAAACGCTGGCCAATCTGCACATCGCTGCGCCGATTGCGCTGGTACAGGCGGCATTGCCTGCCATGAGGGAGCGCCACTTTGGGCGCATCGTGCTGGTCTCATCCAGAGCGGTGCTCGGGCTGGCACAACGCACCGTGTATTCCGCCACCAAAGCGGCCATGTTGGGTCTGGCGCGGACCTGGGCGCTCGAGTTGGGGGCGGATGGGATCACGGCTAATGTGATCGCTCCGGGGCCTATTGAGGCCACGGAGGTGTTCCACGAGATCATCCCGAAGGACAGCCCGCGATTACCGGCGATCGTGCAATCCATCCCCGTGAAGCGCCTGGGGCTGCCGGAGGATGTCGCCCGCGCCATCCTGTTTTTCGTGGACCCGCAAGCCGGGTTCATCACCGGTCAGACGTTGTATGTTTGCGGTGGCACGTCAGTGGGCAGCATCGTTTACTAGGCGCTGAGGTAGTCCTCGGCTGCAGCCGTGGCCATCTCAATCAACGCCGGCGTCATTTCTGCGGCTGCGGGTTCGCCCGCGCGCGTATGCACCCAACCGAGATAGGTTGTCCCGCGGGCGGCCAGGAACATGGGTAGCAACTCCAGGTGCTCGTCAGGGAGCATCCTTTGCTGGCGATACCCCTCAATCACCGCCTCGCGCGCCTGGACATAAATCGAGTCACGGCGGATGAAATACAGCGACGTGGCAATCTCAAACAAGTGCCACCCGTAGCCGGCGTCATCGAAATCGATGACCTGTAGCGAGTCCCCGTCCACCAGGATGTTTTCCGGCACGAGGTCGGCGTGTATCAACCCGTACCGATCAGACCCAAACCCGAATGCATTGAGGTCCCGCCAGAGCGACTGCCGCAGCTCTATGAGCAGCTGCCGCTGGGACCCCGTCAGCGCCTCCAGCTCCCAGAAGCGGCCCCAAAACGGCCGCTCCCCCGCCAGCCCTTCAGCATCCCATGCATGGCGCAGGAAGCCCCCAGGTGCGTTCCACGCGGAAGACTGGTTGTGCAAGCGTGCCGCCAAGCGGCCCACCTTGCGATAGATATCGGCAACATCCTCGGCAGCCACTCCCTGCTCAACCGAACCCAGCTGCTGCCCTGCAATCCAGTGAAACACATCGACCTGGCGCTCACCCTCGAAGCCTTGGATGTGAGACCGCTCGAACGACCTGCCGCCGTTGGACAGGACGTGCCGTGGCACCTCGATCCCATATTCCTCCAGCGCCTGCATCCAGGTCCGCTCCGACTGAAGTGCCTCGTCGCAGTGATACCCACAACGGTGGACCCGCAGAACAACCTTGCTCCCATCACGCAGGTGCACAGCGTAGACAGCGTTCTCGCGGACTTTGATCGGTTGAATGGAGGCACACTGGAGAGGCCAGTGGGACTCAACGAGCGTCAGAAGTCTGTGCAACAGGGCATCCATCAGGCCAACACACTGTCAAGGGTGGATAACAGAACGTCGGCGTTCTCCCGGGTGAACACCATGGGCGGCCGAATCTTGAGGATGTTGTCGTGCGGACCAATCCGGCTGATCAGGACACCGCGCTCGCGCATTGTATTCACAATCTTCCGGGTCCTGGCGGCATCCGGTTTTCCGTCCGAGACAATTTCGACAGCGAAAAACATCCCCTGGCCGCGAACATCGCCAATGATCGGATACTTCTGCTGCAACCGGCGCATCCCGCTCAGCACGTACTCCCCGACAGTCAGCGCATTCTCCAGCAACTTCTCATCGCGAAGGACATTCAACATCGCATGCCCAACGGCTGCCGATACTTCGTTTCCGCCAAAGGTGTTGAAGTACATGTTCTGGCTCGTGAAGTCTTCCATGAGCGCTGCAGTCGTCACGACGCCGGCCAGCGGATGACCGTTGCCCATGGGTTTGCCCATGGTGACGATGTCCGGAACCATCGCATGACGGGCGTGGCCCCACATGTGGGAGCCAAAGCGACCAAACCCCGCCTGCACCTCATCTGCGATCACCAGACCGCCCGCCGCATGCACGGCAGCGGCGACTTTGGGGAAGTAGGTCTTCGGGATGTCAGGCAGACCCTCGCTCGAGAACGCAGTACAAAACAATACGGCTGCGAGTTTCACACCATTGCGCTCGAGGTCGTCGATTGCGTTCTGCAATTCCTGCACATAAACATCAGCCAACGCCTCGTCACTGCGACCGTTACGCTGCCGGTACGGATCGATCACCGGAACATAGCGGACGTAGGGACCCCGTTTGGACGCGGGCGTGAACACTGAGCTGATTTGAGAAACCGCGGCCGTGTTGCCATGGTAGGCAAAGTCGGTGGAGATGACACCCATGTGCCCGGTCGTCTCGCGCGCGATCCGCAGCGCCAGCTCATTCGATTCACTGCCGGTGCACGTCAGGAACACTCGGGCCAGACTGGGATGAAACGTAGATAGCAAGTCTTCGGCATAGTTGACGACGGTCTCATCCAGATAGCGAGTGTGACTGTTGAGGATGCCAGCCTGGCGGCGCAGCGCCTCGACTACGCGCGGATGGCAATGTCCAACGTGCGGGACATTGTTATAGGCATCCAGGTAGCGCTTGCCGTCAGCATCCCAGACCCACACTCCCTCACCTCGAACGAGCTGCAAAGGCTTCTCGTAGAAGAGGGGTGAGTGGCGCCCCAGAACGTTGAAGCGGCGCTCCAGGAGGGATTGCGTGTTCATTTCTTTGAGTTGTAGTAGGCGTCCAGCACAACCGGACTCTCAGGGAGCGTCGACCCGCCGTCGACGACGATTGTCTGACCGGTGATGTAGTGGGCTTCATCCGAGGCCAGGAACAGCATCGTGTTGGCGATGTCGATGGGATTGCCGAGCTTGCCCAGCGGAATGCACTTGGCCATCTCTGCGATCTCGGCCTCGCTGCCCAAAGCCTCCATTGCGGGTGTCCGAATGTAACCCGGCTCGACACCGTTGACGGTGATGTTCTCGCGAGCAAATTCCAGGGCGGCCGTCCGGATCAGGCCGTTCATGCCGCTCTTGGAGGCCGCGTAATGGGCGGTCCCCGGCATGGCGACGTTGGGGCCGGTAACAGACGAGGTAAAGAGGAAACGGCCGCCGCCCTGCTTGCGCAGGTGTGGCAGGGCGGCCTGGATGAACCAGAACCCCGCCTTCAGATTCACCGACAGCGTCATGTCGAGGTCCGTGTCGCTCAATTCTTCAATCGGCAACACCGGATACACAGCAGCGTTATGCACCACGATATCGAGCCTGCCGTAGGTCGATACCGCGTGCGCCACAGTGCGTTTCACCTGCTCGTGCTGGCCGACATCCACCTGCAACAAGCTGGCTACGCCGCCGTCTTTTACAATCGAGTCGGCGACCGCCTGACCGTTCTTCGCGGTCCGCGTAGCGATCAAAATCTTGGCGCCGGCTTTCGCGAAGCAGCGTGCGATGCCTTCGCCGATGCCCTGGCCTGCGCCCGTGACGATCGCAACCTTGCCCTTGAGATCTCCAATCATGAGGTTCTCCATCCGAGTTTGGCGCCCTGGGTGCTGCGCTGTTGCGCGAGCACGGGCGGCAGAATGCAAATCCAACTGACCATGAAGAAGCCGATAGACAGCCAGTTCACGCGGTCATAGTGGTCCGGGGAAATCACGCTCGCGGCGAGGGCGGGCCCGATGGCGAGACCCAGCATCTGCAGCGCCACTGCATACACAACCACCCGTCCGCGCCGATCGAAGCTAGCCATGGAACCGAGCAGGTAGGGGTGGGTCATGTTCCAGAAGAAGTTATAGACGCAGACCCAGATCGTGAAGGGCAGGTACTCGAAGTGGCCGATCAGGAATACCAGCGCCACCGCGCCGCCGGAGATGCCAATCGACAGGGGACGCCAGCGTCCGAAACGCGAGCCCAACATCGCCGGCAACAACGCTCCTGCAACCCCGGCAAACTGCGACAAGGTCAGCGCGTTCGCGACCTTCTGCTCGGACAGTCCGCCTGCAGTCCCAATCAAGAACAAATAGGCCCAGGCGACCCCCTGCGCGATGAAATACGCGAACATCGCTGCGAGTGCGGAGCCTTTGAGCAGGGCGGAGAGGTTGACAGCATCCGCCTCCACCGCGGCCACCGTCTCGCCGCTCACCGGAAATGCCTTGACGAAGGGCAAAGCCACCAGCGGGAAGAGCGCGAAGAACAGCAGGGGCCCGGTCATCCCGCTCACGGAAAATGCCGCTGGCATGGCGAACAACACAACCGCGCCGTACAGCAGCACCCACATGATCAAATAGCCAAAGTTGCGGTCCGGGTTGCTCGTCAGCCCCACGGTCGTGAAGCTCAAAGAAATCAGGCTGCCGCAGCCCAGCCCCGCGAAGAACCGCAGCACCACAAACAGCGTCTTGTCGTGAACCGCCGTGCAGGCGAGGTTGCTCACAGCCACGAGAATCAGGGAGACCGTGATGACCTTGCGCCAGTTGAAATGATGCGCGAAGAAGGTCATCAACACGGTGGTGGCCGTGATTCCCCACACCTCGATGGACGCGGCGTAACCGGCGCTTTGATCATCGAAGCCCAGGTGCTCAACCAACCCCTGCACAAACCCGGGCTGGACAATGAACACCTCAGGGCCGATGACGCCAACCAATATGGCAGCAATCAACCCACGCCGGTCGACCGACGGTGCAGGCGAGCTAGGACCTGTTGACACATCTACTCCGCAAAGTGGCCGAAGTCCACGCGGCCGGCGCCGCGCCAATCAAACCAGCGCCGACGGAAAAGAACCCGGGCTCCGCGCGGCCAGTGCCGCGCCAATCAAACTAGAGCGCTACGTTGATGACTTGCACTGTGGTGTATTCCTTCAATCCATCCACATTGAATTCCACACCGATCCCCGAGCACTTTACGCCTCCGAAGGGTGCCATGGGGTGCAAGGTGCCATGCTGATTGACCCAGGCCGTTCCGCACTCGAGCCGGCTGGCGTAGCCTGCGGCCTCCTGGGGATCGTTCCCCCAGACGGACCCGCCGAGGCCCACTTCGAGTGAGTTGGCGCGGGCGATGGCTTCTTCCACCGTCTTGTACTTCACAATCGGGATGACGGGGCCGAACTGTTCTTCCTTGACCACCCGCATGGCATCCGTTGCCTCTGAAATCACCGTCAACGGGTAGAAGTACCCCGGCCCGCGCTCAGGATTCCCGCCGACAACAATCTTCGCTCCGCTCTTACGCGCGTCCTCAACGAGGTCAGCGACCTTGTCGAACTGCATCTTGTTGGCCACCGGCCCGATGAGGTTGTTCGGATCGAGCCCGTTCCCCACGGGTATCTTGGCCACATAGGCGGCGAACTTCTGCACGACTTCTTCGTACTGGTCCTCGTGAACATACAAGCGCTTCAGGGCCGCGCAGGTTTGACCCGCATTGATGAAACAGCCCCAGAAGAGGTTTTCGAGCAGTGGATCGATGCGAGTGCCCGGCAGGATGATGCCGGCATCATTGCCACCCAGCTCCAGGGTCACGCGTTTGAGCGTGTGAGCAGCTCCCTCCATGACCTTCTTGCCGGTGGGAATGGAGCCGGTAAACACAACTTTGTTGACGTCAGGATGATTGACGAGCCGGGTTCCCACATCGGCGCCGCCCGTCACGGCGTTGATCACGCCTGGGGGGAGTACTTGGTTCATGAGCTCGACCATGCGCAAGGTCGACAGCGGTGTGAACGGGGAGGGCTTTATGACAACAGTGCAACCAACACGCAGCGCCGGCATGATGTGCCACACGGCGATCATCATCGGCCAGTTCCAGGGTGTGATGGAGGCCACCACACCGACCGGCTTGCGCCGTATGACGATCTTGCCCTTGGCATCGTCCTGGATGGTCTGTTCGGGCAGCGACAGGCTGGCCGTCGCACGGGTCCAGGCGACCGCGCCGCCCACTTCCAGGTTGGCGCCGGGGCCGCTCTGAGTTTTGCCCTGCTCACGGGTAATGAGCTCGGACAACTCCGCGTGATGCTTCTCGATGAGATCGGCAATCGCCAGCAGCTTGTTGACGCGCTCGGCATCCGGCAAGCCGGCCCAGGAAGCAAAAGCCCTACGCGCACTGGCAACTGCTTCATCCACCAGCGCCGGCGTTCCTTCCGGACAAGCCGCTACTACACTCTCGTCGACAGGATTGAGGACGTTGAATGTCTTACCCGTGGCTGCGGCCTTGCCGCCGATCGTCAAAGAGAAGCTCATGAAGTCATCCTCCGAAGTGATACCGCAGCTCCAATCCGTACTCGCGCGGTGGCGCGTACACGCCCTGATTGCTGCCAATGAAGCCCGAGAGATCCAGGTTGTAGATCCGGTACCATTTGTCAGCTGCGTTCTTGACGAATGCGTTGACCTGCCAGCGGTCATCGACGCTGCCGAATCCAACACGCGCATTGATAACGGCGTAGGAAGGTTGCAGGTCAACCGGCGCATTGATCAGCTCGAGGTACTGCCGGCTGTTCCATTTGGCATCGCCTTCGATCGAAGCCATGCCACCGAGCATCGGCCACTCGTAGCGGGCGAGGGCGTTGAGGGTCCAATGGGGAGCCTGCGGCAGCTCCGCTGGGACAAACTCGCCTGAGGGTGTCGGAACGTGCGGGGCCATCGATTCGAGGTGTGAGACACCCAGCTGGACGTTCAGTCCGTGGACCGGAATGACCGAGAATTCCAGCTCACCGCCTTTGACCTTGGCGTCGATATTCTCGACGACCTGGGTGGCCACATCCAGGAAGAAGCCCTGGTAGTTCTTGTAGTCGTAGTGGAACACCGAGCCGTTCAGGCGCGCGCGTCCATCCCAGAAGGTGGATTTGAAGCCCGCCTCGATGTTGGTGAGGCGCTCCATCGCGTACGGCAGGGTCTGCGGATCGACCGGACCCGAGGTGGGCGCCGACCAGCCGCCACCCTTGGCGCCGCGGTTCCAGCTCGCATACACCATGAGGTCCTTGGACGGCTTGTAATCCAGCTCGACCTTGCCCGTGCCGATGTTGAATTTCTTAGCCGCGCCGGGATAGTCCGGGGACACGTAGTGCAGATTCTGGTCGCAGGCCTCGCAGTAGTAGTAATAGTTGAAGGCCTTGTCATCGTAGGTATAGCGGGCGCCCGCGATGAAGGTCAGTTGCGGCAGGATGTCGTACTCGCCCTGCGCAAATACCGACGGGGATCGCGTGCTCAGGCTGAAATCCGCGCGCCCCAGGCCGATCGGCTCGATGAGCGAGGTCGTGCCGATATCACGGCTGTCGTAGTGCAGGTAGTAGAAGCCGCCGACCCACCGGTAGCGGTCGCCTTCGCCGTTCAGTCGCAGCTCCTGCGACAACTGGTGGAAGTGATACAACACGTCGTAGTTGAATATCGGGTTCGGCGACATGTCCGAGTCTTCACCGTACCGCTTCTGCGCGTGCATGTAGTCGGTGACCGAAGTCACTGTGAACCAGTCGGTTTTGTAGAGGGCGTGCACTGTCGCGCCATACACGGTGCGATTGAAAATGCCCTGCCGGTCTTCCGACTGGTGGAACGGGCTGGTGCTCGGATTGGTGTAGCCGAAGAAATCCGAGCCACCGGGGACGAACACGCCACGGCCCGTGGAATCGGGTACCGAGGCGGCCCAGGAATAGTTGCCCGCAACCTCGGAGTCGTTGTTGATCCCATGCAGCTTCAGGCGCACCTCGCCGTTGTCGGCGAATTTCCAGGTGAACTGCAGGCGACCGGCGAACTGCCGCTGATTGTTGATACGGCCGCCCAGGTCGTTGGTGATGTAGCCTTCGTGATAGTTGGTCGCGAAGGCTGCGCGGGCGGAGAGCGTGTCGGTCAGGGGACCGCCGATGGCGCCTTCGGAGTCGAAGCGGCTGAAGTTGCCGCCGGTGACATCCAGGTAGCCGTCGAGATGGTCGGTCGGCTGATTGCTGAAGTACTGGATCAGGCCGCCGGTGGCGTTACGCCCGAAGAGCGTGCCCTGCGGGCCGCGCAGGACTTCGACCCGCTGCGTGTCAAACAACGTTCCAGCCAACGCGCCCGTTGAGGCGATGTAGGCGTCGTCGCTGTAGACGGCAACCGGGGCCTCCTGGTGGTCGCTGAAGTCGTTCTGCGACACACCGCGAAGGTTGTAGATCGTCACCGTCGAACCGTACTGGTTGAACTGCAGGCCGGGGACCTGCGAGGTCACGCTGGTCACGTCCTTCAACCCGAGTTGTTGCAGAGTGTTGGCGTCGAAGGCGGTGACCGACGTGCCGACATCCTGCAGGTTCTGTTCGCGCTTTTGCGCGGTGACGACAATTTCCGCGAGCTTGTCCGAGTCGCTGTTTTCCTGCGACCAGACGCTCGGCACTACCCCCAGACAGACACTTGCGGACAACCCCGCCAGCGCCTTCATTGTTATTCGAGGCATCGCGATGGCACTCCACGTGGAATCTCTACGGAGCTTAGTCGCACGCGATGCGAAGCCGCGATACGGAATCGGAAATAATTGTGAGCGGCGGCCCGGCTGTTGCCGGAGCGCAACGCGCCTTTAGACGGCGCCCTTGAGAGTTTCCGAGGGGGCTACGCCCATCTTGCGCCGATAGTACTGGGCATAACGCCCGAAATTGACGATGCCGACATCCTGCATCAGCTCGGTGACGTTGCGGCTGGGATCGGCGCGCAGCAGCGATTCGTGCAGCGCCTGGATGCGGATATCCCGGAGGTATTCGGCGGGCGTCATGTTGAAGACCCGGCGAAAGCCGTTCTGCAGGCTGCGCGGCGTGATGCCTACGGCGCTGGCGATTTCCGCAACGGAACGCAGATCCGACAGGTGATCGTGCATGTAGGCGCGGGCCCGCCGTACGTACCACGGAATAGCCTGCTGCGTAGCACCCCGTTCCAGCTCTTCGGAGTAGTTGTGCGGGGCCGCGTGCACCAGCAGCTCAATCAGGGTGCGTGAATACTGTCTGCGAACTTCCTCGGCCGCCAGGGCCTTGGGCGCGGTGGCCGACAGGTTGCAGATGTGCGCCAGCAGCTGATGCCATGCCCGGCCGAAGTCCGAATCCGACGGGATTTCCATGTCGAATTTCACCGGCGCGCTCAGGCGGCGCCCCAGCTTTTCCATGATCCGCTGCTCTACTGCTTTGCGGCAAACGCGGGCTGTCAGGTGCCGGCATTCAGCCGACATGATGACCCGGGATATCTCGGTCGTGGAGGTCATCACAATCGAACGGGGAGAGGTCACTGCGGACTGCGGTCCGCAGATCACGCGCCCCTGGCCGGCCAGGGTGGACTTCACCAACTGGTAGTCGGCGATGACACCGGAATCAATCTCAACTTCGAACCCGTACTGCACATAACCCAGGGCACAATCGCCGAGATCCAGGGCTGATGTCAGGCACATCAGGCTGCGGCCGCCGGTATTTACATTGCGCAACCGGTGCGGGTGAATGTTCTCGCTGACGACGTGAGTGGCTTCGTCAACTGTATCCCCTGACTGGACCGACCGCGGGTCGGGTAAGTAGGGCAGAGCCGTCGCTTCGATGTGAGTGAGCGCGTGCATTCCCGGCAGCCTAATTCACATCCGGCACGAGGCCAAGCGCGATTTGCATGGCCATGCCTTGAGCGCGAGCCATGAGTTTCTTCAGCTCCGCGGGGTTGCGGCTGTGGGCGCCCCGCACCACCACCATGCCTTCGATCATGGCAGCCAGGATGCTCGCCCGCCTTCGGACCTCAGCCGGATCGGTGTCGGGGACCAGCTCGGCGATGCAGTCACTCAATTGCTGGATGTCGATTGCGTACAAATCATTCATCAAGTGGCCGGCATTGCTGCCCGCACGGGCGCGGCCGTCCATTTCGGTCAACAGGGCCCACAGCTGAATGAAGTAACGGCGGGTTTCGGAGGTCGCGATGTCCTTGAGGTTGAATTCGACGATGGCCTTGAATCGTGCTTCCCGGTCCGTCGGCCCCTTTGCCCGCAGCTCTGCGTAGGAGTTGCGGTAGCGCTCACCCGTGTCGGCCACGAGTGCCTCAACCAGGTCTTCGCGGGTCTTGTAGTAGTACTGGACATTGGCCAAATGCAGTCCCGCGCGCGCGGCGACGTTGCGCATGGAGAACTGCGCGTACCCTTCGGTCATGAGGAGGTCGCGGGCGGCGAGGACTATCCGCGCGGCGGTGTCGTTGCCGGCGCGCCGGCCGGTCGCAGCTCGCTTCGTCTTGACTTGCATTCGGGACGGATTGTAGCGTATTGGTCAACCGACCAAAAGAAGCGCTAGCGTAATGTCAAAAGTGGGGATGCCCCTCGTCCTGCTGGGTTGCCTGTTTGCGGCGTCCGTGTCGGCCGCCGACGCGCCGAACGTCGTGACGCTCCCGCAACCGACACCGCCCCATTACATATGGGTCAACGACTTCGTGTTTCCTCATATGGTGAGCGGCAAAGCGATGCTCGTTGACGGCGATGCCGGCCGCTTTGTCGGTGAGTTGGATACCGGATTCGGGTCGATGCGTGTTGTACCATCGCTGGACGGCAAGATCATCTACTCGCCTGAGACCTATTTTTCACGGGGCACGCGCGGCGAGCGCACCGATGTCATCTCGCTTTACGACCCGGCGCATCTGTCCTTCATCGGCGAAATCCAGATTCCGCCCAAGCGCTCGTCCAATCTGCCCATGATGGCGAATGCCCAGTTGACGGATGACGGCCGCTTTCTGCTGGTCTACAACTTCAACCCCGGGCAGAGCATTACGGTGGTCGACACTCAAACACGCAAGTTCGTGGGCGAGATCGAAGCTTCCGGTTGCGCCTTGATCTATCCCACCGGAAACCGCGCTTTTTTCAGCATCTGCGCTGATGGTGCTCTGTTGAACACTGTTATTGACGACACGGGTAAAGTGAAGTCCAGCGTCCGCACCGACGATCCCGTGTTTGATGTCGAGCACGACCCGGTGACTGAGAAGGCGGTTCGGGTGGGGGATACGTGGTACTTCGTATCCTTCAGTGGGATGATTTATCCCATCAAAGACGGCTCGAAGCTGCAGCCGACCTGGTCGCTGTTGAGTGCCGAGGAACAGGCCGCGAAATGGCGGCCGGGC
>Ga0068862_100004189_pt1 | contig 12215 bp, 9 predicted proteins | sample KBSSwiS52_FD_66598 | JGI IMG/M metagenome (GOLD analysis project Ga0068862, IMG submission 66598) | Switchgrass rhizosphere microbial communities from Kellogg Biological Station, Michigan, USA - KBS Switchgrass S5-2 | ecosystem: Host-associated > Plants > Roots > Rhizosphere > Soil ... | reverse complement strand
GTCGTGCTGTAGATCCCCAGCATCGCGACGAGCAGGGCGAGCACGCCGAGGCCCGTGAACAGCGTCGCGCCGAGACGCCACGGCCGATACTCCGGCTCGAGGTTCGCCGTCATGGGCGTCACCACTGCGTCGGCGGCCGGGAACGTGCGGCGGAGCATCCGGGTGAGCTCATTCGCCGCTGCCGCTGCGCCATCCGCTCGCGCGCGGAGGACGATCGTCGCCCCTCTCGGGTCCGATGTGGGCAGGTTTCCGAGCGGGAGATAGAACTGTGCGACGGGCTCCGACTCGATCACGCTGCCGCGCCGTGCCGTCTCGACGACGCCCACCACCGTGTAGCACGGGTTGTCGCGACGCTCGAATCGCACACAGTCGCCAAGCGGATCGCGGCCCGGCCAGACCAGCTTCGCCATTGCCTCATTGACCACGAGCTCGGCCGGTGCGCGGTCGACGTCGTCTCCCGACAATCCGCGTCCACGCAGCATCCGGAGCCCCACCGTCTGGAAGTACGATGGCGACACCGTCGACGCCGTCGGTTGCAGTCGGCCGAAGGATCCGGTGGAATCCGCGCCCACGTAGAAGTCGAAGAATTCGATCCCCTGCATCGGCTCCATGCCCGTCCGTGCGACTGACTCGACGCCCGGCCGGCCACGCATTCGCGTGACCAGCTCACGCATCTGCGACACCAGCACGGTGCGCGGGGGCGCCTCGCCATCCGCGAATTGCACGCGACCGAAAAGCAAACGATCCGCGTCGAACCCGATGTCGAGCGACTGGACGTGATGCAGGCTGCGCACGAACAGCGTGGCGCCGACGAGCAGGACGACGGACAGCGCCGCCTGCGTGATGACGAGGGCGTTGCGGAGCAGCGAGCGATGACGCACGCCGTCGCGCGCGCCGGCCTTGAGCGCGCTCGACAGCCGAGGGTTGCTTGACTGGATCGCGGGGATGATGCCAGCGACGAGCCCGGCGACCAGTGTGACGGCAACCGTGAACCACACGACGCGCATGTCGATGGCGGACTCGCGCCACTGGATCTGCGGCATGAGCAGCGAACGCAGCACGGCAGCGCCCCACCATCCGGCGAAGAACGCCGCCGTCCCGGCGAGCATTGCCAGCATCAATGTTTCCGTCGTGAGCATCCGGACGAGCCGCGACCGCGACACGCCTAACGCCAAGCGCACGGCGATCTCGCGGCGACGACGCGAGGCGCGCGCCAGCAGCAGGTTGATGACGTTCGCGCCGGCGATGAGCAGCACGATCACCGCCACGCCGCCCAGCCGGGTGGAGATGATCATGTCCTGGCCGGGCGTCGCCGGCCCGCGGGCCTCGAGAATCGATCCCGACCACACCGTCGCGAGTGTATCGCCGAGGGGACCCGTCTGCCGGTTGCGCTCCTGCAGAGCGGCCGTCGCCCGCCGGTCGAACTCCGCGTCCGTGAGCGCAGGCGACGCCCGGCGTACCACATGGAACGGGTTCACATTCTCGTTCGTCCACCACCGCTCGCCGCCCCAGGAGAGGGTGATCCCGCCGAGCGGGATCCAGATGTCCGCGGCGCGGAGGTCGAGCCCGGAGAAGCGTGAGTCGGCCACACCAATGACGGTATACCGATCCTTGCCGATCGGGATCGTACGGCCTAACGCGGCGCTATCGCCGCCGAGCCGAGTCTGCCAGAACGCGTGGCTCACGACCGCGACCGGCGCCGTCCGGCCCAACCGGTCCTCGTCGGCGGTGAAGAAGCGCCCGAATGCGGGACGAACGCCGAGCACGCGGAAGTAGTTCGCCGACGAGAACACGACGCCGACGCGCGGATCGGTTGGCCGCTTTCCGAGTCGGATGGCGTAGTCGGTCGCGAACAGCGCCATGTCCGCGCGCGACCCGGTCGCCTCGCCAACGGCCTCGAAGGTCGGATAGCTGATCGACTGGTTCTTGAACGGCACGCCTGTGGCGCTTCGGAAGTGCTCCACCCACATGCGCCGGATCTCCCACGGCGCCTCCACCCCGCTCGGCGGACGGAGATAGAACCTGTCGAGGACGCTGAACGTTGCCGCGTTCACGCCGATGCCGAGGGCGAGCGTCAGCACGACGACGGCGGTGAAGCCCGGCGATCGGCGCGTCGTGCGCCAGGCGTAGCCGAGGTCCTGCCTGACGACGTCGACGAACCCCAGCCACGTCTGCCAGCGGACTTCTTCCATATAGTAGGTGCGATTGCCGAACCGGCGCGGCGCGCCGGCGGCGTCCCGCTCGTTGGCGGCGTCGAGGTCCATGTGCAGCTGGAACTCGTCGGCGAGTTCGCGCGCGTGATCCGCGGGGCGGAGCAGGCTGTGTATGCGATGCTTCAGCCCATCGAGCCAGGACATCGATCCCTCCGCCGCGACATGTAGATGATCTGCCGATAATAGTCAGATAGTCTACCTATCAGCAAGGCCGGCGACCGGGAGCCGGGGAGCGGGTGACGGGTGGCGGGCGCGTTGTCATTCCGAGCGTAGCGCCGGAGGCGCGGAGGCGAGGAATCGCCAACCTCCCGGTAGAGGGTCGAGCCCTCGTTCGGGACGAGTGCGATTCCTCGCCTCCGCCTGCGCTTCGCGCGGGCTACGCTCGGAATGACGACGGACTGCGATTCCTCGCCTCCGCCTGCGCTTCGCGCGGGCTATGCTCGGAATGACGACGGACTGCGATTCCTCGCCTCCGGGCCTTCGGCCCTCCGCTCGGAATGACGCGGTGCGGTGACCCGCCGCACCACTCCGGGGTTCAAAGGGATTGGAGAGTGGTTTCCCCATCCCGAAGGGAGCATCGTATGAAAGCTCGAACGTTCTGGCTGATCCCGGCCGTGGTCGCCCTCGCCGCCTGCTCCGATGACCCGTCCGGCCCGGACCAGGGCCCCAACACGGATGGTCGCCTGCAGGTCGTCCCGGGTGTAGCAGCGCTTGCCGCTGTCGACGTCATCGTCGATGGGCAGACGAAGCTCTCGAACGCGCCCTACGGCGTCCCGTCCAGCACCATCGCGCTGTCGTTAGGCCAGCACCAGGTGAAGGTGGTGCCCGTCGGCACCGCCGCGTCGGTGGGCGGCACGACCGTGACGCTTCGCTCCAACGACACGACCCGCGTCGTCGTCATCGGCACGCCGACCGCCATGACACCGATCACCCTCGGCGACACCGGCGCTGCGCCCGTGCCGGGAAAGGGGAAGCTGCGCGTCTCGCACCTCGCCGCGAACGCGCCCGCCATCGATGTCTACCGCACGCAACCGGACTTCGCGCAGTTCGTGAAGTTCATGGACCCGTTTCCGTTCCAGTCCTCGTCGTCTTTCATCGAGAGCACGCCGGGAAACTGGGTCATCCGCGTGACAGCGAAGGGCAGCACGCAGGTGCTCGCGGAGAGCGCCCCCATTCGCGTCGACGCGCTGTGGATACGCACGGTCCTGCTGCTCGACGCGCCTGGTGGTGGCATCAAGATCACCCCGCTCGGCGAGCAGTAGCCCAGCCTGTCATTCGGGAATTGGGAATCGGAATTGGGGTCAGACTCGAATTATGCCCAAACCATTGCGCGTGAGACCGGCACCTTTTGCACAATTCGAATCTGACCCCAATTCAACATGCCTCGGCTCGGTAGCCGTCCGTCATCTGTCCGACGTCTGCGCACCACTCTTGCTGAAGATACGGCCACGGGGCGCACCGCCCCGGGGTCCGAGTCGGGAGGCACAATGGGCAAGACAGCATCGGAAGAGGGGCAGGCGACGCGGTCCACCGAAGAACGGCGAATGCGCTACGAGCCGTCCGCGATCTACCATCTGGCCGATTCCCTACGGCGACAGGGCATCGACCTGGCAACACGATCGGGGCCGTGGCGCGCCGTCGCCCGAGCGCTCCAGAGACCGGGACGAAACCGGCTCCCCGTGGTTCCGATCGTCACGAACGGATTGGCGCAGGTGATGGTCGACACGATGGAACACGCGCGCGACGTTGCGGGACTACTCAACTTTGCCGGCGTCGATGATCTCGACCCGGTGCCGGATCTCGTCCCACCACCGTCTCTGATGCTCGAGGGCGCCCGATAACCGGCCTCGGGCGCCAGCAGGTCAGGGTACGAGCGTGACGTCGAGCGGAGCGCTGAACACGTAGTCGCCATTTCCCACGAGCAGCACCGTCGCACGAATACGATAGCTGCCGGGCTCGGCCGTGACAGTCGTAGGGCCAACGACGCCGCCGCCCCAGAGCGGAGCATCGGTGACTCGCTCGCCATGCTCGAGGATTCGTGGAGGATAACCCTCCATGGTGAACGTTCCGCTCCGGCCGAAGAACACCACCTTTCCGGCCGAGTAGCGCGTCACCACCGCCTCCGCTGCGTTGCACTCAGGTCGGCCCAACGCCTCCAACGCAGGAGCATGTCGGGACGCCGGGCAAGCCTGACGTGGTGAGCCGTGCTACGTTAGGCACGCACCTCCAGCACGGCGCGCCGGGCATAGCGAGGTTCGGGTGAACGCCAAGGACCCGGCTCGCGCGACGCGGCCAACTGGCCGTTCCTGCGCCGCGGCGCACCATCGGCGAACGACACCGTGACGTACGAGTTGAAGGCGGTCGACGAGAACTAGGTATCGACTCGGCGTGATGTGTGGCGAGGGGTGAAATGCCGGCGGAGATGATGTCGCCGCCGCACACGATTAGTGCCAGCCAACCCTTTGCGCAGCTTGCAGGTATCGTTTCCGCCTCACGGGTCGCCTCGTTGCGACAACGGGCAATGACCGGCATTTTCGTGGACGCAAATCTCCGTCTGCCGTGATGACCACCCGAACCCCCGTTGCCTCCATTCACACCCACGTCGGCAGCCGGCGTATCACAGCGTGATGGATCCCCGCCAGGTCTACGCCGATCACATCGGCGTCATCGAACGCATCGCGGAGTCGCTTTGCCGCCGAAACGGCATCCACGGTGCGGACGCCGAGGATTTCGCGTCCGAGGTGAAGCTCAAGCTGTTGCAGGACGACTACGCCGTCCTGCGAAAGCACCGGGGCACGTGCAGCGTCCAGACGTTTCTGACCGTGGTCATCGCGAACCTGTTCCGCGATCACCGGATCAAGATGTGGGGCAAGTGGCGCTCGTCGGCCGAGGCGAAGCGACGCGGCGAGACGGCGGTGCTGCTCGAGGCCGCGATCTACCGGGACGGCCAGACCTTCGACGAGGCGTGCAACACCCTCTCACGAAACGGTCGGGTGAAGGTCGACCGGGCCGAGCTCCGGAAGATCCTGCACGAGATCCCGCACCGGGTGCCGCGGCGGGTCGATGATGGCGCGCGCGTCGACGACCTCCCGGCGCCGTTCGGAGCCGACGACGGGGTGATCAATCGCGAGCGCGACGAGCGGTTGCAGGCCGCCAAGGACGCGCTGAGTCGTGCGGTCGCGCAGCTGGAGCGGGAGGACCGGGTGATCATCCGGATGCACTACTTCGAGGGACTGAGCGTGGCGGACGTCGCGCGGGGGCTCGGAATCGACCAGAAACGTCTGTACCCTCGGCTCAAGAAGCTCCTCGAGGAGCTGTGCGCCCGGTTGAAGGGCGATGGGATCGGGGCCGAGTATCTGGAATGGCTGAATTCGCCGCCGCCCTGACAAAGGAAATTGGCAACGGCGTCCGTCATTAGAAGGAGCACGGCCATGGACGCGAAGTGGCGATGGGCCTTGAGCATTACCCCGGAGACTATTGGGAAGAAATGGCAGCCTTTGACGAAGTAGATCTGGAATTGATCGGCGCGCTGATGGACGGCCGCCTGACGGGGGCCGAGCGGGAGCGCGCGATCAAGCTGCTTGGGGAATCCGAGGCGGCGTTCGAGGTCTACACTGACGCCGTGCGGGCTCGGGCGGATCTGGAGGAGGAGGAGGAGGAGGAGGCGAAGGTCGTCCCGATCGAGCCGCGGCTGGACAAACGTCAGCCAGGGCGGCGGCGTTGGTTGGTGGGTGTTCCCGCTGCCGCCGCTGCGGCGTGGGTGGGTGTTCCCGCTGCCGCCGCTGCGGCACTGCTGGTCGCGGTGCTCCCATCAGTCCAGGCGTACCGCGACCAGGCGGTATTCGCGGCTGCCACGACGGACATTACGCTGCCGCTGACGCAACGGGGAGATCTGAGAAGCACGCTCCGGCCGGGATGGGAGGATCGATCCTGGTCGGTGATGCGCGGCGGAACACGGGCCGGCTTCGATTCCACGACCGAGTTCCGACTCGGCGTTCGCGCAACGGATCTGCGCGTGGCGCTGGCGACTGGGGATGCGGAACGAGCGCGCGGCCTGACAGGCGAAGTGCTCGACCTCCTTCAGGCGATGCCGGTGGCCGATGGCGCGAAGGCCAAGTATCAGGGATTGCGATCGCGGATCGAGCGCCGTGAGACGGGCGAACCATTGATCGCGGCCGCATCGGACGCCGAGAAAACCCTGAACGAATTTCTCGACTCGCGCTGGTTCGGGTACGGCAAGTGGTTGGCCGCCGGCGAGCTCGCGGCACGAACAGGGTCGGCGTCGTTCTTCGCCTCAGGCTCCACATCTCGATTCCTCCGCGCGGCGATCGGCCGCGGCAGGCTTGCGCCCAGCGATGTGGAGCTGTTGCGTCAGGTTTCGGTGCTCGCCGGACAAGGAGTCGATGGCGAGGAGTTCGCCACGATTCGCCAGAACTTCGCGGAGCTGATTCGCCGCCACGGGGGGGGTTGAGCTGCGGGCTGGTGTCCCTTCGCACGGATGGTCCCATTGCGACGTGGAAGGAGCGAGGCAGGATTGCGCCCGGCCCTTCAGCGGGTAGGCAGATCGCACGCGGCGACGTTGGCAGTCGCTGCTCTCGGGGGGATTGTGGCGTTGCCGGTGCTCCTGTCCACCGTCTGGAGGCGAGGACCGGCGGACCGCGTCGCAGCGGCGGTCGGACCGCACCGAGTCTCACGAGCGCGGCTTACCGGAAGCTACGTGTATGCCTCGTGCCGCCCGCTCACGCCTAACGACTCCCTCGTCACCGGCCTTGCCTGTGCCGATGAAGCACCGTCGGCGTGGCCGCAGTCTCGCGCACTGGGCAAGCTCGCCGCAGCGCTCAAGTCCAGCGTCGCGACCGACTCCACGAGCGTGGCGTCGCGCCACGCCATTGGCGCATGGAACATCGTATGGCGGAACGCGGATGCGGCGATCGAGGAACTCAGGGTAGCGGCCGCACTGGACCCTCGCAACGCAGCCGTGCAAAGCGACCTGGCCGTGGCGCTGCTGCAGCACGCGGAGCTCGCGCAGGACCCGCTCTCGATCGTCGATGCCTATTCGGCGAACGACCGTGCACTCGCGATGGCTCCGCGCCTCACCGAGGCGGTATTCAACCGAGCGCTTATCCTGGAGTGCCTCTATCTGCGAGAGCTGGCGGTCGGGCAATGGAAGGCCTATCTCGCAATCGACGATCGGTCTCCGTGGGCCGACGAGGCGCGCAATCGGTTGCTGGAGCTCGAGCGACCGGCGGCGAGCTGGTCGAGTGCGCGGCGGAATGTCGAACGAGCGGCGGCGCGTGGCGATTCCGCCGGCCTGGCAGACGCCGTTAGGCAATTCCCCTGGCGTGCGCGCAACGATGTGCGGGCCCTGCTCATCCAGTGGGCGAGATTGTACACGTCGGGCGATGCCCGAGCAGACACGGTCAGCCGGCAGGCGCTCACCCTGGCCGGTGCGGCGTGGGTCGCAACCGGGGACGGCTTGTGGGCGGACGTCGCCCGCGGCATTGACACGCTGATTTCCGTAGGCGACACGTCGCGACTTCGACGGCTAGCCACTGGGCTCACTGCTTTCGATCGAGGACGATCGGAACTCGACAAGGGGAAGTTGGACTCGGCCAGTTCCTCGCTCGACCGGGCGTTCGAGCTGTTGTCATCGGTTCGGAGTCCGGGGTCTCATCTGGCAGCGTATGACCGGGCCCGCGTGTCGTTCCAGCGACACACAGACGCGAGCTACACCGATGCAAGGGCGCGCTTTCGTCGTATTGCGACGGAAGCGCCGGCGAGGTATCCGCTGGTTCGGGCGCTCGCGACGCGCAATGTCGGCTTCATCGAGAACATTCGCGCGAACTTCGATGTCGCCGCCTCCGCATTCTCGGCGGCGATGGCGGAGGGCGCCGGCGTCCGAGAGCCTGCGCTCGATCTTCGCACGCGAACCGACGCGGCTCGGCTGGCCGCGACGCTCCGAGGGGACCGTGCGGGGTGGCACGAGCTGTATAAGGCGTTCCGTAACCTGCCTGCCTACGCTGACGTCCCGGGCGACGCGCAACGGGTCTTCAGTACCGCCGCCGTACTCACTTGGCATAGATCGCCGCGGGTCGCCCTCCTGTTTCAACGCGAGTTCGTGCGACTCTCGGCGTCGGTCGGTGATTCGCTGCTGATGGTAAGCGCCCTAACCCGAGAGGCGGAACTGCTAGCCCGGGAAGGAATGCGTTCGGAGGCATTGGCCAGCCTGGGCCGAATTCCCGCGTACGCTTCCGGAATCGGCAGCGACTCCCTGCGTGCCATCATGTTGGCCGACGCGGACCTGGTCTACGGGCAGGTGTGGTTGCCCGAGCTGCCTGACTCGGCGGTCCGAGTCCTGAAGCGGGTTGTCGAGCGGTACGATGGCGCGCAGTACCTGGCGCAGGCGGGACGAGCGAAGCTTCGGCTCGCGGATGCGTACGTCGCGGCTGGCGCGCCGGACTCGGCTCGCGTCGCATTCGACCAGGCGCTCGGGATCATCGAGCGAGCGCGATCCGGTATCGCGTCTCACGATGATCGCACGCGATTTCTCGATGAGGCTCGCCCGATCATCGACACGGTGGCGGGCTTCTATCTGAGTCGCCAGGACACGATCGGTGCGCTCGACTTCACCGAACGGATGCGCGCGCGCGTGCTGCTCGAGCGCGCCGGTAACATGGCACCTAACGCGAACCCCTCCTATCGCTCGGTGGATGCCATTCGTCGAGCACTCGATCCTCGGACGACGATCCTGAGTTACCTGGTGCTCGAACGGGAGATCGTGGGCTGGGTGATCCGACGGGACGGTGTGTGGATGCATCGCGTGCCAGCTGACGATGCGACAGCGGATCTCGCCACTCGGCTGACCCGCCTGGTTGCCACGCGAACATCGGGGGAGGAGATAGCCACGACGAGCGCGCGGTTGCGTGATGTGCTGATAGAGCCGTTCGAATCGCGCATCCCGACGGACTCGAGGCTGATCATCGTGCCGGACAAGTGGCTCCACTTCGTTCCCTACGCGGCGCTGTTCGACGCACGCCGGCAGCGGTACCTCGTGCAGTCGTACGAGCTCGGGATTGCGTCGAGCGTTCAGCTCTTTGCCGATGCGGTCGCACGATCCGGCGCGTTGGGAGTCGACGAGTCATCGGTATTGGCGGTCGGAAACCCGGCCTTCGATCGATCCGTCTACAACCTTCCCACGCTGGCTGGAGCGGAACGCGAGGCGAGAGATGTCGCGCGACGGTATCCGGGCGCCCGGCTGCTGATTGGCGCCGACGCAACCCGTAGCGCATTCCTCGAGCAGGCCAGAGCCGCCAGCGTCATTCACTTTGCGGGACACGGCGTCATTAGCACGGACGCGCCGCTCCTCTCGCAGCTCGTGCTGGCGCCCGATCGGTTCCCGGGATCGAGCGGAGCGCTCTACGCCAGAGACCTGTTCGACCTGTCACTACCGATCACGCGGCTCGCGATTCTTTCCGGGTGCAGAACGGCGGACGGTGCGCTATCGGGCACTGAGGGCGCGTCGTCGTTGGCGCGTGCGCTGTTTGCGGCGGGTGTTCCGGCGGTCATTGCGGGCCTCTGGTCGGTGGACGACCGGAGCACGGAGGCATTCTTCGCCACTTTCCACGCCGATCTCTCACAGCATCAGGACCCTGCCGCAGCGTTGCGGCGCACGCAGATCCAGTGGATCGAGCAGGGCGATCCGTGGCGGACCGCCCAGACGTGGGCGGCGTTCCAGATCTTTGGTGCGGCCACCGCACCCGGATTGCGCGACGTTATTTCCGAAAAGCGCATTTCGCGGTCGTCAAACAGTGTAGTCAGGACCGAACCATCCCCAAAAAAAAGCGGTCGCTGACGTTCCGGCCTGTCGAGTCGCCGCGCGAATGCAAGCAGCATCGTGTGTGGACGGAGTTCGGTCCCGGCGTTGTACCAGCAGGCATTGGAATCCACGCAGCATGACCCAGGAGGTGCGACGTGAGGATACGAATCCATTTTCGCGGGCTCGTGTTGTTCTGGTTTCCCGAGGACGGGGCCGACGCCGGCAAGCTTGTCGCTGAGCTGATCAGCGATCCACGCAGGTTGCAAAGGCCTGGTAGGCCACACGAGCACCGCGCCGAGATTCAGGAAATCACCGCCAAGGGGGGAGTGCGCAACATCCCTCCGAACGGCGTGGACGAGGGTCGCATCGACATTACGGTGCGAGGCCCCAAGCTCGTGCCTCCCGTGACCCGCTCGGCCAGCTTCGATCAGTACGTTCCGCGTCTGTCGGAAGTGTTGGCGGCAGGGACGACCGACGCGATCCGGCAGCTGCCCCGAGGCGTGCGGGATATGAACTACGTTCGTAACACGGTCGTAGTCGACCGCGGACAGATTCGAGTGAAGGACGTGGTTATCTGGGACGCTGGCGGTTTCCCCCTCAACGGTGGGGGGCCCGACGGCATCCTTCCATCGCTCCCGACCGTTTTGAAGTTCCTGGGCAGCGAGAAGGAGGGGCACATGGCGAATGAATGCGTCATCGATATTCCCGATGTCGCTCACCTGTCCCTCCGGGGTCCAAGGCTCAAAGAGGATTACGACGAGGCTGACCACCGCCCCAACCGGCCGGGCGGCAATGATGCGGTGGAGCTTTTGGTCACCAACTACGAGGCGCCGCGCGGGAGGCCGACGCCGTGGGGGATGGATTTTCAATGGTTGTTCGCCACCGCCGGATATCCAGTGACGGCCCTCCCCACCGACGAATTCGCTGCCTTCCAGACCTTCGCTACGCGCTTCGAACGAAACCTTTTCGATGAAGACTGGCTGGAGTTGATGGATCGAGGACAAGACGGTCGACCATTCCCGTACATTGCCGAGGAAAGGAATCCCTTTGTAGTAAACCGATCGATGAAACCGTTGAACGACATCGATAGCCGACCGGTGTGTGTGCCAGCGATTGGCGGACCGTGAGGACGCGCCCCCGCTCGTGACCGTGCATGCCTCACGAGGTGACTGTCAGGTAACGGGTGGTGAAGGCGTCGTGCTCGCCGTCGTCGACGAGGGCGTCGACGTCGGCGAGCACCCGGAGTTTGCTGGTCGCGTGCTGCAGATGCACCGGGAGGAGTCGTTGTCCGTCGACTGGTCGCGCGTTAGGCGGCCGCACGGTGTCAAGGTCGCTGGTCTGGCGCTCGCGGGCGGATCGCACGTGACCGGCATCGCCCCTCGAGCGCTTCTGCTGCCTGTGGAGGTGCCGGCCCTCTCGCGCATGATCGGCCACCCCTCCGAAGCGGCCGGGCTGCGTTGGGCCGCCGACCACGGAGCGGACGTGATCTGCTGCGCCTGGTCTCCTCCGAATCCCGACGGCGAAAGCGGTGCGCTCCCGCAGCATTCGCGCGAGGCGATCGACGACTGCCTAGCGTTTGGCCGAGACGGCAAGGGCTGCGTCATCGTATTCTCGGCCGGCAACGACGGCTCCGACCTGGCGTTCAACGGCTACGCCAGCCACCCCGGCATCATCGCTGTTGGTGCCTGCAACTGCCATGGCCGCCATCCCGCCTACAGCGCGTCGGGTGATGCGCTCTGGTGTGTTTACCCGAGTAACGACCCGCGAGACCCGGTGGGTGCGTGGCAGACCTACACGACGACCGTGCCCGCCGGGTCGCTGGACCAGGGCGAGGCTTACTACACGACGCGCTTCGGCTTCACCTCCGCTGCCACCGCCGCCGTCGCGGGGATCTGCGCGCTGATCGTGAGCGCGAACCCCGATCTCACCTATCAGCAGGTGAAGGACGTGCTGCGCGACTCCTGCGAGAAGATTGACCTCGCGAGCGGCACCTACGACGAGTGCGGGCACAGCCCATTCTACGGCTTCGGCCGTCCAGACGTTGCCCGTGCGGTCGAGCTCGCGCAGGAGCGTCGGCTCACCGCGCGAGCGTAACACCGCCGCGCCCCCACGGCGCGAGAAACCGCGAAACACATCCGTCTAATTTCTGGGGTCCGGGAGATCGGCGCAGATCGAACGATCCGCAG
>Ga0068862_100004188_pt1 | contig 12217 bp, 9 predicted proteins | sample KBSSwiS52_FD_66598 | JGI IMG/M metagenome (GOLD analysis project Ga0068862, IMG submission 66598) | Switchgrass rhizosphere microbial communities from Kellogg Biological Station, Michigan, USA - KBS Switchgrass S5-2 | ecosystem: Host-associated > Plants > Roots > Rhizosphere > Soil ... | reverse complement strand
ACTCAATTCTCCAACAACATCCGCAACAATTTCGGCTTCTTGAACCGAGCCGACGAAGCGCACCGCGATGATCCGGATAAGCTGATCACGCAACAGGGGCGTAAGGTGTTCAAGGAAGTGGTGCCGCTGGTCAGCGAAATGATCCTGCAGCACATGGCGGAGCTGAAACTGAAGCCGAGCGATATGCGCCGGCTCTGGCTGCACCAGGCCAATTCCAACATGAACCGCCTGATTGCTGAACGCGTGCTGGGGCATGAGGCGAGCCAGGACGAGGCGCCGACGGTGCTCGATGTGTACGGCAACACCGCGGGCGCGGGATCGATCATCGCGTTTCACAACCACAGCGCTGATTTGAAGGCCGGCGACAAGGGCCTGATCTGCTCGTTCGGCGCGGGCTACAGCGCCGGCTCCATCTTCGTGCAGAAGTCCGCCTAGAACGCGGTTTCCACGCGCACGTCGCCTTCGCGCCCCGCGACGTGGACCAGCACATCCGTCTTGGCGCGTGTGAGCGATAGGTCGAGGGTTCCAGTTGGAAGCCTGAGGCGGCGCAGCGTCAGGGCGTCGATGAACTCCGGCAGGATCGGGCGCTCGAGGCGGATGATGCGTTCGCGCGGCTCGAACTTGAGGCCGAGGCACGACTGCACCATGCAGAGCAGCGCGCCGGTGGCCCAGGCCTGCGGTGAACACGCGACGGGATAGAAGACCGGCCCTGTCCCGCTGCGGCGCGGGAAGCCACAGAAGAGTTCGGGCAAGCGGCGGAGGTCCATGTAGGACGACGCCGCAAAGATGGCTTCGAAAATGCGCGCGGCTTCGTGGCGGAAGCCGTAGCGCGCGAAGCCGGCGGCGACGAGCGCGGTGTCGTGGGGCCAGACGGAGCCGTTGTGGTAGCTCATCGGATTGTAGCGCGCTTCCGTGCTGGCGACGGTGCGAATGCCGAAGCCCGAGAACGATGCCCCGGACATGAGGTGCGCGCAAACGCTGCGGGCTCGCTCGGGGAGCGCGAGGCCGGTGTAGAGCACGTGGCCGGCATTGGAGCTGCGGACGCGGCAGGCTTTCTTCTCGCCATCGAGCGCAAGGACGTAGGTGCCGAGGTCTTCGTCGAAGAATTGCATGTCGAAGCGGCGCTTGAAGGCTTCGGCGCGCGAGGAGAGCTGCGCGGCGCGTTCGGTGAAGCCGAGGCGTTGGGCGATCGCGGAGGCCGCCATCCAGGCGCCGTAGGCGTAGGCTTGCACTTCGACGAGAGCGATCGAGCCGCGGGCGAGCTGGCCGTCGGCGTGGAAGATGGAATCGTAGCTGTCTTTCCAGCCTTGGTTGGCGAGCCCGCTCTCGGCGCGGCGGCCGTACTCGATCCAGCCGTCGCGATCGCGATCGCCGTATTTATCCATCCACAGCAGTGCGGCTTCGACGTTAGGCCAGATGGCGCGGATGCTCTCGGCATCGTCGGTGCGATCGAGGTAGGCCCCGGCGAGGATGACGAAGAGCGGCGTGGCGTCGATGCTGCCGTAGTAGCGGCGGAATGGGACTTCGCCGAGTTCGGCCATTTCGCTGTGACGGAGTTCATGGAGAATTTTGCCGGGCTCGGCGTCGGCGAAATCATCCACCTCCTCCGCTTGGTTCGCCGCGAGGTGGCGCAGCACGCCGAGGGCGATGTTGGGATCGAGCCAAAGTGTTTGCAGCGCCGTGATGATGCCGTCGCGGCCAAACACGGTACTGAACCAGGGGATGCCGGCGTAGGGGTACGGGCCGTTCTCGGTCTCGGTGATCAGCATGTAGAGATCCGAGACCGAGCGGCGGAGCGCTTCGTTCAACGTATCGTTCGAGGTGGCGACGGAGGCAGCGGCGGACGAGGAGACGCGGAGCGCCCGGCGCGCATTGCGCATGGCGACGAAGAAGCTGTGCCGCACTGGGCGCGACGTGGGACGGTCGCGCTTGCAGCTGGCTTCCATGAACAAGAGCCGCGTCTCGCCGGCCGCGAGGTCGAGCACGAACTCGGCGCGCGCCGGCGTCACCGTCGTTGGCGCCGGATCGAAGCGGAGATGCGTTTCGCGGCGCTCGCCATCGAGCCCCAGATACGCGAAGGCCACGCAATCGTTCTCGACTGTCGGCTCCAGCATATTTCCGCGCCGCGCGCGGTGCGAGCCGCGCACTTCGAACACGTCGGCGAAATCGGCGGCATAGCTGAAGGAGAGCGTCAGCCGCCGCGGGCGATCGTCGAAGTTGCGGACGACGACGCGTTCGTAGGCGGTGGCGTCCCACAGAATGCGGACACGGCGAATGTGGATGTGGTCATGGCGCAGCGCCGGCTCGCCGTCGGCGGCTTCAAGATCGGGATTGGTCAGATCACAGATCAAGGCGGCGTTGTCGTCGCGCAGGCCGGAGCTCAGCAGGATCGGGCGTTGGCTGTTGATGGCGAGGTAGAGCTTCGACAAATGTCGAGTGTCGCGGAAGTAGAGCCCGTCCGGACTGCCATCGCCCGCGAGGATATCACCATTGGCGTCGTACACGGCGAAGCTGTCGCCGTGCTTCAGCGTGCGCGGGCGGCGCTCTTGCAGCGAGGTTGCTGCGCCGATGTGAAACTGCACGCCGTCCGCGTCTCCGTGGTCGTTGACCGCGGGGGGCGTTTCCGCCAGCACCTTCACGCGCCCCTCCGCTTAGCTTGCTCTGAGGATGCTGGACGCCGGACGCACCGTGAGGGCGCGGCTGGCTTGCTCGGTCTGCGCGCGCACGCGCGGCAGGCTGCGATAGATGTCCACATAATCACGCGTCATCCGCTCGAGGGTAAAGCGCTCTTCGAACCTGGCGCGCACGCCGGCACGGTCCAGAGTCGAGATACGTTCGATCGCGCGGATGGCGCCATCAAGGCTATCGACGATGAATCCGGAGACGCCGTCGTCGATCACCTCCGGCGCGGAACCGCAGTTCCAAGCCACCACCGGCGTGCCGCAGGCCATGGCTTCGATCATGACAAGGCCGAAGGGCTCGCACCAATCGATCGGGAACAAAAGCGCGCGGGCGCCGCCGAGGAACTCATTTTTCTCCCGCTCGCAGATCTCGCCGACGTATTCGACGTTCGGATGCGCGCGGATCATGGGCTCGATTATTTGTTCCCAGTACTCTTGGTCCGCCTTGTCCACCTTCGCTGCCATTTTCAGCGGCAATCCGCAGCGCGCGGCGATTTCGATGGCGCGGTCAGGACGCTTCTCTGGGGAGATGCGGCCGAGGAACGCGAGGTAGCCGTCGCCGGCGTTGGGATTGAACGTCAGCAGGTCGCGCGGGAGGCCGTGATAGACCGTACCCAGCCAATTTACCGGCGGCATAGGCTTGCGCTGGGCGTCGGAGATCGACACCAGCGGCAAACGTGGAAACTGGCGATAGAAAGCGCGCAGATCCGGGAGATCCAAGCGGCCGTGCAACGTCGTCAGGGTTCGTTCGGCGAAGGCGCGAACGACCGGTGCGTGGAAAAGATCGATGTGGAAATGGAGCACGTCGAACTCGTCGGCGCGCCGCGCAACGTGCTCCAGCATCACCATGAGATGGGGGAAGTGATCGCGGACGTCGGGATTGAGCCGGAGCGCCTGATCGGAACACGGCACAAGCTCGGCCGCGGTGACGGAGTCGCCGCTCGCGAACAACGTCACGTCGTGACCCTGATCCACCAATTCTTCCGTGAGGTAGGAAACGACTCTTTCGGTGCCCCCGTATAACGCTGGCGGACAACGCTCCGCCAACGGCGCGATCTGCGCAATTTTCATCAAGACACCACCTTTCCGACCGGATGGAAAAGCGGCGAAAAGCAATCCGGTTCCAGCGTCAGAACAGCGTCACTTCGCAGGCGCCACACGGTACCGGCGAAAAAAAGTTAATGGCGTAGGGAAGATTACCGCACGGCCATCCGTTCGCCTGCCCAACACGACGCGTGTGTCGCGTCCGGAGGGGTAATCCATGTATTTCCACGACCGCTCGGCGCTGCTCCATGGCGCCCTATCTGACATCGACCTGGTTTCAGCGAAAACGCATCCGCTCGATCGCGGCTGGGCGGTCGATCCGATCCGCGCGCTTGGCGTAACGGAAGCCGCGCGCGTCCCCGCGCCGTTCGGCGCCGGGCATCGCATCAGTCAGCACAAGATGTTTGACGCCTTCCAGGTCGATGGCGTGGGTGACGACAAGGACGTTCCCGCTGGTCCGATCCTGCTCCTCACCCTGGATCAACAGGCGGGCGATACATCAACGCAAGCGTCGCTCACCGTGGACGGCCCGCACGTGACGTCGACGATCGACTCGATCGGCGATTTCGACTTCTTCAGCGTTCAGCTCGAAGCCGGCCAATACTACAATATCGGCCAGTATCTCGTAGTCGGCGGTCCGAGCGGCGTGCCGTTGAACGACGCGTACGTCGAACTCTACAACAGCGACGGAGAATTGATCGTCACAGCCGACGGCGGTGGGCCGAACACACCGCAAGGTCTCGACGCGCTACTTACCTATCAGGCCACCTACACCGGCACGTATTACGTCAACGCGCGCGCGTTCGATCAGGTCGCAGAAAACGGCATGAATGGCGATGCAGTCGGCGACTACGAAGTGTTCGTGCAGAAGATCAATTACACGGAAGATCCGTACGCCTACAAACCGTTCTACTCGCCCGACAGCCCACTGCATTCGATCGATTGGGGCACGCAGATCGATCGCACGTCGCGCAATCCCGATGGCGACAACGGCACGCGCGACAACGGCGTGCCGAACACAGGCGTCATCCAGCACCCGCAATGGGACATCCAGGGCAAGAACGTCGTCACCTACTATTTCGCCAAGACCGGCGACATCTACATCGATGAAGACCCCACCACGCCAGGCTCGACCGACACCATGGTCGCCAAGGGCATGGAGCAATGGGAGAAGGATGCGTTCCGCCTGGCGCTGGATGAGTACCAGAAGGTCGCCGACGTCATCTACATCGAGGTCGACAACCGCGCGGAAGCGGACTTCCAGTTTATCACCTATCCCGGCACGCCGGGCGCAGGGGCAAGCCTGCTCGGCCGCATGAGCCCGCCGAACGAAGAGAATGAAGGCCAAGCCGAATTCAACGCCGGCGATATGCGCTGGACGGAAGCGGGCCTGAAGCAAGGCGGCTTCTATTTCCCGACCCTGCTCCATGAGATTGGCCACGGCCACGGCTTGGCGCACCCGCATGACAATGGCGGACACTCCAGCGTGATGCGCGGCTCCGACGACGGCAGCGTGATTGGCGGCGGGCTCGCGGACTACGATTTGAGCCAGCAGGTCTTCACCATCATGTCGTACAACGATGGTTGGCAGACTTCGCCGTACGGCATGCCCAGCTCCGGCGACCTGCTTGCGATGAACGCCGACAATTTCGGCTGGCAGGGCACTCTTGCCGCGCTCGACATCGCCGTGATCCAGGACAAGTACGGCGTCAACGAAGAGTGGGCGACGGGCAATGACGTCTATGCGCTGAAGGACGTCAACGCCGCGGGCACGTTCTATTCGACGATCTGGGACGGCGGCGGCACGGATGAAATCCGCTACGATGGCGCCAAGAACGCCAACATCGATTTGCGGGCTGCGACGTTGCAGTACGAGTATGGCGGCGGCGGCTGGGTGTCGTATGCGTACGGCATCTTCGGCGGCTATACGATCGCCAACGGCGTCACCATCGAGAACGCAACCGGCGGCGCGGGCGCGGATACGCTGATCGGCAACGATGCGGCGAACGTCCTCACCGGCAATGACGGCGACGACGTCATGCGCGGCAACGCGGGCGCCGATACGCTGAACGGCGGCGCGGGCGCGGATACGTTCTTCGGCGGCGCGGGCGCGGACAAGTTCAATGGCGGCGATGGCGTGGACACCGTGTCGTACGCGGAATCCGCCTCGGGCGTGACGGCGTACATCTCGGCGAAGGCCGGCGTTGGCGGCGAAGCGCAAGGCGATGTCGCATCCAACGTTGAAATCCTCATCGGTTCCGCGCAGGCCGACAAACTCTACGGCGACTCCCTCGCCAATGACCTGCGCGGCGGCGGCGGCGGCGACACAATCGACGCCGCCGCCGGCAACGATCGCCTCGATGGCGGCGCCGGCGATGACTCGCTCGTTGGCGGCGCCGGAGACGATTTCGTCCTCGGCGGCGCGGGCGCCGATCGCCTCAATGGCGGCGCGGGCATCGACACGGCGGACTATTCGACGTCGGGCTCGGGCGTCATCGTCAACCTGCAATCGGGCGCCACATCAGGCGGCGATGCGCAAGGCGATGTGCTGACGGCGATCGAAAACCTGACAGGCTCCGCGTTCGGCGACACGCTCTATGGCAATAGCGGCGTGAACACGCTGAACGGAGGCGCCGGCGCCGACATCCTCACCGGCGGCGCCGGCGCGGATACATTCGTCTTCCAAGCCGGTCAAGCCGGGGGCGACATCGTAATGGACTTCGCGGGCCTCGGCGCCGCGTCCGGCGATGCCATCCGGTTCCAAGGCTACGGCTCAGCCGTGGACGGCGCACACCTCGCGCGCGTCGACCTTACGCATTGGCAGGTCACATCTGCCGACGGTCTGATCAACGACATCATCACGCTCGCGAACGGCGCGACGATCGATCAGAGCGATTACCTGTTCGGCTAGGATCGGGACACACCCGATCTTGGGGCGAACCGGCGCCGGGAATGTCTGTTGGCTGACAATCCCGGCGCCGGAAGCTCAAATCACCAACCGCATTCGCGGCCGCGGTTTTGTTCCTGCATGTAGGTCATCAGCGGCTGGAAGTAGCGCACCATTGAGCCGGCATCCATCTGACGCGTGCCGGTGAAGGCTTCGAGCGCATCCGGCCACGGGCGTGACGCGCCCATTTCCAGCATGCGGTTGAAGCGTTCGCCGACTTCGCGGTTTCCGTACACCGTGCAACGATGCAGCGGGCCTTCCCACCCGGCTTGCTGGCAGGCGGCTTCATAGAATTGGAACTGCAGGATGAAGCTCAGGAAGTAGCGCAGGTACGGCACGTTGTTGGCGATGTGATACTTCGCGCCGGGGTCGAACATGGTTTCGTCGCGCGCGTTCGGCGGACGGATGCCCTGATAACGCTGACGCAGCTCCCACCACGCGGCGTTGTAACGGTCCGGCGTGATGCGGCCGTCGAACACTTGCCAGCGCCACTGATCGACGGTGAGCGCGAATGGCAGGAAGGAGATTTTCTCCAGCGCGCGTTCCATCAGCAGGCTGTTGTCGGCGGAGGCCGGCGGGATTTGGTTTTCGCGCAGCAGATTGATGTCGACCAGGTACTGCGGCGTGATGTTGAGCGCGATGAAATCGCCGATGGCTTCGTGGAAGCCGTCATTGGCGCCGTTGCGATAAAGGAACGGCTGCTGATTGTAGGCGCGCTGATAGAAGTTGTGGCCGAGCTCGTGGTGGATGGTCTGGAAGTGCTCGGCGTTGATCTGGATGCACTGCTTCACGCGGAGATCGTCGGCGTTGTCGATGTCCCAGGCTGAAGCGTGACAGACCACGTCGCGGTCGCGCGGGCGAGTCAGAAGCGAGCGCTCCCAGAACGAGTCCGGCAGCTCCGCGAAGCCGAGAGAGGTGTAGAAGCGCTCAGCGGTTTCGGTCATCGACACCGGCGTGTAGCGCGCCCGGGTCAGGAGCTGCGTGGTGTCGTAGGTGGCGCGCCCGCCCGGCGGGCGGACTTGCGGCATCAAGGTCGACCAGTCCTGCGCCCACATGTTGCCGAGCAGATCGGCGCGGATCGGCTGATCGAGCGGGACGACAGCGTCGCCATAAGCTTGATTGAGGCGGCCCCGCACATAGCAATGGAGCTGCTCGTAGAACGGCTGCATCTGGCCCCAGAGCCGTTCGACCTCGCGCTCCATGTCGGCGGCGGGCATGTCGTAGTTCGAGAGCCACATCTGGCCGACATTGTCGAAGCCCAGATCACGCGCGCCTTCGTTGGCGATCTCGACCATGCGGGCATAGTCCTGGCGCATCGGCGCAGCGATGGCGTGCCACTTGGTCCACATCTCTTCGAGGCGCTGCGGATTGCGCTCGGCGCCCATCAGGGTTTCGAGGTCGTCCAGCGTGACCTGGCGGCCTTGGTAGTCGATGCGGCCGGTCGAATAGATCGAGGCGAGACGTGTGGTGATTTCGGAGAGCTGGCTCGCGGCGCCTTCGCGTTGCGGCGCGGGCAGCGTCAGCGACAGGCGCAGCAGATCGATTTTGCGGCGGGTGTCAGCCGGGAGATCGAGATCGGCGTAGCGCGCCGCGCCGCTGGCCAGACGCACGCGGGCTTCGGTGCCTTCGGCGTCGGTGCGCTGTAACAGCCACTCGGTGTCGTAGTTGATGTTGGTGTTATAGACCCAGGCGACGCGGCCTTCGTATTCCGAGCGCCGCAGCAACTCCTCTTCCGCTGCGGCGACATAGGCTTGCGCACCTTCCACGGTGGCCGGACCGGCGGCGTCGGCCGCATTGCCTGTGGTGCTTGGCGTTGTCGTCGTTGCGCACGCCGCGAACGCGGCAATGGCGATCCAGGATGCTGCCATCCTCAGAAGCGGTTTCGCGAGCATTGTCTCTCCCTCTGAACTGCCAGCACGCGCTCTACCGGCGCGCTTCCCCTCTTACAGACCTTCCGCAGCAAGCCATTCGATGCCGTCGGCCGACATCATGAACACAGCCGCTTCGCGCCGTTTGGCGCCGACGGCGGCGAAGAATTTCTGGGCGACGCCATTCTCGACGCCGGTGGTGATGGCGAGTTCGCGCGCACCGAGATCACGGGCGCGGCGGGCGACGGCCGACATCATCTTCCGCGCCAAGCCGCTGCGGCGCTGCTCGGGAACGACGTAGAGTTCGCACAGCACGATCGTCGGCTGGCCGCGGCGGACATCGTAGCTCTTGGTGATGACGGCATGGGCGATGATTGGGCTGTTCTGGCGCTCCTGTGCGACCCAGGCCTCGAACAGGGCATTCGAGCCGAACGCGTGCGCCTTGATCCGGTCAGCCTCCAGGGCCGATGGCGCGCCCTCTTCGGCGGCCGCCTCCGCAGCGAGTTTGGCAATCGCTTCAGCGTCGCGCTGAACCGCGCGTCGGATTTGAAACTGCTGATCCATGCCTGGCGGCATGTAAGCCGCCTAGGCGTGCGCGACGCAAGCGAAAGCGCGACGAGCGGCGCCCTTAGTGGTCCGCCCAGGGACCCATCGGGCCGTCGTCGCCCCAACCGGCGTCGCCGCGCGCGATGAAGGCGCCGAGCAACGTCAGCCCGACCACAATCCCGACGGCGACAAGGAACCAGAAGAACATCGTCTTCGCTCCGAGGGCGGCCCCTCACGTGCCGCCACACAGATCATGTGGCTCCGCCCGTTACGATGTCCATGGTTTTCACACGTATTTGCTTCGGCTTCGACGGCAGACCGATCCATACGCGCAAGGCGGGAACCCGGCGCCCCAGATCGAAGAAAAGCCAGCACCCGAGAGCGGTGGTCGCGATCAGCACTGGGGCTTCGATGGCGAGCGGCCATTGCCATTCGTCGAGATAGTGGCCGGCTACGATGATGATGGTCTGGTGGATCAGGTAGAACGGGAAGATCGCTTGCGTGAGCGTCTGCCGGATCGGACCGTCAGCATGGCGCAGGTAGCGGTGCGCGTAGCCGACCGCGGCGATGATCGCCGTCCAAGCCTGCATCTCGCGCACACCGCGCACGAACAGCAATATGGCGTCCGATGGCGTCGCGTCGCCGGGATACATCGCGTTGACGGTGGCGAGCACAGACCAGGATCCGATCGCGGCGATCAGCGCAGGCAGGCGCCACTTCATCGCGCGCTCGAAGAACGGCTCGTACTTGGCGATGACGTAGCCGAACAGGAACGCGCCGAAGTAGGTCACGTGCGCGTACGGATCTTCACGGAAATCGTGGGTTTCGCCGTAGATCGGATAGAGCGTCGCGCGCGCGGCGAAGAGGAAGAGCCATGGCGTCAGCAGCAAACCCGGTCCGGCGATGAGCCACGACGCCGCTTTCGGCACGCGGCGCAGCAGCGGGATCAGCAGAACGAGCGCGAGCGTGTAGAGGATGAGGTAGGCGACGAACCACATGTGATTGTAGGTCGGCGTGGTGAGGCAGCCGTCGGCGTCGCACCAATGGCCCGAGGCGGTCGCGTAGCGGACCCAGAAATTGTCCACCGCGCCCGCGGAGGCCGCCTGCTGCGCCGCCGGCATCGCCTGCACCGCTTCGACGATCTCGTAATAGCTCTGCGGCGGCACGATCACGAAGACAGCCAGGAGGAGCGGCGGCCAGAGCCGGCCCATCCGCGCCCAGGTGAAGGCGCCAAGGTTCATCTTGTCCGCCATGAACCGGCTCGCCGCCCCCGAAACGAGGAAGAGCAGCGAGAGCCGCCAGGGGTTGGTGAGCAGCATCATCGGCTCGATCGCGTCGCTGGCCCGGCTCGACTTCACGTGGAAGTCCCAGGTCACGTAGAACATGCCGACGTGATAGAGGATGAGCACGCCGAAGGCAGCGATGCGGATCCAGTCCATGTCGTAACGGCGATCGGTCATGTGCGCGGCGTCTCCTGTTGAGCGGCCGCTTCTTTCGTGAACCCCGCCCAACCGCTACGCTGAAGCCGCGCCCGGCGGCTCGCTGGGACGAACGGTGAGCTTCCAGTGACCAGCGGCGGCGATAGCGGGACGAGTGGCGAAGCGGGAAAACCCGGCTGGCGGCCGGGTCCGTGGCTCGCCGTGGCCGTTGTGACACTGGTCGTGGTCTCCGTGAACTCGACCTCCGACTATCTGGACATGAGCCGCTCCGGCCGGGACTTCGACTGGTGGGAGCCATTCGTCTGGGAAGCCTCGAGCGGGATGATTATCGCGGCGATGGCGCCGCTGATCGGCCTTGCAATGCACCGTTGGCCGTTCACGCGGGACCGCCTCATCCAGCCAGCGTTCATCCACCTCGGGCTGACCATTCCGTTCTCTGTCATCCATATCGTAGCGATCTATCTGATCCGCAACGGAATCTATGGCCTGCTTGGCGGCCGGTACGGGTTCTTCGACGACGGGGTAGGCTTGGTCCTCGTCTATGAGTGGCGCAAGGACGTCCTCTCCTACTCGGCCATCGCCGCCTTCTACTGGGTGTTTCAGTACATTGAGGCCCGCCGCGCGGCGGCTGCGGACGCGGCCCGCGCCAAGACGGGCGACGAGCGCCTCGAGATCCGGGACGGCGGTACGGCGGTTTTCCTCGCGCCGCGCGACATCCTCTTTGTCGAAGCGGCGGGAAATTACATTGAGTTTCATACGGCTGCGCGCACGCATCTGGTGCGCGCGACCCTGGCGTCGTGGGAGACCAGGCTTGCGTCGCGCGGCTTCGTGCGCGTGCACCGCTCACGGCTCGTGAACCGCACGGCGATCAGCGCGATCAAACCGACACCCAGTGGCGACGCTGAAATCACGCTTACAGATGGGCGCGCCGTCAGCGGTAGCCGCCGCTACAGAGGCGACTTGGAAGCCACAGCCCCCTAACTTCTTCGCCACGTCGAAGCGCCTTGCTTTACCGCGCGGCGCGAGAGGCGCAGCATTGCGCGCGGGAGTTTGGGTCATGGCGCGGCGGCGCTCCATCCTTGGTGATCTTTGGCTGCAGCTATCGCTGCAAGCTGCGCTTGCCGTATCCGCCGCAAGCGCCGCGCACGCCGCGCAAGTGATGATCGCCGAACAGCCCTTCTTGAGCACCGCGACGGACGACGCGTTCGTGCTGACGGGCGCCACGACGGAAGTCATCGCGGCGCCGCCCTCGTTCGAGGATTTCTCGCTGGCATTCTATCTGACCACACCTGCTGACCCGAACGACTACGTCCAGCTGCCCGATCTCGACGCCGCGCTGCTCGGCGGCCCGGAGCACCAGTACAACTGGCACTCGGACGACTTCCTGCTGAACTAATGGCGGGTTCGTACCGCCCCATCAATGACCGCTTGAGGGAACGCGCTTAGCGCGGGGCGCGCGTGCCCCTACATTCCGAGTCAGATGGCGACACCGCGCACTAAGATTGGGTCACGCCCTGAGGCGCCGCGCGCCTGGCAGCGGATGCTGTCGGGGCGCCGGCTCGATTTGCTCGACCCCTCGCCGCTCGACATCGAGATCGAAGATATTGCGCACGGGCTCGCGCGGGTGGCGCGCTGGAACGGGCAGACCATCGGCGCGCATGCGTTCTCGGTGGCGCAGCATTCGCTGATCGT
>Ga0068862_100004186_pt1 | contig 12223 bp, 9 predicted proteins | sample KBSSwiS52_FD_66598 | JGI IMG/M metagenome (GOLD analysis project Ga0068862, IMG submission 66598) | Switchgrass rhizosphere microbial communities from Kellogg Biological Station, Michigan, USA - KBS Switchgrass S5-2 | ecosystem: Host-associated > Plants > Roots > Rhizosphere > Soil ... | reverse complement strand
CTCGGGCTGCCCGACGCCGAGCGCCGCATCGCCGACCCCGCGGTGAAGGACGCGCTCCGCCGCAACACGGAGGAGGCGATCTCCCGCGGCGTCTTCGGCGTGCCGACGCTCGCCATCGGCCCGGACCTGTTCTGGGGCGCCGACGCCACGGAGATGGCGCGCGAGTTCGTCGCGGCGGGCTGCCGCTACACGGACCCCGAATATGCGCGCGTCGCGGCGCTCCCTTCGGGCGCCGTGCGCAAGGAGGTCGCGCCGCCGCCGAAGAAGAAGACGCGCGTCATCGGCACGGCTTCGTGATCTCGGCATCTCTTTGAGTTATCGAGCGCCGCGGGCGGCACGCCCACATCGCTCGAATGCCAACGAACTGCTGACGCGTGCACGAGCGATCAGCGCGCGCGCTGACGTCGCCGCCTTAACGCCGCAGCCACCTCAACCGTGTCGAAGCGATCGGGGCGGGGCCCCTGCGCGGACGCCTGAACACTGAAGCCCGCGCGGGGGCCCCGCCCCGAGCGCCCAGCCTCAAATACGATCGTCCGGGATGCGCAACGCAGCCTTGACGGCGCCGGCCGTCGCGAGCGCGTCGTCGAGCGTTGCGCCGAGGCACGTCACGTGGCCCATCTTGCGGGCGCGGCGCGGCTCGCGCTTGCCGTAAAGGTGGAGCTTCGCGCGCGGGTGCGCGAGCACGCTCGTCCAGTCCGGCTCGCGCGGCGTTTCGCCCGCGCCGTCGAACCAGACGTCGCCGAGCAGGTTCACCATCACCGCCGGCGTGTGCTGCGCCGGGTCGCCGAGCGGCAGATCGGCGAGCACCCGCGCCTGTTGCTCGAATTGCGACGTCACGCACGCGTCGATCGTGTAGTGACCGCTGTTGTGCGGACGCGGCGCGATTTCGTTGACGAGCAGCGCCCCGCCGTCCGCGACGAACAGCTCCACGCACAACACACCGCGATAATCGAGCGCCGCCGCAACTTTGGTTGCGATATCCCGCGCGGATTCCGTCACCGCCGCGGAAACGCGCGCGGGCACGATCGAGACGTCGAGGATGCCGTCGCGGTGATGATTTTCGGCGACGGGCCACGCAGCCGTTTCGCCGCGCTCGTTGCGGGCCACGATGACCGATACCTCGCAGGCGAGCGCCACCAGCTGCTCGAGCACGCACGGCTGGCCTTCCATGGCGCGCCATGCGGCCTGCACGTCCTCGCGCGTGCGCACCCGCACCTGGCCCTTGCCGTCGTAGCCGAACCGCGCGCTCTTGACGATGCCGGGCAGCAGCGTCGCGTCCATGCCCTGCACATCCGCTTCGCTGCGCAGGATTGCGAACGGCGCCACGGCAAACCCGTTCCCCGACAGAAACATCTTCTCGCTGATCCGGTCCTGCGCGATGGCCACGCTCGAGGCCGCAGGCGTCACGCGCGCGGTGCGCGCCAGGAAATCCAGCGCGGCAGCGGGCACGTTTTCGAATTCGGTGGTCGCAGCGGCGGCGAGCGATGCCAGCTCCTCGAGTCCGCGTGAATCGAGATAATCGGCGGCGATGTGGCGATCGGCGACGCTGCCGGCCGGGCTGTTCGTGCCGGGATCGAGCACCACCACCTTGAACCCCAGGCTTTGCGCTGCCATGCAGAACATGCGGCCAAGCTGGCCGCCGCCGAGCAAGCCGAGCCACGCGCCGGGCGGAATCGCTGCCATGACTCTTGCTTTCTAGGTGGCCGGCGGAATGCGCATCGCGCGCGCCGTCGTCGTCTGCTTCAGGCGGAACGCGGCGAGCTTGCGGGCGACGATCGGATCCGTTGCCGCGATCAGCGCGACGGCGAAAAGACCGGCATTGGCGGCGCCGGCTTCGCCGATCGCGAAAGTCGCCACGGGAATCCCCTTGGGCATCTGCACGATCGACAACAGGGAATCTTCGCCGCGCAGGTACTTCGACGGTACCGGCACGCCGAGGACCGGGATGATGGTCTTTGCCGCGAGCATGCCGGGCAAATGCGCGGCGCCGCCGGCGCCGGCGATGATCACGCGCAGCCCGCGCGGTCCCGCGTCCTCTGCATACTCGAACATGTCGTCGGGCATCCGGTGCGCGGAGACGACGCGCGGCTCGTTCGGAATCCCGAAGGCGTCGAGCTGCGCGACGGCGTGGCGCATGATCTCCCAATCGCTGTCGCTGCCCATGACCACGCCGACCAATGGTGCCGCCTTGCGCTGCGCCATTCCCCCTCCCAAGAGCATTCGCCGCGTCGAAGGGAAATCTTAACATCGGGGTCCGCTGCGCAGCGCACGTGCAACGAGGAGCGTGTGGAACATTGTGCGGTCTTGCGCGACTAATTCACGCCGGGGGACGATTCTTGCTTGTCTTGCGGCGTACGGTCACCGAGAATTGGGCTCAATGAACACTCTTTCATCGTTGTGCAGGACGATCCTGCTGGGCGCCGTTGCGGCGTTCGGGCCGAATGCACCCGTGCTCGCGCAATCGGACGCGGATTTCCTGGCCGCCAAGATGGCCTACGACAAGGGCGATCGCGCCAAGCTCGCGGTCATCGCGCCGAAGCTCACCGGCCACGTCCTGGCGCCCTACGTCAGCTATTGGCAGCTGAAGCTGGGACTGGACGACGCAGCGCCGGTGGCGATCAGCGCGTATCTCGACCGTTATCCGAATACACCGATAGCCGACCGACTGCGGGTCGACTGGCTGAAATCGCTCGCCAGGCGGAACATCTGGAATCGCTTTGCGCTCGATTATGCGCAGCCACCCGGCGAGGATGTCGAGCTCGCCTGCTACGGCATCCTGCTGCGCTGGCAGCGCGAGGGCGACCCGGCGCTCGCCGCAGCGGTTCCGCTTTGGTTTACCGGACAGACCACACCCGACGCCTGCGACCCGCTGTTCGCCGCGCTGATCAAGCGCGGCGATATCACGATGGCCGATCGCCGCGCCCGGTTCCGGCTGGCGAACGAGGCCGGCAACGTGCGCCTGGCGCAGGCGATCGCTGCCGAGCTGCCGGGAAGGGATCGCATCGCGGACCGCGAATTCACCGAGGTCAACCGCGATCCGCTGCGAGCGCTCGAAAAAGGCGCATTCGCGTGGGACACCGGCGGCGGTCGCGACCTCGCGCTGTTCGCACTCGAGCGCGCCGCACGCACCGATGCCGGCGGCACGCGGTCGGCCTGGGTCAAATGGCGTGACAAGCTGCCGGAAGCCGACCGCAAGTACGGCAATACGCGGCTCGCGTACTTCGCAGCTCGCCAGTTGAATCCAGCGGCCAACGACTGGTTCCGCGAAGCGGGCGACCTGTCGTCGGCGCCGGATGCGCAGGCGTGGCGCGTACGCGCGGCGCTGCGCGTGCTCGCCTGGAACGATGTTCTCGCCGCAATCGATGCCATGGCCGAGCCGCAGCGGCAGGAAAGCGCCTGGCGCTATTGGCGCGCGCGCGCGTTGGCCATCCGCGGCAAGAAAGCGGAGTCGACCGAACTGATGAAGGCCCTGTCGTCCGAGACCAGCTTCTACGGCGTGCTCGCCGGTGAAGCGCTGGGCCAGCGCTTCACGTTGCCGCTCAGCATGCCGCTCGCCGCATCGCCAGCGGAGTCGTCGGCCTTCGCCGCACGCGCCGATGTGCAGCGCGCCGTCAAGCTGGCGGAGCTCGACATGCGCCCGGAGTCGCAACGCGAGTGGCTGTACATCGTCCGCGGCCTCCCGGACGACGAGGCATTGCTGCTCGCCGCCGATCATGCGCGGCGCGTCGGCCTCTACGACCGCGCCATCAACGCCGCCGACCGCACCACGAGCCGCCACGACTATGCGCTGCGTTACCTGGCGCCGTACCGCACGGAGTTCGAAACGGCGGCGAAGAGCAACGACATCGACGTCGCGATCCTGTACGGCATCGCGCGGCAGGAGTCGCGCTTCGCCACCGACATCGTGTCGTCGGCCGGCGCGGTCGGACTGATGCAATTGATGCCCGGGACCGCGCGCTGGGTAGCGAAACAGCTCGCCCGCACCGATTATCAACCTGCGGCCATCGCCGACGCGGAGTTGAACACGCAATTCGGCGCGTACTATTTCAAGTACTGGTTCGAGCGGCTCGATCGGATGCCGGCGCTGGCGGCCGCTGCGTATAATGCGGGTCCCGGGCGTGCGCAGGCGTGGCGCCCGCCCGTCCCATTGGAAGGCGCGATCTGGGTGGAAACGATCCCTTTCAACGAAACGCGCGACTACGTGAAAAAAGTGCTCGCGAACGCAATGATCTACGCGCAGGCGTTCAACACCAACCAGCAGCCACTCACCGCGCGCCTCGGCATCGTGTCGCCGCGCAGCGGCGCGAACCTCAGCACGGCGGCCACTGCGCCGGAGTAGCCGATGGCGCTCCATCAGATCGTCGTTCTGGGCGGCAGCGGCTTCGTCGGCCGGCACATCGTCGCGCGACTCGCGGCGGCGGGGCACCGCGTCGTCGTTCCATCGCGCCGGCGCGAGAACGCCAAGCATCTCATTCTGTTGCCCACGGTCGACGTCATCGAGGCGGATATCAACGAGCCGCGCTCGCTGCGCGAGTTGCTCGCGGGCGCGACCGCCGTGATCAACCTGGTCGGCATCCTCAACGAGAGCGGCGCCGCCACGTTCGAGCGTGCGCATGTCGACGTTGCGCGCCATCTGGTGGCCGCATGCCCGGCGGCGGGGGTGACACGGCTGCTGCAGATGAGCGCTCTGGGCGCCGACCCGGCGGGGCCTTCGCGCTATCTGCGCACCAAGGGCCAGGCCGAAGCCATCGTCACCGGTTCGGACCTGCATTGGACGATCTTCCGGCCTTCGGTGATCTTCGGTCCCGAGGATTCGTTCCTCAATCTCTTCGCCCGGCTGTCGCGGATGCTGCCGGTCGTCGCGCTGGCGGCGCCGCACGCGCGCTTTCAGCCCGTCTACGTCGGCGATGTCGCGCATTGCTTCATGCAGGCGCTCGACGATGATCTCACGCAACGTGCGCGCTTCGACCTTTGCGGGCCGAGGGTCTATACGCTCGAGCAGCTGGTCCGTTATGTTGGCGAGGTGACGGGTGCGGTGCGTCCGATCATCAGGCTCGGGCCCGCACTGTCGAAGCTGCAGGCCACCATGCTCGAATTCCTGCCCGGGAAGCTCATGAGCCGCGACAACCTGCTGTCGATGCAGAAAGACAATGTCTGCGATCATCCGTTTCCGGCGGTGTTCGGCATCACGCCCGTGGCGCTCGAAGCGGTCGCGCCGCAGTACCTCGCCCCGAGCGCACGGCGAAGCCCGTTCGACACCTACCGCGCGAGTGGCGGCCGGTAGCGACCGGGCGCGCGCGACGTCAGCGGGACGCGGGTCGATGGCGCGAAAGTTGCCGCAGCCGGTCCGGGTTTATCGTGTCGGCGGTTCGGTGCGCGATGAGCTTCTCGGCCGGCCGGACGCCGACCGCGATTACGTGGTCGTCGGCGCCACGCCGGAAATCATGCTTGCGTCCGGGTTCCGCCCGGTGGGGCGCGATTTCCCGGTGTTTCTGCACCCCGACACGCAGGAGGAACACGCGCTGGCGCGCACCGAGCGCAAGCACGGTCGCGGCTATCGTGGGTTCGAGTTCTTCGCGTCGCCGGATGTGACGCTGGAGGAGGACCTGGAACGGCGCGACCTGACGATCAACGCAATGGCGCGCGGCGAGGACGGCGTCCTCGTCGATCCCTACGGCGGCGCGTCCGATCTCGCGGCAGGCATGCTGCGCCACGTCTCACCGGCATTCGCCGAGGATCCGCTGCGCGTGTTGCGCGTTGCGCGCTTCGCGGCGCGCTTCGGGTTCACCGTAGCGCCGGAAACAGAGGCGCTGCTGCGCAAGATCGTCGCGTCGGGAGAGCTCGCGACCCTGGCGCCGGAACGCGTTTGGCAGGAGCTGTCGCGCGGCTTGATGGAGGCGCTGCCATCGCGGATGCTGGCAGTGCTGCGCGAATGCGGGGCACTCGCTGCGCTGTTGCCCGAAGTCGCGGCGCTTTTCGGTGTTGCCCAGCCGCCGGCGCATCATCCCGAGGTCGACACCGGCGTGCACGTCGCACTTGCGCTGGACTGGGCGGCCGCGCACACGCTCACGCTTCCTGCCCGCTACGCGGTGCTCGCCCACGATCTGGGCAAGGCGCAATCGCCGGCGGCGACGTCGCCGCGGCACGTTGCGCACGAGCAGCGCAGCGTGCGGCTCGCCCAAGGGCTGTCCGAACGCTTGCGCGTTCCGCTCGATTGCCGCGACGCCGCCGCGCTCGCGGCACGTTGGCACGGCGTGGTCCACCGGGCGGCGGAATTGCGGGCCGCGACATTGCTCGACGTTCTTTCGGCCGCCGACGCGCTGCGTCGGCCGGATCGCCTCGACACGCTGCTTGCCGCGTGTGCCGCCGACGCCTGTTCGCGGCCGGGTGCGCCACAAGACTATGCGCCGGCGGCGATTCTTCGCGGCGCGCTCACGACGATCAAGGCGGTGGATGCCGGTGCGATCGCGCGTGCAGTGACGGCCAGGCCTGGCGGCAAGGGAGACGACGATGCGATCGCGAAGGCCGTGCGCAACGCGCGGTTGAAGGCGCTGCGCGGTTGGGCAGCGCTCGCTAAATCCGGGACGCGACCGCCTTCATCACGCCGGCGGTGACATGCATCAGGTCGCGCACCGGACGCGGCAGGTCGAACGCCCCGGCTTCCTGCGCCATCGCGCCGTGCCGCGCTTCGTCGTCGCGCATCGTAACAACGATCGCGCGGCTCTTGGCGTCGCCCTCGGGAAGCCGGTCGAGATGCGCGGTGAGATGTTCCTCGACCTGGCGCTCGGTCTCGACGACGAACCCGAGATTGACGCGATCGCCGGCGAGCCCGGCGAGCGTCCCGATCGCGAATGACCCCGCGTACCACAATGGGTTGAGCAGCGAAGGACGGTCCTGCAATTCCTGCAACCGCGACTGCGTCCATGCCAAGTGGTCTTCCTCGTCGCGCGCCGCGGCTGCGAAGCGGGTTGCCACTGACGGATCGCGGGCGACGAGGGCCTGCGCGGAGTAAAGCGCTTGCGCGCACACTTCGCCGGTATGGTTGACGCGCATCAGGGCGGCCGCCAGGCGTCGTTCGTTGGGAGTCAGGTCCGGTTCCGCCAGACCGGCGCCGGGAACGGGTCGCGTCGACTGCGTCAATCCCGTCAATGTCCGCAGGGCACGGTCGAAGCTGATGATCACGGAATCGAGCATGATGCAATGGTAGCAGGCGGGCCGCGACACCCAAAAAAAACGGGCGCCTGGAGGCGCCCGTTGCAATTCCGAAGAGACCCGAAAGTGCCGGCTCGCTTTAGAAGAAGTGGACCAGGCCGAGCACGAAGCCATTGGCGTTGGCGCCGTTGACCACGGTGTACGGGTTGATGTTGAAGTTGTAGGCAGCGTTGTCGTCGTTACGCACTTGCTGGAAGCCTGCGTAAGCGAGCGTCCGCTTCGACAGCGCGTACGTGTACGAGATCGTCCACTGGTCGGCGCCGGTGTTCGAGCCCCCGACCAACTGGCCAACCCTGGCGCCCGTCGGTCCGGAGCCGTTACGCGCCGTGCCGATGAGTGCGTAGAGTTCGCCCGGGCCGAGCGGCACGGTGGCGCTGATCGCGTAGAAGTTACGCGTCAGGTCGCTGTTGTTGAGGACGTCGTAGTCGAGACGCTCCCACACGCCACCGATCTTGACCGGACCGAAGTTCCAGTTGGCCGCAATCGACAACGCGTAGTCGTTCAACGACGGACCGCGAACCTTCTGTCTCCACTCATACGCGATGCCTGCCTGGAACGGGCCATTGGCGTAGAAGCCGCCCGTCGAACCCATATACGCATGGCGCTTCGACTGCGCAAGGTCGCCGTACGTCGTTCCGCCACCGCCTGAAGCCGGCGAGAAGTCGAACGCGCTGATCTGCTGCGAGAACGTGAAGCCGCCGATACGCGGCGAATCGTAGCGAATCGAGTTCGCTTCCCGGTCGTCGAAACCACCGTCAGTGATGATGTTCTGCGAGCCTTGCGCCCACAGGTTGGCCGTCGACAGGATCGACGTCGTCAACGTCGGGACGTTACCGAAAATGGCATGGATGTCGTCGTACGGGGCCAGGAACCGCCCGATCTTGAACGTACCCCACGTCCCTTGCAGACCGACGAACGTTTCACGCGAGGCGTGCACGCCGCCGCTGATATCCGCATTGACGCCGTCTTCGATCTGGAAGATCGCGGACAGCCCGCCGCCGAGCGATTCGCTGCCGCGCACGCCAATGCGCGACGAGTTCGAATTCACACGGTAGATGGTGCGGTTGACTGGAGCGGCACCGGGGGGCAGGTTAGGATCAACCGCCTGTCCGTTGACGGCTTCCATAGTCATGTTCAGGCGACCGTACAAAGTCACGTTCGCGGTTTGCGCTTGCGCAGCCAGCGGGGCGGCAAGCAAACCCGCGACTGCGACAGCGACGAGCTTTTTATTCATGGAGTCTCTCCTCTAACGGATAAAATTGGCAAGGTTTGAGCCTTTTGCGCCTGCCATCGGAACCTTCTCTAATCTATCGAGAAGTTACGGCCCATTTTGCCAAACCGCGCAACCCAGTGGCAAGCCGAAGCCAAATTGGGGTCTGTTATGTCTGATCCTTGTTGTGCCGAAGCAACAGAAAATCGCGGGCGAAACGGCGTGCGATCATGGTTCGGTTGCGGTCGTAGCGCCGTGTCCGGCCTTGGATGTTGAGTTGTAAACAATTGATAAATAACAACAAAAACATGAATCCGCATCGACACCGACGCTTATTGGGGCAAATCGTCCATTTCGCGCGATTTATCCGTGAGCAGATCGCGCGCCGCGCGCCCGAATCGCCGGTGGAGTGCCCTGATTTCAGCCGGTTGCACGGCTTTTCGCGACGCTTTGGCGGGTTTGAAAACGCGTGTTTGACGTGAACCTGGCCCCGGCTGCCATGCCGGTCATCGCCGCAGTGCTTTCCGCGGCAGCCACCGCGGCGCTGCTGCGCTGGCGCAATCATTTGCCGCTCGCGACGCGCAACGCGCGCTCATTGCACACGGCGCCCATTCCACGGATCGGTGGCCTCGCGATCTGGGCGGGTTTCTTGCCGATTGCGTGCATCGCTCCCACCGGTAACGCTCTCGCGATCGGCGTTTGGGGTGTGCCGTGGCTGTTGCTTGCGGGCGTGTCGATGCGCGACGACATGCGTGGCGTTGCCATCGTTCCGCGACTTTCCATCCATGCCATCGCATCGGCGTGGTTTGCCGTCGCGGTCGCGGCGCAGACCACGGTCCCGACCGCCTTCGTCGTGCTGGCGGCGCTCGTCGTCGCATGGTCGCTCAATCTCTACAACTTCATGGACGGCAACGACGGCCTCGCCGCGCTGATGACGGTGATAGGCTTCGCTTCCTATGGCGTGGCGTTGCTGCACGCGGGGATCGCCCCGACGCTGCCGTGGGCGCTCGCCGCCGCAACACTGCCGGTGCTGGTCGTGAACTGGCCTCCCGCACGGATATTTCTTGGCGACGTGGGGGCGGTTCCGCTGGGTTTCATGGCCGCAGCGGTTGGCATCGGCGGCATGATCGACGGCGCGTGGCCGGCGTGGTTCCCGCTCCTCGTGTTCCTGTCCTTCATTGCCGATGCGACGGTGACGCTCGCCCGGCGGGCGCTCCGCGGGGAGCGCTTCTGGGAGGGCCACAAGACGCATTACTATCAACGGTTGCATCAATTGGGCGCGGGACACGGCGGAACTCTCGCCGTCTATGGGGCGCTCATGCTGGGCACCGCGGGAACAGCCGTCGGCTGCGTCTGTCTCAAACCCGAGTGGGGCGTGCCTGCGCTGGTCGCATGGTGTCTAGTTTATGCGCTGCTGTTCGCGGCGATTGATTATCATTGGCGCCGGAAGGCCGTGACAACGTGATCAGGACAAAATTCAACTGGCGGGCATTCCTGGTCTTCGTCACCGATGTCTGCGCGGCGGCGATCGCCTGGGTGACGCTGTACGGGCTCCGTTTCAACCTCGACGTGCCCGAGCCATTCCTCGCGGACATGTGGCGCACGTTGGCACTGATCGTGCCGCTGCAGGCGGTGATCTTCATGGCGCTCGGTCTTTATCGGGGCCTGTGGCGATTCGCGAGCGTCGCCGATCTGCAGCGCATCGTGCTTGCCGCCGGCCTTGGCGCAGTCCTGGTGCCGCTGGTCCTCGTGATGCTCCAGCTGCAGGCGGTGGTGCCCCGCAGCGTGCTGGTCCTGTACCCCGTGCTCCTGATCTTCCTCATGGCGGGGAGCCGGTTCGCGTACCGGGTATGGAAGGAGCATCGGCTGTACAGCCCCTTCGAAGCGCTGGGCGAGCCGGTGTTGATCATCGGCGCCGGCGAGGCCGGTACGCGGCTCGCCAAGGATCTGACGCGTAGCCGCCAATGGCGCGTGGCGGGACTGCTCGACGACGATCCCGCGAAGCGCGGCCGCTTGTTGCGCAACGTGAGCGTGCTGGGCCCGATCGGCGATCTTCCGGCATGGTGCGAAAAATACGGTGTCCGCAAAGTCATCATCGCGCTGCCGTCGGCGAATCATGTCGTGCGGCGACGCGTGGCCGAGTTGTGCGCGCGCGCGGGCGTCGAGGCGCTGACCGTGCCGTCGTACGAGGACCTGATCAACGGACGCCTCGCGCTCACCACGATCCGCAGTGTCGAGCTCGACGACCTGCTGGGGCGCGACCCGGTCGTCCTCGATAGCGCGGGGCTGGGCGAGTGGCTCGGCAATCGCGTGGTGATGGTGACCGGCGCCGGCGGATCGATCGGCGCCGAGCTGGCGCGCCAGATCGCGCGGTTCCGGCCGGCGCGTCTGGTGCTCTTCGATCTGTCGGAGGCCGCGCTGTACGAAATCCAGATGACGCTTGCCGATGCCTTCGCGCAGCTGCCGCTGGTGGCCGTGGTCGGCGACGTCAAGCACGCCGCGCTGGTCGAGGACGTGCTCGCCCGGGAACGGCCGAGCGTCATCTTCCACGCGGGCGCCTACAAGCACGTCCCGCTGATGGAGGAAACCAATGCGTGGCAGGCGGTCCGCAACAATGCGTACGGCACCTGGGTGCTCGCGCGCGCCGCGACCCGGCACCGCGTCGAAAAATTCGTCCTCGTCTCCTCCGACAAGGCGGTCAATCCCACGAACGTGATGGGCGCGACGAAGCGGCTTGCCGAGATCGTCTGCCAGAGCCTGCAGGGCGCGGCCACCCAATTCGTGCTGGTGCGCTTCGGCAACGTGTTCGGCAGCGCCGGCAGCGTCATTCCGCGCTTCCGCGAGCAGATCGCGCGCGGCGGACCCGTCACCGTCACCCATCCGGAGATCACGCGTTACTTCATGTCGCTGTCGGAGGCTACCCAGCTGCTGCTGCAGGCAGGGTTGCAGGGACGCGGCGGCGAAATCCTGGTGCTGGAGATGGGTGAGCCCGTGCGCATCGTCGACCTCGCGCGCGACATGATCAAGCTGTCGGGCGCCGATCCGGAGTACATCGCGGTGGTCTTCACCGGGTTGCGGCCCGGCGAAAAACTCTTCGAGGAACTATTGGCGACCGAAGAGGCGACCAAGCCGACGCCGCATCCGAAGCTGCGCATTGCGCAGGCGCGCGACGCCAACCACGACGCCGTCGGGCAGATGGTGACCTGGTGCGAGAGCGATCGGGCCGCCGATGACGCCGAAGTGCGCGCACGCCTGAAAGTGTGGATTCCCGAATATTCCCCCCCGGCGGGTGCGCCGATGAAACCGATTCCGACGACCGCACCAGCGGAGCGCGTGCGCAAATTGCGCGTGTGACCAAAACACTTCGCGCTACGTGTTTTGGTCCCAAGCGTGCCAAAAAAGCGAAGCGCCAAGCGCTTCGCTTTTTTGTCCCGAAGGCAGTTAGAGGGGGAAGCTTCGGGCGGCCGCGCGCTTCCCCTCGGAAACGGCACGAAGCGCGCCGATCATATGGCGCTTCGCGCCCGTTCAGTAGCGCGCATGCACGCTGACAGCCTTCGATGGGCGCAAACGTTCATTGGGGCAGTCAATCCGCATACCGCGCTACCGAGCCGGCGAAGCGGACCGCGGTACGCCTGGCCGAGCAGGGGCGAAGCCCAGGCGCGAAGCGCGCGTCTGCGAGGGCTGGCGCGCTGCCGACGCGCGAGTGCTGCGAACGGCGCATTGTGCCAAGGAGGCAGCGGCGCGCTTCGTGCTTTTTTCTACGTGGAAAGCGCGCGGCCGCCCGAAGTTTTTCGTGCTAAC
>Ga0068862_100004182_pt1 | contig 12227 bp, 27 predicted proteins | sample KBSSwiS52_FD_66598 | JGI IMG/M metagenome (GOLD analysis project Ga0068862, IMG submission 66598) | Switchgrass rhizosphere microbial communities from Kellogg Biological Station, Michigan, USA - KBS Switchgrass S5-2 | ecosystem: Host-associated > Plants > Roots > Rhizosphere > Soil ... | reverse complement strand
ATGGCATGAAAAATGCGTGCTTGACATGTTAGCGAAAAAATGCCCGCGATATAGGCGGGCCTATGGCATGAAATATGCTTTAGGGATAGACGTTAGGCTCGACCGGCCCGGCATCGGTAGTCCATTCGCGGGACGTGATTATTACGCATTGTTGCCGCAGATAATAATTTTTAAATTTTGACAATTCGACGCCTACTATCTCCTCGGTATTTAATTCATTTCTGCTTTTAGTGTTTACAAATATACTAGCATCACTTGGCAGCTGGTGAAGCAACTCGATAAGCTGGTATACTTTCATTTCTCCAAATCCTCCGCAGTTATCAGCGCCCACTGCGCAAATACTCGCAAATTTGAGGCTATGTTCTCTGAACAAAATTGTCCATTAGCTGCCAACTGTGCGCGTGACATTTCTAATAATGTCTCTATGCGTTCATTAAGTTTAGCAACTTTTAATATTTTTTCATGAGTTAATATCACTTTGCCTCCCAGTACCGGTTTCCCAGTTCCCTAGCGGCCTGTGCATCCTTTTGCAGTTTTCTTACAGCTTCTTCATTGGCAAACTGTTCGCCCAGTGCGGCTAATTTAAAATGTTCAGCCAATAAAAAGTCTGCAAGTCGCCATAGCATCATCGCTGTTATACGCGCGTGGTATCCAGAGCGTAAATTATCTTCGGGCACTTTAGACATTTTAGGATTCCTCCAACAATTTGCAAATCTGTTCCATTTCGACCATATGTTCACGAAGAAGAAAGGCGGCGTTTTTATGGTCGCCCTTCCTTAGCACTTTGCGAATAAGCCACAAATCGTTGCGAGCCTCCTCCAATTGTTCGCACGCGTCCTCTATAGTTTTTACCATATCGTAAATCTCCTTACTACACGTAACTCAGTACGCTGATACTCCCAATTTCCGTTGAAAGGCGCACCGTTGAACCAATTGGAATCATGCGATATTTCGGCGCGCCATTTTCCCATGTTAACACCAGCAGCGATGTGCGCGGTGGGGCTGCCGTTATCATCGTAGGTATAGTAATGATCTCCGCGTTTATGGAACATTTCGGCTTCATCAAGTTTATACCCTATTCCGATATCGACGTAAAATTCTGGCGTATCGGCGGAACACTTAGCGGCCGACAAAATGAGCATAACGACGAAAGCTATACTAAGGGCAGTTGCAGCTAATTTTTGCATTTTGCGGATTCCTGTTTAATTTAGACAATTAAACTATAGCAAGGAATCCGCAAAATGTCTACTTTTCTGTTTCGGCGTGCAATTCGATACACCCATCAGTTTCGCACGTTCCGTAAACTTCGCCACTCTCTACATAATATTGAAAAGCGCGACCGCATACAGTACAAGGCGTCTTTTTACGAACACCTACGCCTTTAGTATTCGGATGACTGTTTAGAATTTTGTGGACTAATGCTTTTCGCGGGTCCATAAATTTTACTCCACTCGGTTAAATATTCGGACATTTGAATTTCTACAGGGTGCGGCGTAAAATCTGCGCACATCTTTTTTCTGTCGGTTTCTAGCATACCGCGCCAGCATGCAATAAAGTGCATTGTTTCTTTAAGGCGCTGTAAATTGCCGTCGCGCATACTTTGCCAGTTTGCTTTCTCTGCGGTTATTATGACATTGGTATCCATTTCGCGTTGCAGCGATTCTTTTAAAATACGTTGCGTGTATTCGTTTTCTTCGGCGGCTTTAAACAGAATATCGCGTTGCGTTGATACAACTTCTAATGTTTGTTGCAATTGTTTTACTGTCGCTTGCAGTGAGCGGACCAGATCGGCTTGCAGGGCATGAGATATAGCTGACATTTTCGCGGTTTCCTTTTGGCAGAAAAAAGGCCAGTCAGTGGTTAGCTGACCGGCCTAATAGTGGTGTCACTCTGAAATGACCGGTCTATTGTACCTAATCGACGGCAATTTCAGCAACTGAAAACGGGAAATAATCTTTTCCCTCGCGCTTCTCTTGCTTGGTGACAGAGAAACCTTTGCCGACATAGCTTTGCACCGGATTGCCGGCGTCGTCTTTTTTGATCGATCCGTCCGGATTGTGCTCGGTATAATCATCTTCCAGAATGCCTTTAAGCACGCTGGGGACGATGATTTGCGATTCCTCGCCAGTTTCCAGATTGATGCAATTCATCAGCGTGGCCGGCGCTTTTTTCTTTTCCTCGGCTTCGCCTTTTTTGACGCGGGCCGAAATATCCTTACCGATGAACATGGTGCCGGTCACTTTGATATAGACCGGCACATTGATTATCGGCTTGATCAACGGCAGCGTAACGTGCTTGATAATTTTCGGCACAAATTTCGCTTTGGCCGGCGCATCGGTTTTTGCGTCAACGGCATCGCCGCGCGCAATTGCTTGGTCGGCGGTTTCTTTGGCTTTGTCGGATGTGGTCGCTTTTGCTGTCATGGTATAGATTCCTTAAAGTGGGAATACATGAATAACTTCGGATTCGAGATGGCCGAACACCATACCGCGTGTTTCCTCGGCTACCTCTATTGCCGAAATGTAGTTACTGGCTTCAACCTCGACGGTAATCATTTCGAGATCGAGGTTAGGATGAGCTACCTTAATTACCGCACCATATTTTTTCATTTTGGTTCGCCTTTTCAGAGTGTGGACATTATACAATATAGACGAAAACCAAATCAAGCGCGCAATTTGACTTTTCTGGTTTGGAACATTTTATCTAGGTTATGCTCGGTTTCGCTGAGTTCGCCAAAAATGTGAATTCCGCGTTTTATTGAAAAAGTTGGCGCTTCTGGCATATAAATTGCTTCCTCGCCTTTTGCCACTTTGATAATTTCGTCCGCTGTCAGCTTGACGCCCTTGCTTGCCTTTTTCCATTTTCCGTTGAGCATTCGAAACGCGTACAACTTTTTGCCAGCGATGCCGCCATAATCGCATTCGGCTTCAACGTCCCAATCGCCTAAACGCGTAGGATGCAACGGCAACGCGCCAGAGCCAACACAGGCAATAGAGTCGGTATCGCAATAAAGCGGCGTATCGCATTCTTTTAAGGCTCGTAATAACTTAGCGCGAACGAATCCTGTGACACTCGCCGCAACAGCAAGGTTGTAATACCGCTGTCGGAATTCGGAAAGTGGTCGGCTGACCAATGCCCATTGGCCGACCTCGGTACAATAACCATATCCCTCGCTATCGGCAGCTTCAATATATTGCGGGCGCACCACCATGAATTCTTCGTATTTTTCGGGATTGGCGCCAAACTTACCATATAGACTATTGAGAAATAATTTTGCGAATATATAATCAGGGGAATTTTTTTCGGCATTGGTTTTTAACTCATAAAAATAATTAACATAGTCCCTGAAATTTACGGAGTCGTTAAACGATACAACCTCTATTATTTCCCAGTCCCTAATAGATTTCGTCTCAATTGCCGCCAGAAATTCCCATCCAGTAATTTTGTAAATCCGTGGCAAATTATCATTAGGGAAAAATAAAGAATTGTCGGTATCACGATATGGAAAGGCGCCAGCCGAGATAGCCGATAAAGTAATAAAAGCGCGCTCAGTATAAGCGCGAGAATTAGGCAATGCGTTGGAGACATCGTAGGCGCTCCCATAGGGGTGATTAAAGGTCATCGCATCCGGGTATGCCGAATTCAAATCTATTACTTTGAATTCGCGTTTTATAATTCCCTTTTTAAAACATTCAACGCGTCCGCCGTAATAATAGGGCGATACCGAATGATAGAAATCCGCAGACGTGGCGGGCGCTTTGACTTCCGCGATCTTTTGCCATTTTTTCATAGCAGCGCCGGCCAGTGTTAAATTTAGTCCATATTTAGAAATAAATTCGATTACCAATTGATAGAGATATACACAATCGGACCTCAAATAATTGCGAATTAGCTGCATTACTTCCGGCTTTTCGCGCTGTTCTGGTTCGAATAGATCGTAATTAATCTCGTCCTTTTTATAGGCCGCTAAAGGAACCGGCAATATATTGTACGAATCGCGGAATTCTGCTGCCCCGATCTTGAATTTAGCGAGCCGGCCATTAATAACCTGTAATGGCTGGAACGGCTCCAAATCATTAATTAGAAACATCCAATCGAATTTACCGCCGTTATGCGCATAGACAATGCAATTGCGAGCGGTAATGAATTCCAAAAAAGCGGCGGTCGAATTGAATTCATGGTATTCAATTCCGTTATACGCACCCCAAATAAAAGGGCGGGGAATTCGACGGTATTTAAAGCCTTCGGTTTCCGAATCGGCTATCCAGATTTCGCGGTTCATTTTTCAGAGTGCTCATTTGTTTTTACGTGCGGCCCTTGCAGCGCGTGCGCGCGCGGCTTTGTTTTTGTCTTTCAATTTACGTTTTGCTTTTTCTTTAGCTTTCGAATATTCGGCAATATCGGATTGATTTTTAAAATGGTGAGCGGCTAGGCCATGTAACCAATTTCCAAAATAATTATTAGCTTTCGCGTTGGAGTATTTGTTGACATAGAAGGCAACGCCCTCGCCTATCCGCTCTCTGTCGTAAGTGCGATTGATTTCATATTTACCCGCCAATATGGTGAAACGTTTAGCGGTAGGATCGGTCGCAATAACCTTGTTGACGTGCGCTATAGGATTCTTGAGTAATTGCCTTTTATTCAATTGCAGATTGTTTGTTTTCACGTATTCCGTTTGCACCGAGAATTCGCCTTTTTTCGATATGCGAATTTTCGGTTTCATTTCATTAGCGACGGGAACGAACGCAACTTTTAAACCCGGCAAATTCTTTTCGTGTTGCGCGAATTGCTGGGCCTTTTTCAAATGGTTTTTATTGCGAGGTTTATAGACGTAATAAGGGCGGTGGGTTAACGCTTCCACTTCCTTATAGTATTCGCGAATTTTTGCTTTTTGATAGTCAGTCAGCTTATGTCGCAAATCGAAATCAAAGGACACAAACGGACGTATTGCTTTTAATCGTTGCGCGTGAATTCCATTACTATTAGAATTCTTTTTCACATATTTGCCTACTGTGTAGAGGAATCCAAAATGACAAAAGCCAATTCAGAAACCAAGCCGCCGATTCAGAGTGATAATTCTTCTAATGGTGATGCCAGCCAAACCGGCGCACAAGCCGAGGAATCCGCGAAGGCGACCAGCGCCGGTTTAGCCAGCATCGCCAATACCTTAGCAGATGCGATGCCCGCCGTACAAGAGCATGCGATATTAGAGTCACAACGGCAAGCGGATGAAGTAAAGGCACGCTATGCGGATTTGCGCGATACTGACGGGAATGCCTTTGACCCGAAAATACACAAAGTGGGCGCAGATGGTGAGCCTACACTATCAGCAAAAAACAAGCTGGTTAAGCGCCCCGGCAGAAAGGCGGGCGCCGACGCCACCGCGCCTAAAAGTTTTATCGGCGCGCCGGGCGCTAGTTCGCCGTTGAGCACCGGCCCTTCGCAAGAGGCGACATCGCAAATGCAGGCCCGCGCGGCGGGAAACATGGCCGCGAATTTGCTCATGCAATTGGGTTTGATCGCTGGCGGTGATGAGTGGCAGCCGCGCAAAGACATCAGCACCGGGCTGGATGAAAAGATAATGCTGGAAAGTGCATTCGGTGATTATTTTCTCGCAAAAGGTATTATCGACATACCACCCGGTATGGTCCTAACAGTGGCGATTGGCGGTTATATGCTGCCGCGCTTTACGATGCCGAAAACGCGTACACGCTTAGAGCGCGCAACGATGTGGGCTAAAAAGAAATGGGCAGATCGCAAATTGCGAAAACATGGTTTGAAATCCGTCGAGCAAGAAAAAGCAGACGAGTAATAAATCATGGCGCACTCTTTAATTTTGGGAATGACCGAAAGCGGCAAAACAACGCTCGCTAAAAAACTGGCGCATATTTATCGTGAAAAAGATATCGCTATAATTGTGCTCGATATGATGAATGACCCGGAATGGCCATCCGGGCCGGGAACTTATAAAACTCACGATCCTGATATATTTTTAGAAGTATTTTGGAAATCGAAAAGTTGCGCGGTTTTTATTGATGAGAGCGGCGACGCGATTGGCCGATATAACACGGCCATGAATCAAACCGCGACAAAGGGCCGGCATTGGGGACATCAATGTCACTATATCACGCAACGCGGCGCGCAATTGGCCACAACTGTGCGTGATCAATGTTCGCATTTATTTCTATTCACATCATCGCTGAACGATTCTAAAATTCACGCGGACGAATGGAATCAGCCCGAATTGCGCACAGCATGCAATTTGCCACAAGGTGAATTTTTCCATGTTACGCGTTTCGGTGCGCTTCACCGAGAGAAACTTTTTTGAGGAATCAACCATGCAACCTATTATTATTTTGATTGGTATCGCTGTAGCCGCTGTCGGCGCCCTTTTGGGTGATAAGCCGGCACCGAAATCAGCCGAAAAGGCTATTGACAAAAAGCCGTTGACACCTCAACTCGACAGTGATACTGTCGCGACTGCCACCGCAAATACTATGCCAAATTCACCGCCCCTACTGACCGATACCGTCGAGGATGTCACCAAATGAGCATTAAGTCTATCGCCATGCAAGCCGCCGTTGTACTCGCCATCGTAGCCGTTGCCTATCGTATTCCCCAGGTGCGCAGCGTAGTTTTCGCATCCGGCAGCTAATGCCGCCATGCAAAATAAACTGGTGTGGTTCGCATTGGGGTTTGCTGTCGCTGTAACGCTTTCGCGCCTCGACGTGACGAAATCGCTAATCACTGGCGGCAATAAATTTTTCGGATAATCCGGCATAGCGCCGGATTTTTCTATTTTTGAGGATTGTGCAATGTCAAAAACTTTCCGCCCAATGCCCGCCGTCAACGGCGTTGCTGCTGGCTCGACCGCTACGCTGAATCTGCCCATTGGCCTGTCTTATCATGGCCTGCTTTTTACAATGGGCGGTACTACCATGACATTGGCGTTAATTACGGAAATTCGCGTAAAAGCGAATGGCCGCGCCATTTATACCGTATCCGGTGCCGATCTCGACAAACACAATTTGTTCGAAGGGCGCGCGGCCGCATCCGGTACACAATTCTATCTCGACTTCGAACGGTACGGATTGGAGATTTTCGGCGGCAGCAACCCGAACGATGCCATCGGCGGTCGCGAGTTAACCGCTATCGGCACCGGTGTCCCGCAAGTCAACAACGGCCCCATCGAATTGTCTACGCTGCAAATCGAACTGGATATTTCCGCCAGTGCAAGCGCGCCGACTTTGTCCGCCAAAGCCTTGCAGGCACCGCCGCGCTCGCTCGGCTTCCTGAAAAAACGCCGCAAATTCACGTATGCGCCGGGCGGCGCACTGGAATTCGAAATCGCCGATTTGCCGCGCGGTGATCTCATCGACAAAATTTTTATTCTGTCGGCGGGCGATAAAATTACCCGCGTGAAATTGGAGCGCGATAACTTCCTCGCGTTCGACCGCACGCCGGACGAAAACAATCTGGTGCAATTCGACGGCGTGCGTGTTCCGCAAACCGCCATGTTCGTACTCGATCCGTCCGAAATGGGACGCGGTGACGAGGCGCTCGTGACTGCCGGCGTAAACGATATGCGCCTGAAAGTCACCGTTAGCGGCGCGGATACATTGACATTGTATGTCGATTATCTAGGCGGATTGACCGGCAACTAATTTGCCGGTTTTCCCTTTCTTTTTCACCGCGAGAAAAATATGGACGCGACCACTGTTTCTAATTTGGCGAATACCAGCGTAGTCGGTGGTGGCGGCGGACCCGGCTTACTCGACATCATTGGCGGTTTCGCGCAGCAATACGGTTCGGCCTACATCAATAACCGTTTCGACAACACCAAAGATACGGCATTGGCCGAACAAAAAGCCGGATTGAATGCGCAAATCGCTATCTCCAGCCAGCAAACAAAAGCCATTGTGATCGGCGCTGCCGTTTTACTGGCCGCTGTCGTTTTATACAAGGTGTTGTAATGGCCGGTTTCGCGGATGTTGTCGGATCATTCTTCGGCGGCGGTGGCGGCGGTACAAGCCAATCCATCGATAGCGGCAGCGTTGCGCACCTCGGTGACATTAATTTCAGTAATCCGAAATCGCAATATGTGCTCTATGCGGGCATTGCTGCTGTTACGCTCATCGCGCTGGTTTTGCTGAAAAGGAAATAATTTATGTCGTTCGGTGGTGGCGGTTTTTTCGGCTCTGGCGCAACGCAACAAGAAAACCCCGTTGCGACTGGCGAAGTCGGCCAGCAAACCGCCGATCAATCCAGCGCGTTCGGCGTTTCTGGTATTTCGCAAGGCCAAAAATCATCGCTGCAAATCATTACGGGCGATTATGGCGCCATCGGTCAAGCGTTTAACTTTGCCGATCATGTGCAGGAAGCGGCGAACCAAGCGCGCGAGGATTCTCTATCATTTGGCGCAGGCGCGCTGGAATATGTCGGCAGTGCGCTGAATGCAGGCTATGATGGTTTATTGAATACTGTCGATAAATCTATTCAGTCATCGGACGCCGCTCGTAATGATGCGCTGCAATTCGCGGCCGGATCGATCACCGCCACACAAGGCGCCGTTGAGGATGCGCTGCATTCCGCACTTGAATCCAATAAATCCGCGCAAGAAAACTCTTACGAATTCAGCGCCGGCGCCATTAATAAATCGCTCGATCTTGTCAACACCAATACCAACGCTGTGTTAAAGCAAGTGGCCGACAGCACGTCAAACACGTTAGCTAGTTTGGCGCAAGCGCAAACCGACACAATTACCGCTATTGCCAATGCGCAAAAAGGTGAAGCCGCCGCCAGCTTTGACAAATTGGTTAAAGTTGCCGGGTGGGCCTTCGCTGGTATCGTTGCGATAATGATTTTCAAAGGCGCGAAATAATGGCGTATGACCCGATTGGCTCCGCGACAAATCCGTATCCGGTAATCGATACCGTCACCAGTGAAGCCTATTCTACAAAGTGGCTTTGGCTGACAAGCATCGCATTGGTCGGGTTGTGGCTTTACAAAAAGGCGCGCTGAATAATGTCTCTGATTAAAAATTTCCAATATGCGGTAACTGGCGGCGTTCGTTTACCGGTGCAACGCACTGGTAACGTAATACGATGCACGCAAGCGCAAGCTGCATTTAATGTTCGCTTTGACGATGAGGAACTTATCGAACTTCAAGCGGGCATGGGCATACAGTTCGAACAAAGTTTCAAACATATGGTTATCGAGAGCGCGACTTCTCAAACCATTACGCTGTATATCGGCGATGGACAAATTGCGGATTCGCGTTTTTACGGCTCAATCAACGCGCTGATAACGCCCGGCAGTTCCGGCTCTAATGCGGTCGATGTCACTATAGCGACCGCAACTACCAACGCGGTCGCCGCGAATTTGTTGCGCCGCGCGATCACCATTGGCGCTTTCGCGGCAAACACTTTGTCGTTGCGTGTAGGATTCAATGCGGACGCCACGCACGGCATTGAATTACAGCCCGGCACGAACTGGCGTTTTGAAACCACCGCCGCGTTGCAAGTGTTTAACGGCACGGGTGTCAACCAATCCTATTGGCTTCATGAGGAAAGTTAACGTGCGTTTTTTCCTTGTTGCTCTCATATCCATATTTTTCTCAACGTGCGCTTATCCGCAAAGCGGCGGATTTCCTTCACGCCCAACGTTCGGCAAAGTTAATGTAACGGTGCCGGCAACGGCGTCGCTTTTAACGCTGCGCGAAAGTGACGGCGGCGCTAATGCTAAATCATGGTCCGTTAATACATCGACCACACAATTATCGTTATCGCTGGATACGGACGCCGGTGTTAATACTACCTTTCCGTTAATATTTACGCGGAGCGGTACTACTGCAACACAGATTGATTTGGCGGCAACGGCGCTGAAAGTTAATACGATTGATGTTACGCCGTCACAGGGAACATTCTCGCTAACACTCAGTACAGGTTGCACCACAACGCCAAGCGTCACTGCCACTTATCAAAAAGTTGGCCAAATGGTGACGATGCACATACCGTTTGTTACGTGTACGTCGAATTCTTCACAATTTCAATTTTCTGGAATTCCCGCCGCTATACGCCCATCGACCGCAACGGGCGCCGTAGCGATGGCGAACTGTCTGGACAATACGACGAACGCTAACAATTGCTCAATTCGCGTAAATACCAGCGGTACGGCGGATATGCTGTTTAACGATCAAAGCGCTTCATGGACAACCAGCGGAACAAAAGCGTTAGACAAATCGGCCATCTTTACCTATTTACAGTTCTGAAATGAATTTGCAACAGTACCGCCCATTAATTTTATTCGGCACATTGTTGGGGTTGCTCTGGGTGACAAAAGAACAAACTGTTAAACCGCTGGCCACTGTCGTTTCCAAATATTTGGGAACGCGTGGCCTGCGGAATAACAACCCCGGAAATATTCGATGGGACGGTAGAACACAATGGGCCGGAATGATCGGCCAAGATGCAAACGGATTTGTAATTTTCGATACGCCGCAGAATGGAATACGCGCGATAGTGCGCACGCTGCGCAGCTATGCGAATAGGCACATCGACACAATCGGTGAAATTATTTCGACATGGGCGCCGTCGAGCGAAAACAATACGGGCGCTTATATAGATCATGTGGTGTCAATTGTTGGAAAAAATAGTGGCGCAGAAATTACGCCGGACGATTATTTAAAATTAGTCGGTGCTATAATCGCTCATGAAAATTTTGTGAATCCATACCCGGATGATGTTTTAAACGCCGGTATTGCTGCCGGCCTAGCTTGAGGAAAATACAATGAGTTCACCGCGCGTACTAAATAACCGGGGCAAAACGATCCGCACCGGCTTGCAAAAACTGGGCATATACAACGGCAACATCACCGCAGCGGGCGCGATCTCCAACGGTCCCAGCGGCTGGACCGGTGGCGCGCCCGCCTCGTCCGTTTTCACCGTCACGCACAATCTTAACCTGACCGCCAGCGCGTACGATGTGAAAGCCTGCATCGAAGGCGCCACCAAAGGCGCGCTCACCGTTAAAACGCGCGGCGCGAATTCGTTCACCGTTGAAACGTGGGACTTGGCGACGCCGACGCTCGCCGATCTTGGCTTTTCGTTTACGCTGACCCGTTCGGACGGCGAATAAGCCGTGGACCCGTTGTTGATGGCGGTAGGTGCATCGATTATCACTGGTGCAATTGCCGCCATCGCAACGGTTAAAGCGTTAGACGTTCATATTGTGTATTTGCGTGAAGGCTTGACGCGAGTAGAAAATAGCACCACGCGCGCGCATGAACGGATTGACGATATCGAGTATAAGAGGAATCTCGCATGACATTTGCCGATCTGCTAGTAACGTATCTGCCGCAAATTATTACCGGCGCCAGCATTATCAGCGCTGCGCTACCAGAACCAAAAGCCGATAGCGTAGGCGCCAGTCTTAAAAAGCTGGTGAATCTCGCCGCGCTCAACGTGGGCAATGCGACGAATCAAACCGCCGTACAGAAAAAGCAGCGTAAGAACGCCAAGCGCGGCGCGGCAGTTATTCCGCTGTTGCTGGTTGGCGCGCTCGGCTTCGTGTTATCACCCACGCCGGCCAACGCCGATACGCTATCATGGACGCTCCCCACAACGCGCGAAAATGGCGAAGTGTTAGCCGCTGGTGATCTTATCGCCGTAAAGGTTTATTCCGTCAATGCGCAAAATGTGCCGGGCGGTACTGTTACCACATTGCCCGGCAATGCAACATCGTTTAATATTTCCAGTTGCAAACAGGCCGGATTTTATGCGGTATCTGCACTGGCCAACGTTGAAAGCGCCTTGAGTAATACGGTAGAAGTTAAAATAGATGCGGTGGGCTGTCGCCCAAAGGCACCAGCGCTTTCAGTAAAATAATTTACTGGTTGCGCAATTTATTCAGGTAAACGCAATGCCGAAAATTGACGTTCAAGTAGATGGTGTTATGGTCGGCATAGGCTTGTTGTTAGTCGGCGCGACTATCATTTACCTGAATAAACAAAAAGTGTTGGACGCGGTAAACCCCACAAAAGACACCAACGTAATTTATAAAGGCGCCGTGGCCGCAACGCCGGGCGGTCAAGATGTTTTCGACAAGGTAACTGATTATACTTTTGGCGCGTTCGATTTATTCCGCTCGCTCGCCTTCGGTGCAACGGGTACTAATGTCGATTATGCAAAAAGCGTGTATGGAATCTCTGACCCGTTTCGTTAACTGAG
>Ga0068862_100004175_pt1 | contig 12236 bp, 8 predicted proteins | sample KBSSwiS52_FD_66598 | JGI IMG/M metagenome (GOLD analysis project Ga0068862, IMG submission 66598) | Switchgrass rhizosphere microbial communities from Kellogg Biological Station, Michigan, USA - KBS Switchgrass S5-2 | ecosystem: Host-associated > Plants > Roots > Rhizosphere > Soil ... | reverse complement strand
AGGAGCTCGGCGATCTCCACCGTGGACAGATCCTCGAGGTATGGGAGCGCGACCTCCCGGAGCGACGAGGGCAGCGCACGCACCGCGCGCGTTAGGCGATCCCGCTCGTCGCGCTCGGCGATGGCCGCGTCCGGCGGCGGCATAGGATCGTGCAAGGCCTCCGAAACCGGAAGCTCGACGCGGTGATAGCGGCGCGAGCGAAACGTGCGTGCGCGGTTCATCGCCACCCGGTACACGAACGTCCGCTCCGATGAATCGCCCCGAAACGTCGGCAACGCACGCCACACGGCCACGAGAATTTCCTGGAGCAGGTCGTCGCGGTCCGCGGGTTCATCGACGTAACTCGCCACGAGACGCGACAAGCGCGACCCGAATTCACGAACGACGCGGTCAAACCGGGCGCGCACCACGTCCGATTCCGCCATCAACGAGGATTCGAGGATGTGATCCATCGTGATCGGGATGCCCGTTCCGTCGCGCGATCACGATTAGTCCCCGCATCGGGGACTTTCATTACACGTCTGGTGGAGAACGGCCGTGGACGCATGAGCGAGATGGTCGCGTTGTAGCGTTTTCTCGGCTGGCGAGACTAAAGGTGTCACAGAAGCGCCGTGGCCACACCGTGTGACCGCCGCTCTCGCCACCTCGCCGACCATGCTCGAGACCTTCCTTCTGGACGCGCGTCACGCTCTTCGTTCGCTCGCGCGGTCCCCGACGTTCGTGGTCATCACCGTTCTGTCCACTGCGTTCGGCGTCGGCGTGAACACGGCCGTCTTCAGCTGGCTCGACAACCTGGTACTCCACCCGTTCCCCGCGGTCGAGCAGCCGGACAGAGTGGTCGGCGTGGAAAGCGTCTCACCAGGCAACGTCGAGTCGCCAGTGTCGTATCCCATGGTGCGCGAATGGCGGCGTACGGCGCGCACGGTCTCGCGCCTGGCCGCGTGGACCATCACGCGCGTCGCGGGTCGGGCCGAGGGCGACAGGAGCGCCGCGCCGCTCATCGCGATGGCGGTGTCTGGAGCCTACTTCGATGTGTTTGGCACCACGGGAGCGTTAGGCAGGGTGCTGACCGAGGCGGACGAACGGGCGCGCGCGCCCGTCGTGGTGCTCGGGTACGAATTCTGGCGTCGCCAATACGGCGAGGATCCGCGCGCGCTCGGCCGCACGCTATTCCTGAATGGCGTGCCATTCACGGTCATCGGCGTGGCGGGGCGCCGCTTCGCGGGGACCTATGTCGGCGTTGTCCCGGATGTCTTTGTTCCGGTAACACTGCAACCGGCGCTCGCTGGCCGCGACGTGCTCGACGACGGCCGGGCGCGCGTGTTCCAGGTGGTGGCGCGGCTCGCTCAGGGAGCCACCGCGGCGGACTGCCAGCGCGAGCTCGACGCACTCACGCGACGTCTGAGCCACGACGCGGGTGACCGGCCGGTCGTCGGCGCCGTGGTCAAGGACATCCGCACGCAGTACCTCGGCGGAATCATGTTCCCGATCCTGTCGGCGACGCTGGTCGTCACAGGGATGATGTTACTGATCGCGTGCGCGAACATCGGCAGTCTGCTCGTCGTGCGGGCCACGGCGCGGAGTCGGGATCTGGCGCTACGGCTCGCGCTCGGTGCCCCGCCACGTCGGATAGCCAGGCTGGTGCTGACCGAGGCCACGATGTTGACGGTGGCAGGCGGTGTCGTTGGGGTGGCCTTGGCAAACGTCGCGCGCGGCTGGCTCGTGTCGCTGTTCCCGACGGGCGCCTTCCCGATCACCCTCCCGATCGACCTGAACGTTCGCGTGCTGCTCTTCGCGTTAGGTTCGGTGGTCACGGTCACGATGCTGTGTGCGTGGCTCCCGGCGCTGCGCGCCGTGACCTCTCCGCCCGCGTCCGCCTTGCGCACGGTGAAACAGTCGTTCGCACGCTCGGGTACCCGGGCACGATCCGCGGTCGCGTCGTTGCAGCTCGCGTTCTCGCTCGTGTGTGTCGTCACGGCTGGCCTGTTCGTGCGCGCGCTGCAGCGGGGGACGTCGGTGAACGTGGGATTCTCCGATCCGAAGTCCGTCTTGCTCCTGGCGACCGATCTCGCGGCGGCGCGCTTCGGCGACACGGCGCGTGTCGTGGCGCTTCGCCAAGTGCTCGCGCGGACGCGCGCCCTCCCGGGCGTAGTGAACGCCAGCGCGGCGACCGTGGTGCCGCTCGGACTCGGCGGCGTGCGCACGGTCGACGTGCGAGTGGAAGGGTACGCACCGGCCGCGGACGAGAGCATGTCGGCGTTTCGCAACCTGGTGGGTTCCGACTACGCCCACACGCTCGGGATGCGCGTGATGGCGGGCCGAGATCTGACCGACGCCGATCGCAGCGAAGGCACGCCCGTCGCGCTGGTGAACGAGGAGTTCGCGCGACGCTTCTGGCCGAACGGGAGCGCGGTCGGCGAGCGCCTCGACGCCGGTCATGGGTGGGCGACGATCGTCGGCGTGCTGGCGAACGGCAAGTACGGCACGCTTTCAGAAGCGCCTCAGCTCGCCGTTTACCTGCCACTCGAGCAGTGGCCGCAGCCCGCGGTCACCCTGCATATCCGGGCAGCTGCCAACCCGCTCGCGTTAGGACCGCTCGTGCGTGACATCCTGAGCGCCGTTCACCCGGACCTGCCGGCTTTGCAGCCCCGCACGCTCGCGGCGCATATCGAAGGCGCGACCTTCGTTCCGCGGGTGGGCGTGCGCGTGATCGGCGCTTTCGCCGTCGCGGCGCTCGCCCTCGCCGGGCTTGGACTCTACGGCGCGCTCGCGATCGCTGTTGCGCTGCGCTCCCGCGAGCTGGCGATTCGCATGGCGCTCGGGGCTGGTCGTGGGAGCATCCTGCGGTCCATCGGCGGTCAGGTGGGGCGCATCGCCGGGGCAGGTCTCTCGCTTGGCACGGTCCTCCTGGTGTTTGCCGTGCGGGCGCTCCGAACGCAGCCGCTGGATATCAGTGGGATCGATAGGGTGACGTACGTGATCGGCGTGGGAGTCCTCGTGGTCGCGATTGTTGTGGCGGCGACCCTGCCGGCCTGGCGCGCGCTTCGTGTCGAACCGATTGCGGCCCTCCGCGGCGATTAGCGAAGATCGATCGTTAGGCACCGGGCCGAGTCGCCAGGTAACGGCAGCGTAAAGCCAGCGCTTGAAGCGCTGGGCCTTTGCTACGGCGCACTCGTCGGGACTGAGGTTGCAAGGTGCGGCTATTGGCTTTAATCGCGGCGTCGCTTCGCGTAGATCCAAGCCATGCGCCGCGCGCCACCCAGGCTGACCATCGACGACCTCCCGCGGCCCGTCCTGCCGGCGCCTAACGAGGCGAAGAGCTCGGCGCCCGTCGTCGTCGTGCAGTGCTGGTGCGGGCTCGTGGACCGAATGGACCGGCGGACGCTCAACCGCTTCACCAGAGACATCTGGGCGCGGTTCGACGAGCGGGATCTCGAGCCGCTGAAGCACGCGATCCTGCGGCGTCGGCGACTGCTGGCGCGTCAGGCGTGGCCGTAGGAGCCGCCCCGGATCCGGCACACGCTCGCCGGGCGCGCTCCTGGCTACTTCTTCACGGTCACGAGGGCCGTCCCCGCCTTGTCGCCGCTCGTCGCCGTGACGATCACCGATCCCGGGGCCACCCCGCGCACGCGACCCGTGTTGTCCACGGTCGCGATCCGCGTGTCACTGCTCGCCCACGCCACCTGCGCCCCGGGGATGACGTTCCCGCGTGAGTCGTACACGGTTGCCGTGAGGCGGAAGGGGGGGGCGCCCACGTCGACCGTAGTCGCCGCCGGTGTCACCTCCACGCGGTTGACCGCCGGCGCGTTCACGACGATCGTCGCGGTCCCGTTCCGCCCTTCGCTCGACGCCGTGATCGTCGCCGTTCCCGGAGACACGGCAGCCACGACCCCCGTGGACGTGACGGTCGCGATCTCCGGATGATTCGACGACCATGTCACCGGCCGGCCACTGAGCGGCTGTCCGGATGCATCGCGCGGCTGCGCCTCGAGCTCGGCGGTCTGCCCCACGATGAGCGTCGCCGAGCTCGGGCTCACCGAGACCGAGGCGACCGGGGCAGGGGCCACGGAAATCGCCGCAACGCCGCTCTTGCCTTCGACCGTCGCCGTGATGGCCGCGCTCCCCACCGAGACCGCCGCGACGACTCCGTTCCCGTTCACGCTCGCGACGTTAGGCCGATTCGAGCTCCACGTGACCGACCGGTTGGAAAGGACGGCACCCTGCGCGTCGAGCGGCTCTGCCGTGAGCTGGGCGGTCTGGCCCACTGTGAGATCTCGACTCGCGGGCGAGACACGCACGGCGACCACGGGGACGGGGACGACCTGGATCTGGGCGATCCCGGCCTTTCCTTCGACGTTCGCCGCGATCGGCACCCACCCGACGTAGCGACCCGTCACCACGCCGCTGGGGGACACGGTCGCGAAGTTGGAGTCAGCGCTCGCCCAGATCACCTTCCGATCGGTGAGCGCGTGACCGTCCGCATCGAGCACTGACGCCGTGAGCGTCACGGTCGTGCCAAGCACGACCGTAGCGGTCGGAGGAGCGACCTCTACGGTCGCGACCGCTACCTCGGAGGGCCCGACCTCATCCCCATTACAGGCGACACCAGCGACCGCGGCGATTGCCGCGACTGCCAAGGGCATCCACCCGGGTTGTGAACTCCTCATATGCAACAGCCGCTACTGCAGAAATCGAACCCGTCCATTCGAGAACGCGGAACACCGGTCCATCAATAATCGCAAGCGAGAACCGGGACCGCCATGTCCCCGAGGATGTAGCTCTTGCCGGTCACGACGTGCTCGAGCTCTCCCGACCGCACGTAGAACATCTCGATCGCGCCGTCGGTATGTTCACCCGAGTCGGCGTTAGGCCGAAACGTGAGCTCGCAACCTGCCCGAGGTCAGCGCGGTGGCAGGATTGCCGCGACGCCGCGGTCGAGCTCCGCGCGGCTGATGGCACCGATGTGCATTCGCTCGATGATTCCTGCCGAGTCGATGAACACCGTCGTCGGCAGACCGATGAGACGATACCGCTGACGCGCCTTGCCCCGCTGGTCGAGGGCCACCGGGAACGAGGCGCCAATCTCGTCGAGGAATGCCTTGACGTTCTTCGTGCTCCGCTCCTGGTCGCGTCCGTTGACACCGAGCACGCGGAGGCCGGCGGGTCCGTGCGTCTCCTGCACGCGCACCAACTCGGGAAGCTCGGTGCGGCACGACGGACACCAGGTGGCCCAGAACGAAACGACGACCGGGTGGCCGCGAAGCGTCGAGAGCTGGACGCGGCCACCCGTCAGCATCGGGAGGTCGATCTCTGGAGCAGCCACGCCGGCCCTGACGGGTTGCGCGTCGAGAGCCGGCGCTACCAGCATGAGCGCGATCAGTGCCGCGCGATATCGAGTCCGCATGGACGCTCTAGAGTCGGTGCGAGTAGCTGGCGAATACGAGATACCTGGCAAAGCCGCCGGCGTTGAGCCCATTGGTGCGCTGCTCGTACAGGCTCTTCTGTCGATCGACCATCACCCGATACGGCACGCTCACTGTCAGGGTGCCCCTCCCCCGCGTGAGCGACATGCCCGGATCCGCGAATGCCACGTACGCCGACCGCTTGATTGTGTACTCATCACCACCACCTAACAGGTCGTGCACCGGAATCCCGTCGACGCGACCACCGAGGCTCACGGTGAGTCCCTGGTCGGGCCACACCGAGAACGCGCCACCGAGTCTTGCCGAGTAGACATCGGGTACCGACCAGTACTCACCGGTGTTGGGCCTCCACTCGGTGTCGGTCCGCGCTTTCGGGCTCGCCATGTAGGAGCCGAACGCATACAAGTGCGCGCGCTCCGTCACCTGCCGGAATCCCTGGGCCTGGAGTAGGATCGCCCACCCGCCGTCGCCCGGCTGAATCGTCTGCTCTGCCGGGAACTCGATCGGACCCGCCGCGGTGTAGAACTTACTCTCGATGGTGTGACTGCCCGTCGGCGCCTTGACGCCGAGGCCGACCGCGACGTTGCCTCGTGCGTGCGTGCGCGGTTGGAGAATCCACGCCTCTCCCAAGAGACTCACGTCGCCGATGCCTGTCGCGGTCTGCTCTCGATACGACTGATCCGGCCACACGCGCGAGAAAGACCCGGTGGATACCGGCACGCTCAACCGAACGCGATACCGGTCGTTGATCGCGTAGGCGACGTCGGCCAGTAGCGTATGGATGACGAAGACTGGCGCCCTGCCCCCTGGTGCCTGCTCGGAGGTCTTCTCGGTTCCGACGAACCACTCGTTGGAGACGAGCCGTCGGTACGCGAGGGTGAGCTGCCACTCGCGCGCCGGCTGGTAGGCCTGGCCCTGACCGCCGAGGTTTACGGGGGTGGTGAACCGTATAGGCTCGCACCCCTGAGCGTTCGCGCGCGCCGCAGCGAACGACTGCGGGATGACGGCGATCCATAGAGCCGTCGCGTATCTGGTCGACAAAGACACAGCCATGGCAAGTCTCCTCGAGTCGAGTCAACCGCTGCTCTCCCTGCCCCAGTCACGAGAAAAACCATCGGCGTCCGACATCGTCGAACGAGCACCCACTGATGGCGGGACGCTAACGTCTCCGTGCCGTCGCCCACGCCACGTCCAGCCCCGCCCGACGAACGAGAGCCGCGAAGCGCGGGCTATTCCGCACCGGGTCGTACGCAGGATCGCGCGGTGAGATGACCCAGACCCACATCGAGCCCGACGCGTCCGCCGATCGCTCCAGTGCCCTCAACGCCCCGGCGGTGTCACCGATCGCGAGCATGACGCTGGCCCGCTGCACGTCCAGCGCCCAAGTTCGAGGGCTGCTCGATTCCATCGCGGTCACGAAACGCATAGCGGCCGGTGTGTTTCCCAGCTTCGCATACACGTAGGGGGCCGTCGACATAGGGCTGGACGGATCCTGGCGCGCGATCAGTCGGCGCGCCTCGTCCCGGCGATCAGCTCCGAGATACACCAGCGCGCCGAGATTCGTTGCCGCGTTCGGCACAGAATCGCGCAGAACCGCTCGGTCGCTTTCCCTCAGCGCTGGTTCCAGTTCACCGTTCAGGAAGCGCGCGTACGAGGTCCACGTCGCCACCAGAGCGGAGCCCGGTTCCAGTTTTCTTGCGTCGTCGAGCTGCTGAAGCGCCACGGGCAGGGCTCCACGAATCGTCGAGATCCGTCCGTAGTTGAAGCGTACATCGAAGTTGTCCGGCTCCAGCGTGCGCGCTCGCTCGAATTCCTTCGCCGCGCTGTCCCACACTCCACTGCCCGCGTAGGCCATCGCTATCGCGCTGTACGCGTCGGCCAGTGTGGTATCGAGTTGGAGCGCCCGATTCGCCGCGTGGATGATGGTGTCCTTCACATCCGCGTGCGGAGTTCCGAAAAACCAGGGATAGAACGTGAGCGCCGTCGCCAGCGCCGCGTGCGCGTCCGCGAAGTTGGAGTCGAGCCGGATGGCGGCCTCGAAGCGCTTCACGCTCTGTTTGATCGCGGATCCACGACGCCTCAGGAGAAACTGGCCGAAGCGATAATTCTCTTCCGCTTCAGGGTTCGTCGTCCACGCGCTCAGTGCTCCTCGCTTCGGCTCGCCGATGCGACCTGGATATCGTGCGCGCAACGTGTCGGCCAGGACGCGCGCGACGCGGTTAGTGAGCGAGCGAAGATCTCCCGCCGCACTCTCGAATGACTCCCCCAACAGCTCACCGCCTACCACGGAGTCGTTGAGTTGTACCGAAACGACGATGCGCCCCTCACGTTCCCTGTACGTACCGGTGATGAGGAAAACCGCACCCAGCTCACGCTCCACGGCTCGCTCCTCGATGTCGCGTTTCCTGTACTGGCGAGCCGCATTTCTGCTCACGATCCGGATCCCCGGCACCTTCCCCATGAATGTCAGGATGTCTTCGCTGATCCCATCAGCACGGTAGTCGAGCGCCGTATCGCGTGAGACGTTCCTGAATGGGATGGCCGCGAGCGTGAGTGACTCTGTCGCGTTAGGCTCGGCGGCGCGCGCGCTGCGGTACGCGAGATACCCCGCGGCGCCGACACCTATCGCCAGCACTGCCAAAGCGCCGCGAACGATCGTGACCGGGGTGCGGTGACGTGCAGGTACGGTAGAGCGGCTGGATACCGCGTCGAGCGTCTCGAGCAGGTCGGCTGCGGTCTGCGGCCTGCGCCGCGGATCTTTCTCCAGACACTGCGCGATCAGTTTGGCGATCGCAGGCGGTACGTCGCTCCGCCCCTCGGTCACCGGGCGCGGTGTCTCGTGAAGGTGCGCCGTGATGATCTGATGTGCCGCATCGCCCTGAAACGGCGGCTTCCCGGTAAACACCTCGTACGCCAGACACCCAAAGGCATAGATGTCGGCGCGATGATCCACCGTGGGATCACCGGCCGCCTGTTCCGGCGCCATGTACTGCGGCGTGCCGATCGAGCTGCCACCAGACGTCAGCGCAGGCTCGCGGAGGTCTTTCCCTTCGACTGTGCCGACGGGCGCCGAGACTGTGCTCGAGGCAGCCGGGTCGTGGCCCTCCGGAGGATCAGCGCCGTTCTTGGCGACGCTGATCGCTTTAGCGATACCAAAGTCGGTGACGACCGCGGTGCCACCTGACAGGAGCACGTTCCCGGGCTTGATGTCGCGATGCACGACACCCTGTGCATGCGCGAACGCGAGCGCGCGAGCGACGTCGCGCAGGAGATTCACGCCGTCGCCAATCGGCAGCATGCCGTCGCGCCCCAGGCGGTCGCGCAGAGAGCGCCCCTCGACGAACGGCATCGTATAGTAGGGGTACCCCACCGCTCGGCCGGTCGCGAGCAGCGGAACGATGTTCGCCTGCTGCAGCGATGCGGCGAGCTTGATCTCGCGGTCGAACCGCTCCGCATTGATGCCGGCCGCCAGCTCGGGGGGCAGTACCTTGATGACGACCCGTCTGCCGAGCTCCGCCTCGTGGGCGAGGAACACCCGCGACATCCCGCCGCCTCCGAGCTCGCGCTCCAGCGTATAGACCGCGCCTAACGACGCCTGCAGCTGCGGCAAGATGTCCACCGCCACGCTCGGCGCCCGCGTCCCGTCGAACAGGACCGCGAACCGCTCGGCCGCCGCGGAGCTGAACAGGTCGTCGTCGCCGCCGGACCGCCCGACGAGGCGCTCCAGATCCGCGCGGAGCTCCGGATCGTTCGCCGCGACCTCATTGTAGAACGCCGGCCGTCGATCGGGTGCGAGGTCGAGCGCTGCGTCGACGAGTGGCTCGAGCAGCGACCACCGCTCGCGCGTCATCCGCCGCGGTGTGACGCCGTCGCTCACGAGCCGAGCGCGTCGCGAAGCAGCATCCGCGCCTTGATCCAGTCGCGTTCCACCGTCCGTGACGTGACACCTAACGCCTCGGCAATCTCGTCGTTGGTCATGCCGCCGAAGAAACGGCATTCCACGACGCGGGCGAGGCGCGCGTCGACTCGGGCGAGGTGTGTGAGCGCGTCGTCGATCTGCAGCATCGCCTCGGGCGCACCATCCGACGGGATCATCTCGTCGTCCATCGTGATCGGCCCCTGCCCATTGCCGCGCTTGAGACTCATTCGCGCTCTGGCTCGATCGACCAGGATGTGTCGCATCGCAACCGCCGCGAGCGACAGGAAATGCGCACGATCGTTCCACTGGGCGCTCGACTGATCGACGAGCTTGAGATAGGCCTCGTGCACCAGGGCCGTCGTAGCCAGCGTCTCGACATCGCCGCGCCCAGCTCGATGGCGATGGGCGATGTCGCGCAGCTCGTCGTAGAGGATGACGATGAGCTGGTCCAGCGACTCGCGGCCGCCACGCAGTGCGTCCAGAACGTCAGTGCGGCGCGCAGCAGAGGTCATGGCAAGTTCCGTCGGGACGCCGGGCGATCCGCGATGTCGGTCGCGGGAAGTCTTTTCCGTGCCTCTGATAGGCCGCCCGACGGCGTCGTTCGGGAGCCGCGTTCTCAACATGAGGCTTCGCGAATGCACGTGCAACACGAAGCCAACCGCCTTCGGCGCATCCGATGGTCATCTTAGGAGGGCTTCATGTCACGTCAGACGAAAGTGCTTGCGTTGGTGGCAGTCATCTTGTTGGACGGATCCGCGTGCGCCGATTCAGTCGCAGGACCCCACGCGGCAACGCGCTCGGCCAGGCCGGCGCTATCGGCTGTAAAATCTTGGGATGCCAACGCCACCGCCAACTGGACGGACCTGGCAACCTCGCTCGCCGCTCGGCGGCCCGTGAACATCGCCCGCCTGTCCGCGTATCTCTCCCTGGCCCAGTTGCGGGCGGCAGAAAATGCCGGGGCGACGGTTCCCCACCCGCCAACATCGGCGGCGATTGGCGGCGCCTCGGCCGCCGTGCTGAGCACGTACTTTCCGGCGGACATCGCCGAGATCGAGGCGGCGCTCGATGCCCAGGAAGAGCGAGCGCCATGGCCCGGTGCCAAACACGAGGACTTTGCTGCCGGGGAGGCGATTGGTCGGGCCGCCGCCGCGCGAGTCATCGCGTACTCGTTCGGGGACCTCATCGGGCTGACCAACCCCGGCACGCCACCGATCGGCCCGGGATTCTGGGTGTGGAACGGCGGCCCCATCGCACGCGGTAGCCTCGGCGCGCGTCCATTTTTTCTGACCTCCGCCGACGAGCTGCGTCCTCCACCGCCGCCGGCGTTCGGCTCGGCGGAGTTCAGTGCCGCGCTCGCCGAGGTGCGTCGGATTTCGGATACACGGACCGCCGATCAACTTGCCCTCGCGCAGTACTGGGCCGTGAACCAGTCGCCCGTCTCCGCCGCGGCAATGAACAACCTCGCCGTCGGTCTGATACGCCGCCACCGCAGCAGCGATCATGAGGCGGCGCGCATCATGTTTCTCATGAACGCCGCGGCGTGGGACGCGCTCATCGGCTGCTTCGACGCGAAGTATCACTACTGGGTCATTCGTCCCCCGCAGGCCGATCCGGCGATCACGCTGCCCATCGGACTCCCGCCGCATCCGTCATACCCCTCCGCGCATTCGTGCGTTTCGGGCTCATCGACGGAGGTGCTGGCGGTCGCGTTCCCGAGCGAGCGACGCATGCTCGAAGCGTTGGCCGAGGAGGCGAGTCTGTCTCGTCTCTATGCCGGCATTCACTACCGCTTCGACATGGAGGCCGGATTGGCACTCGGTCGCCGAGCGGCCGCCAAGGCGCTCGCTGCTGACCTCTCCGAGGTTGCCGTCCGCTAGCAGGTCCATGCGTGCAACGAGAGCGGGCCTCCATCGTGACGGCCCGCTCTGCACGTGGGTCGCGTCGTACGCCGCCTTCGTTCGGGGGGAGGGACAATGGAATCCAGAACCTCGCGTGTTCGAGTCGCCCGGCATCTCGGCTACATCGTGCTGGCAGCAGTTTCGTGCCGGGATTCCGTCGGCCCCGATGCGAGAAACACCAGACTCTCAGCCGCTTCGCCGACGCAGCTCACCGGGACGGTGGGAACTCCGGTCGCCGATCCGCCTTCGGTTACCGTCCGGGACGCGAGCGGCAAGGTGGTCGCTGGTGTCGCCGTCACGTTCAGCGTCAGGAGCGGCGGCGGCACGATCCAGACGCCTCGTGTCGTGTCGAATTCGGCCGGACTCGCGCGCGTGGCCGAGTGGACGCTTGGTACCGCAACGGGACTGAACGCCATCGTGGCGACCAACGCCTCTGGCGATACCGTCGTCTTCACCGCCGACGCGGTCGCAGGGTCGCCATTCCAGCTGGAGAAGGTCGACGGCGACGGACAGATCGCCCTACCGGGAGCCCCGTTAGGTGTTCGGCCGCGGGTCAGGGTCAGCGATGTCCACGGCAACCCGGTCGCGGGAATCACGGTCACGTTTGTCGTGCAAGCTGGAGGAGGGTCCGTGTCGGAGGCAGTGGCGGTCAGCGACCTTGCGGGCATCGCCGAGTCCGGAGAGTGGGTCCTCGGGGCACCCGGACTGCAGCGGATGGTGGCTCAGGTTGGGCAGCTTACGTCCTTGCCGTTCACGGCGAAGGCAGTGGCTCCTCCCTTTACCTGTGCTTCACTCGGCGAGTTGCCGATGCAGACCACGTTCCGGTCGGCGCTGACGTCGCTCAGCTGCAAGGGCGCTGATGGTCGATCGCTGGAGGTGTACACAATCGTCGTGACCCAGCCTGACGGGTACGTCTTCACGGCGGCATCGGCGGAATTCGATACGGACCTCGAGCTGCGAGGCGATGGCCGGATCGAGGTGGCGAAAAACGACGAC
>Ga0068862_100004171_pt1 | contig 12237 bp, 16 predicted proteins | sample KBSSwiS52_FD_66598 | JGI IMG/M metagenome (GOLD analysis project Ga0068862, IMG submission 66598) | Switchgrass rhizosphere microbial communities from Kellogg Biological Station, Michigan, USA - KBS Switchgrass S5-2 | ecosystem: Host-associated > Plants > Roots > Rhizosphere > Soil ... | reverse complement strand
CCCTACGGCTTCAGCCGGAACGGCGGGTATTTGTCGGTGACGAGGGTGAAGGCGTAGCCGACGACGCGGTTGTGCCAGCGGACCACGCCTTCGATGAAGTCGAAGATCCCGCGTGGATAGCGGCCGGTGAAGAGGATCGCGAACCAGGCGCCGATCGCGGCGAAGAAGACCCCGATGTAGAGGAAGACGAGGACCACGTAATGCGGGATCGCCAGCAGCCACTTGACGATCGGCATGCCCCGTTCGAGATCGCGCTCGACCTCGGGAAAGGGGAAGTCGAGATGGACCGACTGTTTCTCGTCGGTCGAGGGATAGCGGTCGTCCATCAGCAGCAGGTAGATCCCGACGCGATTGCTGAACCGCAGCACTTCGAGGTTCCAGTCGAACCACCAGCGCGGGTATTTCTTGCGGAAGAGGATCATCAGCGCGGTCGGGATGAAGAGCACGCCAGCGGCGACACCGGTGGCCGGCGCCCAGTCCTCGTAGCGGCCCCACGACCCGACGAGCAGGGCGAGGATCACCAAGATCGGGATCACCGTGATGATCCGGAAGGCCGTGCTGAGCCGATTGAGCTCGCGATCGGGGTAATCGACGCTGAACGTGACCGGGTAGGTGCTGGGTTCCATCGCTCTCCTCCTGGGTTCGACGACTATGTAGCGTCTCGCACGAACCGGCGGAAACGATGACCGTGGTCAAGGACAGCGGCGCGCGGGCGATCATGCCGCCCTTTGGGGACGAGCACGAGCAGCTGCGCGAGACGGTGGCCCGCTTCGTCGCGGCGGAGATCGCACCGCACGTCGACGAGTGGGAGGCGGCGCGCGAATTCCCCCGCGAGCTCTACCGTCGCTGCGCCGAGCTCGGCTTCCTCGGGCTGAAGTTCCCGGAGGCCTACGGCGGCCAGGGGGGCACCCACCTGCACGACGCGGTCTGGGTCGAGGAGCTGGCCCATTCGGGCGGCTCCGGCGGCGTCGCCGCCGGACTCAACGCCCACACCTCGATCGCGATGCCAGCGATCTTCAACTTCGGCAGCGAGGAGCAGAAGCAGCGCTGGCTGGTGCCGGGCATCGCCGGCGAGAAGATCGGCGCGCTGGGGATCACCGAGCCCGGCGCCGGCTCCGACGTCGCCTCGATAGCCACCACCGCCAAGCGTCAAGGCGACGCCTACATCGTCAACGGCGCCAAGACCTTCATCACCAACGGCGTTCGTGCCGACTTCCTCGTCTGCGCCTGCAAGACGACCGAGGAGGGCGGCCACGGCGGCATCTCCTTCCTCGTTCTCGAGCGCGAGATGCCCGGCTACGAGGTCGCGGCCAAGCTCGAGAAGATGGGCTGGCACTCCTCCGACACCGGCGAGCTCGCCTTCACCGATGTCGAGGTGCCAGCCGAGAACCTCCTCGGCGAGGAGAACGGCGGCTTCAAGCTGATCATGGCCAACTTCGCCTGGGAGCGCCTAGTGATGTCGATCGGCGCCGTCGGCGCGATGCGCCGTCTGATCGAGACCACCGTCGCCTACGCCCTCGACCGCGAAGCCTTCGGCCACCCGATCGGCAAGTTCCAGGCGATCCGCCACCAGATCGCCGAGATGGCGACCGAAGCCGAAGCCGCCCGCGCCCAGACCTACGACGCCCTACGCCTCTTCCACGAAGGCCGCGACTGCATCAAGGAGGTCTCGATCTCCAAGCTCCTCACCCAACGCACCGCCCTCCGCATTGCCGACCAGTCCCTCCAAATCCACGGCGGCTACGGCTACATGCGCGAGTACGGCATCGAGCGCGCCGTCCGCGACGCCCGCCTCGGTCCGATCGGCGGCGGCACCGACGAGATCATGAAGGAGATCATCGGCAAAACGATGGGGCTATAGGTCGACCGTCTCCCACTCGGCGCGCTCGAGGGTCTCCGCGTCCTCGACGCGCGGCTTGCGCCAGATCACCTCGACGTAGAAGCCGTCGGGGTCATGGAAGGCCTGGATCCACATCGTGCCCATGTCGCGGACGCCGCCGTCGGCGGCGTTCTCGGCCTCGATGCGGCGGCGGATCTCACCGAAGGCCTCCTCGGATGGGGCGAGGAGGGCGAAGTGGTCGAGGCGGCCGCGCTGGAACATCTCGCCGGGAGCGGGTGGCAGGGGCGGGCCGGCGAGGATCTGGAAGGGATGGAGGACGGTGGTCGGGCCGACCTCGACGAAGACGTGGCGGACGCCCTCCTCCGTCATGTCGAGCGTCCTGGCCGCGTCGAAGACGCGCTCGTAGAAGGACGCCAGGCGGTCGAGGTCCTCGCTGAGGAACGTGACGTGATGGACGCCGGCGACGAGACTCACACGTCGACGCTAGCGGGCGGGACGCGGGGCTGTCAGGGGTCGTCGGCTAGCGCCGCGGACCGAAGTTGCAGCCGTGGGACTTGCCGCGACCTGGGAGGCCGTCGCAGTAGTCGCGGCCGGGGCCGCCGTAGAGCTGATCGGAGGACGGACCGCCATAGAGGCGGTCGTTGCCCGGTCCGCCGTGGCAGCCGTCGTGGCCGCGGCCCATGATGCAGATGTCGTTGCCGGGGCCGCCCCAGCTGCCGTCGGAGCCGTTGCCGTGTTTGCTGTAGTCGTTGCCAGGCCCGCCGACGCAGTCGCTGTTCTTCTCGCCGGTGATGCAGATGTCGCGGCCGGCGCCGCCGACGCAGCGATTGCGTTTGGCGCCCTGGGAGTAGCAGGTGTCGTTCTCGCCGTTGCCGATGAACTTGTCCGAGCCGCCGCCGAGATAGACGGTGAGGGGGATCGGCAGGGCGTTGCGGACGCGGACGAAGTCGCCGTGGTTGCCCATTTTGATTTCCACCCGGCCGGCGCGGGAGAGGTCGCAGACGGCGCGCAGGCGGCGCTTGGTGAAGTGGCAGCCCTTCGGCTTCTGGCGCGCCATGAAGCCCTTGACGATCAGCTTGCCGTCGTGCTTGTGGAGCTCGAGGTGGGAGCCAGATCCGGCCCCGTAGATGGTTATTTGGCCTGCGGTATTCGCCGCGGTGGGCACGATCAGAGCGATCAGTGCCACAAGCACCACGGCCAGCGAGCGTCGGCCGGGTTTGAAGAGCATGTGAGCGGAAGCTAACAAATCTTTAGGACGGATGCGTTGCGGTTTCGTAAAAATTGGGGACATGCTCTACCTACTTCGGCACGGAGACGCAGAGCATGAGACCCGCGACGACTTTTCCAGGCGGTTGACGCCCAAGGGTGAGACCCAGTCTCGGGCCGCCGGCGCGGCGCTCGCCGCGCTCGGGGTCGAGATCGACGCCTGCCTGACCAGTCCCAGGGTCCGCGCCGCCGAGACCGCACGGCTCGCCTGCGAGTCGCTGCCGGGGATCGAGCCCGAGATCGCGCCGCAGCTGGCGGGAGGCGCATTCGACTCGCTTGCCCTCAGCGCCGGCCGCGGCGAGGTCCTCCTGGTCGGGCACGAGCCCGACTTCTCCGACGAGGTCGCCCGCCTGACCGGCGCCAAGGTGAAGCTCCGCAAGGGCGGCCTGGCAATCCTCGAGCCCTCGACGCTGCACGCCCTGCTCCGCCCCAGGGACTTGAAGCTGATCGCCCGCTCTAGTTAGCGGGCGATGATCTCGATCACGCCACGGACCCAGAGGAGGACGCCGAGGGCGATCGCGACGTGCGCCGCCGCCCGCCGGCCATTGCGGGCCAGCCACTCACGGAAGTTGTCGATCGCCCGTTTCGCCGGCTCCGGCCACAGCGTGTAGGCGATGACCGGCACCTCCAGCAGGGCCTGCTGCAACAGGCAAATGCCGAGCACGATCACCACCAGCCACGGATCGGCAACCTCGAGCTTGGCGGTCTTCGTAAGCGCAGCCAGGTAGGAGGCGCCGGGGAAGCTGAGGAGGACGCCGACGAAGAAGGTGATCCGCGGGTCGCCCCGCCCCAATAGCCGTTCGGGCAGCGATTTCTTCTTCGCCCCCGCCTCTTCCTTTTTGGCCTGCTTGCGTTCCCGCCGAGCCTCCATTGCCCGCCCTTTGAGGACCACCCCGGCGATCACCAGGATCGTCCCGATCGCCAGGTTCTCGATTGGGCTAAGCGTGCGTTTGGTGGTGCTGACCGCAGCCGAGCCGTGCAGCTCGAAGACGACCAGCAGCCCGATCGTGATGCTGGTCAGGTAGGCGCCGAGCAGGTACCCCATCATCAGCCGCTTCGGGTTCGGCAGCAGCAGCATGATCGTCACAGCCGCCAGCAGAGTCGGGTTCGCCGCCGACAGCAGTGCGAAGACGAAGATCGACAGCGCGTCGCTCACGGCGCGATTCTCGCCGCTTCCGGCGGACGTGCAAGCCGGGCGCTGGGCGGACCGCCAAGGCGGCGACCGATTGGCCAGTCAGCCAGGATCGCTTTCCCTGTAGCCTCCGCGCCGACTTCAAGAGCGGAAACGGAGGAGAGATGGGACTTCTGGACGGCAAAGCGGCGATCGTCACCGGCTCGGCGCGGGGAATCGGCCGGGCGACGGCCGAGCTCTTCGCGGCCGAGGGGGCGAAGGTGCTGATCAACGACCTCGACGCCGACGTCGCCGAGCAGACCGCGTCGGAGATCTCCGGCGAGACCGCGGTCCACGCCGGCGACCTGACCAAGACCGGCGCTGCCGACGAGCTGGTCGCCACCGCGGTCGATGCCTTCGGCGGCGTCGACATCGTCGTCAACAACGCCGGCTACACCTGGGACGGCGTCGCCCACAAGATGACCGACGAGCAGTTCCAGGCGATGCTCGACATCCACACCGTCGTCCCCTTCCGGATGGCGCGCGCGGTCGCCCCGCACTGGCGCGGCGCGGCGAAAACCGAGCGCGAGGAAGGCAAGGAGGTCTTCCGCAAGCTGATCAATGTCTCCTCGACCTCGGGGATGATGGGCAACGCCGGCCAGGTCAACTACTCGGCGGCGAAGATGGGCGTGGTCGGCGTCACCAAGACGCTGGCCAAGGAGTGGGGCCAGTTCAAGATCAACGTCAACGCGGTCGCCTTCGGCTTCGTCGAAACCCGGCTCACCGCCGCCAAAGAGGCGGGCGAAGAGATGACCGCCCCGAGCGGGGAGAAAATCGAGCTGGGGATTCCCGAGCAGATGCGGGCGATGGCCTCGGCGATCATCCCGCTCGGCCGCCCCGCAACCCCGGTCGAGGCCTCGGGCCCGGTGCTGTTCCTCGCCTCGCCCCTGGCCAACTACGTGCACGGTCAGGTGCTCGACATCACCGGCGGCATGTTCGGGGGGATGTACACCTGAGCGGATCAGTCGCCGGCCACACACCGCCGCGCTACCTCGACGTCACGGACCGGATCTGGCCGGTGCTGACGAGGGCCGCGGGCGCCCACACGTTCCTCTACCGGAGGACGGGTGGGCGCATCGGCCGGGTGATCCCCGGCGTCCGCGGCCGGATGCTGCTGCTCGACCACGTCGGGGCGAAGTCGGGAGCGCTGCGGACGACGCCGCTGCTGTTCGTAGAGGACGGCCAGGACCTGCTGCTGATCGCCTCCAAAGGCGGCTTCCCAAAGCACCCGGCCTGGTACCACAACCTGATGGCGCACCCCGACACCACCGTCCAGGTCGGCTCGGAGCGACGCCCCGTCCACGCCCGGGTGGCCGAGGAGTCGGAGCGCGAGCGCCTCTGGGCTCTCGCCGACGCCTCCTACAGCGGCTACAAGGACTACCGCGCCAGGGCTGACCGCGAGATCCCGCTGGTCGTGCTCGAGCCCCGCACGGCCTAGGAGGGACTACTCGGGGCGGCGTTCCTCGGCGACCGGGTCGCCCTCGTCCGTGACCATCGCCGGCGGCGGCCAGGGCCCGGCCCAGTTGTCCCGCGCGCCGTCGAGGGTGATCGTCGTGCCGGAGAAGAAGTCGCCCGCGGGCGAGGCGAGGTAGGCGACGAGCCAGGCCATCTCCTCGGCCCGGCCGGTGCGCTGCAGCGGGATCGAGCGGGCGACGTTGTCGACCACCGCCTGCGGGTACTTGGTCAGCAGCGTCTCGGTCGCGAAGTGGCCAGCGGCGAGGGCGACGGTCTTGATCCCGAACCGCGCCCACTCCACGGCCAGCGTTCGCATCATGTTCTCGACCGCCGCCCGGGCGGCGCCGGAGTGAACCATCCCCGGCATCCCATTGTGAGGCGAGAGGGTGACGCTCAGCACCTTGCCGCCGCCCTGCGGGATGAAGGCCTTGGTGGCGGCCGCGTGGGTCATCAGCCAGGTGCCCTCGACGTTCAGCTCGATCACCGTGCGGAAGCCCTTCGGGGTGATCGCCTCGGCCGGGCTTAGGAACTGGCCGCCGGCGTTGTTGACGAGCACGTCGAGGCGGCCGTGGCGCTCGAGCACCCCGTCGAGGAGCGCGTCGACGGCGTCCTCCTCGCGGATGTCGAGCTCGCGGTGCTCGATCGAGCCCGCCACGCCGGCCGCAAGCTCAGCCGTCTCCGCCAGCGGCTCGGGCCGCCGCCCGCAGCCGACCACGGCGGCGCCGAGCCGCGCCAGCTCCAGCGCGATCTCCCGCCCCAGACCCGACCCCGCCCCCGAGACGAGGCAGACCTGACCCTCGAGCAACCCCTCCCGAAACACCTGCGAACGCGAGCATTCAGCCATCCCTGAGAGAGCCTATCGGCGCGCCGGTCAGCTTAATCTGGCCGCTCATGGCGGTAAGCGTCGAGCCACAGCCACTGCACGAACCACTCGCCGGCGGAACCGCCGGGGCGACCGTCGCGGTCGAACCGCTGGTCGCCGGTCACGTCTCGTTCGCGAAATCGTTGATGGTCAGCCCCGGCGGCCCGATGCTGAAAGCGAAGCTGCTGTGGGCGCTGTTTCGCGGCAAGCCGGCGAACGAGGTGCCGGTGCCGGCGTTCCTGATCCGCCACCCGAGCGCCGGCGCGATCCTCGTCGACACCGGCCTGCACCCTTCGATCGCCAGCGACGGTCGCCAGAACTTCGGCGGCCTCGCCAACCGCTACGGCAAGCCAACCCTGGAGGCGCGCGAAGACGTCCCCTCGCAGCTGCGGGCCCGCGGCATCGACCCCGGCGAGGTCCCGGTCGTCGTCATGACCCATCTCCACATCGACCACAGCTCGGCGATCTCCGAGTTCCCCCGCTCGACCTTCGTCGTCTCCGAGGCCGAGTGGCGGGCGGCCGCCTCGGGCGGAGTGAGCGACGGCTACCGGCGCTCCCACTACGACTATGCCTTCGAGTACCGCACGGTCGACTTCGACCGCGCCTCGGTCTCCTCCTACGCCAGCTTCGCCCGCACCTTCGACCTCTTCGGCGACGGCTCGGTCCGCCTCGCCTTCACGCCGGGCCACTCGGCCGGCCACGTCGCGGTCGTCTGCCACCTCGCCCAGCGCGACTTCGTGATCGGCGGCGACGCTGTCTATTACGCGGGCCAGCTCGACGGCGACCTGGCGCCCCCGCCCCGCCCCCAGGACGCCCACAACTGGCGCCGCTCACTGCAGGAGCTGCGCCTCTTCCGCTCTCAGTTCCCGGACGCGGTGATCACGCCCGGGCACGATCCGGAGTTCTACTCACGGATCGAGCGGCGCTACGAGTAGCGAGCCCGGCGTAGAGGTCCTTGACGCGGCCGAAGATCTCGGTCGCGGCCTCGAGCTGGCGCTCGGGGGTGACGTCTCTCTCCACCGGGAAGGAGAGCGGCTCGCCGAATTCGATCGTCACCTGCGGAAAGCGCAGCCGCTTCCAGCTGCGGACGCCGGCCGAGCCGTAGATCGCGACCGGCACGACCGGAGCGCCCGATTCGAGCGCGATCCGCCCGATCCCCCGTTTCGGTTCGCCCAGCTCGCCGCTGCGCGAGCGGCCGCCCTCGGCGTAGATCAGCACCAACTCGCCCTGTTCGAGCAGGGTGAAGGCGGTCTTCATCGCCTCCTCGTCGCGGTGGCCGCGGCGAACCGGGAAGACGCCGCCGTGCTTGAGGATCCCGGTCAGGACCGGCGGCCCGAAGAGCTGTGATTTGGCCATGAAGCGGATCGTCCGCGGCAGGAAGACGCCGGCGAAGAAGTGGTCCATCTGGCTGAAGTGGTTGGGGGCGAGGATCACCGCGCCGCGCCGCGGCACGCGCTTGCGACCGATCACCTTGAGCCGGTAGACCAGGATCGTCGGCAGCGTGCAGACGAACCTCGCCAGCGTGTAGGTCCAGGTCGAGCCGCCCCGGGCCGCCTCGTGGAACTCGTCGAAGTACTCCGCCGGGCGCGGGTCCCTGTACACCTGTGGCTTCATCTCGGCCATGGGGGAAACGGCCGTAAAGGAGCCGCCGCTCCACCCTACAAACGCGGCGGGCGCGCGTTACTCGGCGCCCGCAGAACCCGCCGATCGGGGGTCCGCCCAACCGCGCGAGCGCTCCAGCGCCCGCCGCCACTCGGCCAGCAGGCGCTCGCGCTCGGCGGCGGCCATTCGCGGCTCGTAGCGCGCACCCTCGCGCCAGCGCTCGGCCACCTGCGCGGAGGTCCAGGCGCCGGTCGCGACCCCGGCCAGGTAGGCAGCGCCGAGCGCGGTCGTCTCCGCCACCTCGGGGACGACGACGGGGACGCCGAGCAGGTCGGCCTGGAACTGCATCAGCCAGCGGTTGACGGCGGCGCCGCCGTCGGCTTTCAGCAGCTCGAGGGGCCGGCCGGCGGCGGCTTCCTGGGCGCGCACCGCGTCGACCGTCTGGTAGGCGATCGCCTCCAGCGCCGCCCGGGCGAGGTGGGCACGGCCGCTGCCGCGGGTGAGGCCGAGGATCGTCCCGCGCGCGTAAGGGTCGAAGTGGGGTGACCCGAGGCCGGTCAGCGCCGGCACGAAGTAGACGCCCTCGTTCGACTCGAGCGAGGCGGCGAGCGGCTCGGTCTCGGCGGCCTCCGAGATCACCCCCAGCCCGTCGCGCAGCCACTGCACGGCGGCGCCGGTGACGAAGATCGAGGCCTCGAGCGCGTAGGCGACCTCGTCGCCGATCCCCCAGGCGACGGTGGCGAGCAGGCCGTCGGGCGCCGGCGGCACCTCGGCGCCGCAGTTGAGGAGGACGAAGCTGCCGGTGCCGTAGGTGTTCTTGGCCATCCCCGGCTCGAGCGCTGCCTGCCCGAAGAGCGCCGCCTGCTGGTCGCCGGCAGCCCCCGCGACCGGCACCTCGCCGCCGAACTCCGAGGTGGTACCGAAGACGCAGGCGGAGGGCAGCGGCTCGGGCAGCCGCGCCGGGTCGACCCCAAGCGCCTCGCAAAGGTCCGGATCCCAGGCGAGGCGACGGATGTCGAACAGCATCGTCCGCGAGGCGTTGGTGTAGTCGGTGGCGTGGCGGCCGGTCAGCTTGAACAGCAGCCAGGCGTCGATCGTGCCGAACACCGCCCGCTCGATCCCCTCGGCGTTGCGCAGCAGCCACTCGATCTTGGTCGCCGAGAAGTAGGGGTCGATGGTCAGGCCGGTGCGCTCACGAACTAGGGGCTCGAGCCCGGCAGCGCGCAGCTCCGCGCAGCGCTCGGCGGTGCGACGGTCCTGCCAGACCAGCGCCCTATGTAGCGGCTCGCCGCTATCGGGGTCCCAGGCGACCACGGTCTCGCGCTGGTTGGTGATCCCGATCGCCTCGAGCCCGGCGCCGTCGACGCCGGCCTCGGCGAGCGCCTCGCGGGCGACCCGCCGCGTCACCTCCCAGATCTCGCCGGCGTCGTGCTCGACCCATCCCGGGCGCGGGAAGAACTGCTCGAACTCCGAGTAGGCGCGGCCGGCGATCCGCCCCTCGGGATCGAAGACGAGGCAGGTCGTCCCGGTCGTCCCCTGGTCGATCGCGAGGATCACCGCCGCCTCCCGAGGGCCCGGCTGAGGAAGACGCGGACGAAGTCGCGCAGCTGCACGCCGCGGTGGAGGAAACCGGACAGGTCGCGGCCGGTCGCCCGGTGCTCGAGGTCGAGCTCGTACTCCTGCAGCCGGTAGCCGGCGCGGACGGCGTCGACGGTCATCCCGATCTCCATCCCGAAGCCCTGGGCGAGCGGCAGGCAGGCGCGCAGCGTCTCGGCCCGCAGCGCCCGCTGGCCCGAGATCGGCGCCGCGACCGCCGCCCCGCAGAGCCGCCGCACCGCCCAGCGCGCGAAGGTCAAGGCGATCCCGAAGCCGCCGCCGACCCGCCGCGAGAAGGCGGCGACCGCGAGGTCGCACTCGTCCCCCTCGACCGCCGTCACCAGCGGCCCCAGCCGTGCCGCCGAGGCGCCGAGGTCGCCGTCGCAGAGCAGCACCAGCCGCGGCGGCGGCTCGACCCCCAGCGCCGCCTCGGCCGCGGCGGTGACGTTGGCGCCCTTGCCGTGCGGCCGGCGCCGGTTCACCACCTGGGCGCCGGCGACCAGCGCCGCCTCGGCGGTGCCGTCCTCGGAGGCGTCGTCGGCGACCCAGATCGCGGCCGCCGGGAAGGCACCGCGCAGCGCCGCCACCGTCGCCCCGACCCGGTCGGCCTCGTTGCGGGCGGCGACGATCGCCGCCATCGGCCACTCGTCCTTTGGGGTCGCGCCTGCGCTGTCAGGTCCCATCGCGCGGCTATTCTCCCGGCCCATGCCAGACATCGAGGCGCAGATCACCGGCAACGTGTGGAAAATCGAGGTGGGGGTCGGCGACGAGATCTCGGACGGCGACACCGTCGTGGTCCTCGAGTCGATGAAGATGGAGATCCCGGTCGAGTCCGAAGACGACGGCGTGGTCAAAGAGATCCGCTGCGAGGAGGGCCAGTCGGTGAGAGAAGGCGACGTCCTCGTCGTCATCGAGTAGCGCTGTGAGAGCTCCGGAGTAACCCCGTGGAGACCGAGAGCCTGGCCGGCGGCAAACTGCTTCTCGACCGCCCGGCGGAGGCGGTGGCGCGGCTGCGGATCGCCAACCCCGAGCGGCGCAATGCCCTCGACCAGGAGATCCTCGACGCGCTCACCGAGACGCTGCGCCGCCTCAACCGCGGGATCGAGACCCGCTGTGTGCTGATCACCGGCGAGCCGCCGGTCTTCTCGGCCGGCTACGACATCACCACGATCCCCGAGCACACCTTTGAGCGCGACGCCGAGGCGCTCGTCGCCCACCCCTTCCAGGCGGCGATGGACGCCTTCAGCCGCCACCCCTGGCCGACGGTGGCGGCGATCAACGGCCACTGCCTCGGCGGCGGCCTCGAGCTGGCGGTCAGCTGCGACCTGCGGATCTGCGCGGCCGGCGCCGAACTGGGGATGCCGCCGGCGCGGCTGGGGCTGATCTACGGCCACACCGGCCTGCGCAAGTTCCTCGACACGATCGGCCTGCCGCGGACCAAGGAACTGTTCCTCACCGGGCGTAACCTGAGTGCCGAGCGGGCCGAGCGGATCGGCCTGGTCAACGAGGTCGTCCCCGACGAGCGACTGGAGGAGGCGGCGGTCGAGCTGGCGGCGCTGATCGCCTCCAACTCGCCGCTCTCGGCGCGCGGCAACAAGAGCGCGATCGAGGTCCTCAACTCGAACCCGGTGCTGAGCGAGCAGCAGGAGGCTGGCCTGGTCGCCCTGCGCGAGTCCTGCTTCGCCTCCGAGGACCTGCGCGAGGGGATCCGGGCTTTCGTCGAGAAGCGCCCGCCGCGCTGGACAGGCCGCTGAGCGGGCCGGGCGGCTGAGGCCGATGAGCGCGCAGAAAGCCGCCGCCGCCCGCCGCGCCCTCGCCAGGAACGACGCGACGATGGCGGCGCTGATCGAGCGGATCGGCAAGATCGACATCGAAGAGCGGCTGCGCCGCCGCAACGAGGAGCGACCGGCCGACGCCTACGGGGCGCTGCTGCGCTCGATCGTCGGCCAGCAGGTCTCGACCAAAGCGGCGCGGGCGATCTACAACCGCGTCCTCGACCTGTTCGGCGGCAAGACCCCCTCGCCAGAGCGGCTCCTCGCGGTGAGCGAGGGGGAACTGCGCGGCGCCGGTCTCTCCGGCCGCAAGGTCGAGTACGTTCGCGACCTCGCCCAGCACGTCCTCGACGGCGAGCTCGAGCTCGACCGCCTCGGGGATCTCGACGACGAAAAGGTGATCGAGGAGATCGTCGCCGTCCGCGGCCTCGGCCGCTGGACCGCCGAGATGTTCCTGCTCTTCCACCTCGAGCGCCCCGACGTCCTCTCCGGCGGCGACCTCGGGATCCGCAAGGCGATCCAGATCGAGTACGGGATGGAGGAGATGCCGACGCCGCAGGAGACGGTCGCCTTCGGCGAGCGCTTCTCGCCCCACCGCAGCCTCGCTTCGATCTACCTCTGGGAGTCGCTGGCGGCCGTCCCCAACGAGTGATCGCCGCACGCGGCTTCCCAG
>Ga0068862_100004169_pt1 | contig 12241 bp, 15 predicted proteins | sample KBSSwiS52_FD_66598 | JGI IMG/M metagenome (GOLD analysis project Ga0068862, IMG submission 66598) | Switchgrass rhizosphere microbial communities from Kellogg Biological Station, Michigan, USA - KBS Switchgrass S5-2 | ecosystem: Host-associated > Plants > Roots > Rhizosphere > Soil ... | reverse complement strand
CAGCGGCGTGTTGTGGTCTCCGCCTGCCAGCATCACGAGCGTTGGCGTAGATAAGCGCGCAACGTCTTCGGCCGGATCGTACGTCGCAACCCATCGCCATTGCGCGCGATCTGTCTCCGATGGCGTCACGCGTTCGATGCCTAACGCCGCGAACCAACGCGTGGATCTCACCTCGTCGTACGACGCGGTGAGCGTCGCCAAGGGAATGTCGCCGGCCAGGTACGAGAGGTAGCGATCGATCACCGCGTTCGCGCGTGCGAGATCGGCGCCTTGCACCTCCATGTGGACGAGACTGCCGCCATATCCATAGCGCTCGACTTGGGTTGGCGTCGCGCCGCCGCCTGAAACAGCGATGAGGAAAGCAGCGTCGGCGCCGCGTGCGATGGCGTGCGGGGCGACCCAACCGCCTTGACTGTGGGCCCAGACGCCGATGCGGTCGGCGCGGATGTCGTTGCGCGTTCGGAGGTATCGCGTCGCGGCGACGACGTCGTCGGCGAGGTCGTCGAGCGAAGACGTGGGCCAATTGCTGCGCTTGTCGTAGATGAGTGTCGCGTAGCCCAGCTGCGCCCAGGCGCGGGCGCGAGACAGGCTGAACCAGCGCGGCGCAGGGCCTGAGCCGAGAACCGCGACGATGGCGGGAAAGCGGCCGGCGCCGTGCAGCGGTTTCACCAGCGTGCCGGAGAGTGTCACGTCCCCGTTTTGGAAGGCGACGTTCTCCTCGCGTGTGGTTGGCTCGGGCGCTCTGCTGCGCGTCACCGAGACGGCGGCGGGTCCGCCGCCGTGGCCCATGGCGGCCAGAAACATACCGCCACCGGCGCCGCGTAGGTCTCCTGTGAGTTGCCGGCCCGAGCGATTGAACGTGATCAAGCCGGCGTTGAGGCGGCCTTCGGAATCTTCAGTTACAGCGCCGAGCGGCAAACCCTCGGTGTCGAGTTCCGGCAAACTTAAGCGGGCGCAGACGCCTTCCTCGCAGCGCAAAAACTCAACCATGGCCGGTGTTGCATCGCCGTTCAGAACGGCGTCTCCACGCCAACTGCCGATGAGATCGGTTGGAGCGCCGACCGGGGGTGATTGGGCTGTTGCGGTCGCGATAACGCAGGCGGAAACGGCGACGGTCAGCAATCCGATGCATCTCGCCGAAAAGACATTCCACATCTTCAATCTTCCCCCAAAGTGCGCGCGAAGTGTCGCTGCGTTTCGGGCGGGTTGGCCTGAGGGAAACGTTTGGAACTTGTTTGGAGCTGCCATGAGTATTTGCATTGGCGCGTTCATCTTTGATCCGGATGCGCGGGAGCTGCGGTACGGCGCGCGCGTGCATCGGTTGGAGCCGAAGGCCGCCGCGGTGCTGGTTCGATTGGCGCATGGCGCCGCGCAAACGGTGCGCCGGTCCGAACTGCTCGACGCTTGCTGGGCCAGCGGTGAAGGGTCCGACGAGGCGCTGACGCAGGCGATTGCGCAAATTCGGCGGGCGTTCAGTCTCGCGCCCGGTGCGACCCAGTATATCCAGACCGTGGCGCGGACGGGCTACCGCCTTAGGGCCGATGTTCAGGCCGCGCCGCCAATGGACGATGCAGTCACCGAACACGGGGGCGCAGAAGCAGCGACACGATCGATCCCCACGTCGCCATGGTTGGCGCTTGCCGTGCTTGTGGTGGCCTTATCCGTAGCCGTGATGACAATCGGTCCGCATGGCCTGAGACATTGGCTGCTGCACGGCGCGCTGTAGCGCGCTAAGCCCGCCGCCAATGCATGATCCATGTCTCCTGCCACGTTGCGCCGTTGTCGGCGGAGACGCGTTGGCGCCAGCGGGTCGAGGTTGGCGTGATTTCGTCCCAGATCCCTTCGGATTTCATCGCGACGCCGTCTTGGTCCCACGTTGAACTCCAGGTGCCGACGCCGTTGACGAAGCCGCCGAATTCGCCGGGCGCCGAGACGACGCCGCTTTGCTTGTTGACCCAATGGTCCTGCCAAACCTTGGTTTGCTGATCGAGCAGGCGCAGGCCCATGCCGAAGAAGTTTCGCGCGGGGATGCGGAGTTCTTCGACGCTGCAGATGCCGCCGAGAATGCCAACGACGGTGGCTTCGCCGTCGAACTCGAGCCACTCGGCGGACTCCGGTCCGCTGCGCCAGCGGTGACGGATGCGCCATTCGCCAGTGAGGAAATCGAAGTCGCCGGGGCGACCTTCGGGTGTGCTGGGCGGCGGGCCGGTGAGAGTTTCTTCGGCGCGTGCGGTTCCGGCGACGACGGCGAGTGCTGTTGCGGCGGTGGCCGCTAACACTGCGCGGCGATCTTCGTTCATGGCTATGCTCCCTGCCCCGTTCGCGGAGAAGGTACGCGGCCCAACTGACAGCGCATGTCAGGTATTGGACCTAGAGCGCGGAAGGAGCGGATCGATTTTCCCGGGTTCGAGACGCTCGCGCTCGACGAGGATGCAGACGGCGTCCGGGCGCGTTCCGTGATTATCGACAATAGTGATGCGCCGCTCGGGCTCTATATTGATTGGCGGCTCGATCGGACTTGGGCGTCGCGCTCGGTGCGCCTGACGCTACTCCGCGACGGCCGCGTCCGTGAGCTGGCCATCGCGCGGACGGGTGCGGCAAGCTGGCGTGTGGATGGCCAGCCGCGACCCGATCTGGACGGCTGCGCTGAGGTCGATATTTCGGCGACGCCGTTCTGCAATGGGCTGGCGCTCCGGCGGCTGGGACAGGCGCCTGGGGAACTGACGGCGCTCTACGTTTTGGCCTCCGAGCTCACAGTCCAGCCATCCCGGCAGCGATACGAACGCGCGGGGCAGAATTGGCGCTACGTCGACCTTGGCGTGGCCAAGGGTTTCACGGCGATTTTGCGCTTCGACGAGCAGCTGATCGTCCGTGAGTATGAAGGACTTTTCGAAGCGCTGCCGGACGCCTAAGCGGACGCACGACAGGCCCTCTGTTTTGGTGGCTTTGTCGCAGGCCCGTTTCCTTGACCCATGGCCCTTCCCTGCTAGTTTCCGCGCGCGCGAACGGGGGGCTTCTTTAGAGTCGTCCCTGCTGGGCGCGTGGACCGTTCAATGGCCGACAGAAAACCGCCCGAGGACGCCCTCCGAGACTTGCAACGCCGCGTCGACGCGGCGCGCGGACCGGGCGGCCAGAACTCAGCACCACCGCAAAGTCCAGCCGGTCTGGCGATGCGATTTGGTGGCGAGTTTGGCGCGGCAATTATTGTAGGCGCGTTGCTCGGCTACGGGGCGGACTACTTTCTCCACAGCAGCCCTGTGGGACTGTTGATCGGCCTGGGCTTGGGCTTCGTGGCGGGTGTCGTGAATGTGGTGCGCGTGGCGCAATCCTATTCCCGAGCCAATCCGAGCGATCCAAACGCACCGTCCATTCCGGACGATGACGATTGAGGATTTGAGTTTGTCGAACGACCCGATCCACCAGTTCCACGTCGACAACAACGTGAACCAGCCCCTTTTTGGCCTGCCGGCCGAATGGGGTATCGGCAACGTCGCGTTCAATGACGCGGCGCTGTTCATGGTTGCGGCGACGGGCCTGACGGCGGCGTTCTTCTATTGGGCAATGAAGCCGGCGGCGATGGTGCCGGGCCGGGCGCAGGTCGTTGCCGAGACCGGCTACAACTTCGTCCACGGCATGGTGAGAGACGCGGCTGGCGAAGAAGGCGTGAAGAAGTTCTTCCCCTTCGTGTTCACGCTCTTCCTCTGGATCTTCGGCGCGAACATGCTGGGCATGTTCCCGTACTTCTTCACCCCGACCAGCCACATCATCGTCACCGCGACAATGGCGATCATGGTGTTTGTCACCGTGCTCGTTGTCGGCTTCGCCAAGAACGGCATGAAGTTCTTCAAACTGTTCTTCCCGTCCGGGATTCCGTGGCCACTCTATTTTGTGGTCACGCCGATCGAAATTCTTTCGTTCTTCTCGCGGCCGCTCAGCCATGCGATCCGTCTTTGGGCCAACATTTTCGCCGGCCACTTGCTGGTGAAGGTCATCGCCGGCTTCGTGCCCGCGCTGATCGCTGCGGGGATTGGCTACGGCATTCTCTCGATCATCCCGCTGGGCATGACGGTCGCGATCTACGCGCTCGAATTCCTGGTCGCATTTCTACAAGCGTACGTGTTCGCGATGCTCACTTGCATCTACCTGAACGACGCGCTTCATCCCGGCCACTAAGGTCAAACGCTAACAAGTAACTGGAGTAGGAAAACAATGGACGCTGAAGCAGCGAAACTGATTGGGGCCGGCATCGCTTGTATCGGCATGGGCGGCGCGGGCATCGGCGTCGGCATCATCTTCGGCAACTTCCTGCAGGGCGCGCTCCGTAACCCGTCGGAAGCGCCGAAGCAGTTCGGCAACCTGATCTTCGGCTTCGCCGTGACAGAAGCGTTGGGCATCTTCTCGCTCGCGATCGCGCTGATCCTGCTCTACGCGTCCTAAGGGGTTCGCAATGGCGGCACATCCGCCCGTACCGGTAGATCCTGAAGCAGTCGGCGCCGCGGAAACGGCGGCGCACGGCGGCGGCGTGTTTCCGCCGCTCGACGTCTCGACGTATGGCACTCAGCTGTTCTGGTTCGCCGTCACGTTCGCGCTGCTCTATTTCGTCGTATCGCGCTTCGTGTTGCCGAGCGTTGGCGGCGTGCTTGCCAAACGCGCCACGACGATCAGCGGCGACCTCGATCAAGCGGCGCAAAGAAGCGCGGCGGCCGAGGAAGCGCGCGTGCAGATGGAGCGCTCGGTCGCGAAGGCCCGCTCTGACGCGCGCTCGATGATCGAAGCGGCGCGGGCCGACATGACGGCGAAGCTCAACGTCGAACAGGAAGCCGCTGAGAAGCGACTGACCGATCGCATTGCTTCGGCCGAAGCTGCGGTGAATGCGGCGCGTCAGAAGGCGTTGGGCGAGGTCCCGGCCCTGGCAGACCAGCTGGCGCGTGAGATCGCCGACAAGATCGCACCTGTCAGTGCGCCTGCTGCGCTCCAGCGCGTTGCGGGAGAAGCGTGATGACCTTTGACGCTACATTTGCAGCGCTCCTCGCCTTCGCGATTTTCTTCGGCGTCCTGATCTGGCTGAAAATCCCGGCGACGATCGCGGGCGCGCTCGATGCGCGTTCCAACGAGATCGCCAAGGAACTGCACGAAGCACGCCGCCTGCGCGAGGAAGCCGAGAAGCTTTTGGCCGACTATCAAGCCAAGAAGATTGCGGCAGAAGCTGAGGCCAAGGCGATCGTGGCGTCGGCGAAGGAGCAAGCTGCGGCGGTGGCGGAGGAGACTCGTCAGTCGATGATGGCGGCGATGGCGCGACGCGAAAAGCAAGCCGACGACCGCATCAAGTCAGCCGAGACCAAGGCGACGGACGAGGTCCGCGCGGCGGCGGCCGAAGCAGCGATCGCGGCGGCCGAGCGCATGATCCGCGAACGTATGAACGATAGCGCCCAAGCCGGCCTCGTCGCCGAGGGCGTCTCGGAAATGCAGCAGCGCAAGTTCGGCTAAGGGCGGACATCGCGAGACAAGATTGAAGGGCCGGAGCTAAGCTCCGGCCCTCTTTTCGTTGCTTGGGAGCGATCATGAGCGTTCTGGCGCGCGGCCTCGTAATTCTCGTAGCGCTGCTGCACGCGGGCTTCCTGGTGCTGGAGATGTTTCTCTGGAACGGGCCGGTCGGGCAGCGCGTGTTTGCAATGACGCCAGAATTCGCGACACAGTCGGCCGTGCTGGCGGCGAACCAGGGACTCTATAACGGCTTCCTCGCGGCGGGCTTGCTCTGGGGCGCAATCCGCAATTCGCGCGAGTTCATGATCTTCTTTTTGATCTGCGTGATCGTGGCGGGCGTCTATGGCGGGCTGACCGCGAAGACGACGATCTTCTACACGCAAGCGGCGCCAGGATTGGTCGCGTTGCTCGCGGTGCTGGCGGCGCGGCCGACGAACCAGGCATGATCGCGCGTCAAGTTGCCTGGCAATTGACACACTTGACGGCGACAGCAGAGTGATCGGCCCTGGAGGAACGCGATGTCACGCCTAAGCGGCGTCACGGTGACGGCCTTTGAATGCCACAAAGACGATCGCGGCGACCTGAAGGAAATCTTCCGGGACACGTGGCCAACCGGAATCAAACCGGTGCAGTGGAATTGGGTGAGCAGCAACGCGGACGCGCTGCGCGGCGTGCAGGTTCATGTCCAGCACCTGGACTATCTGATGTGCATCAGCGGAGAGATGTTGCTCGGCTTGAGCGACATCCGCCCGGACTCGGCCACGAAGGGCCAATCCGAATTCATTACCCTTCGCGAAAAAGAAGCTCGGGCGATCACAATCCCCCCAGGCGTCGCCCATGGCCTCTATTTCGCGGCGCCCAGCCAAATACTCTTCGGCTTTTCGCACCACTGGAACAAGCTCGATGAGCTGCGTTGCCGCTGGAACGAGCCGGAACTCGGGCTGGATTGGCCCACCCGTGCGCCGAAGCTTTCGCCGCGCGACGAGGACGCGGGCACGTATCAGCAAATGGTCGATGCGTATTTGAAGCGCCAGCTGGTCGTGCGACACACTCTGTCCTAGGAGCGGATTCAAGCTCAGGATGAGCGCGAGGATGCGATGTCAGCTCTAGACGGCGTCATTCTGACGACCTTCGAGGTACACAGGGATGACCGGGGCGCCCTGACGGAAATCTTCCGGGACACGTGGCCGACTGGAATCGAGCCGGTGCAATGGAATTGGGTCAGCAGCAACGCGGACGTGCTACGCGGCGTCCACGTCCACGTTCAGCACCTTGACTATCTGATGTGCATTCACGGAGAGATGCTGCTCGGGCTTTGCGACATTCGCCCGGAGTCAGCCACGCGAGGCCGATCTGAGTTTGTAACCCTTAAGGCCGATGAACCGCGCGCCGTGACAATCCCAGAAGGCGTTGCGCATGGCTTCTACTTTGCCGCGCCGGCTCAGATCTTGTACGGCGTTTCGCACTATTGGCAGGCCGTCGATGAACTCGGTTGCCGCTGGAACGATCCTTCACTTGAATTGGATTGGCCAACCCGCGCGCCCCATCTCTCGGGGCGCGACCAGACGGCTGGCCCTTATCAGCAAATGCTCGATGGGTACCTCGAAGGCCGCGAGAAGCTCGCGCGCGGGGAGTTCTGAGGCGTGGAGATCGGGCTCATCGGCGTGGGCCCGTGGGGCGCCAACATTCTGCGCGACCTGCGCGCGCTTGGCGGAACGGTGCATTGCTGCGCGCGCTCTGACGGATCATCGGAGCGCGCTCGCGCAGGCGGCGCCGCTAGCGTCGTGGAGCGGCCAGAGGATTTGCCGGCGACATGCGCTGGCTTCGTCGTCGCGACGCGCACCATATCTCACATCGACTCAATTCTCGCTGTGCTGCCGCGCGGCAAGCCGATCTATTGCGAGAAACCGCTAACGACCAATCTCACAACGGCCCGAGCTCTGCCCGAGGCAGCGCAGCGGCTCGTCTTCGTGATGCACAAATGGCGTTACCATCCTGGCGTCACCGAGCTGGCGCGGATTGCGGCGTCGCACGTTGATGGACCGGTTGAAGGGCTGCGTCTGCTCCGGCTGGGCTGGGGCAATCATCACGTTGATATCAGTTCGTTCTGGGTGCTCGCGCCGCACGATCTCTCGATTGCGCACGCAATCCTGGGTGAGACGCCTCGCCCGGTGGCGGCGATGCGGGATGTGCTGGGACCAGGCGCGGATGGCGTGGTGGCGACGCTGCGCGCAAGCGCCGGCGCGGCCGTGACAATCGAGGCGTCGTCTGGGCATCCAAGCACTTTGCGGCGGATCACGATGCGCTGCCGCGACGCAACCTATGAGTTGGATAGCGCCAATTACGCTTCAATTGCGCGGCGAAGTCACAATGATGGCGCGGTGAATCGGATCTCAGTGAACGATGAAATGCCGTTGCTGGCCGAGCTGCGGGCGTTTCTGCGGCATGTCGCTGGCGGCGCGCCGCCGCACACCTCGCTGGCCGAAGAGATCGTGATGCTCGAGGCGCTGACAGGGATTGAGAGGATGGCGTCGCTGGAATGAGGATGACGGTGCTCATTCCGACGCACGATCACGGCACGGTGACGTTCTCCGCGATCGACAGCGTTCGAGAGCAGACGCACACGGACTGGGAATTGTTCATCGTTGCGGACGGCGCGCCGGAGGAGGCGCTGGTCGCGATCGAAGATTATGTGCGCGACGACAGCCGCATTCACGTGCGCGCGTTTCCCAAAGGCGAGCGACATGGCGAAACTTGGCGCCATGAAGTGCTGCAGGACGCGGACGGCGAAGCCGTCTGCTATCTGAGCGATGACGACTTCTGGCTGCCCGAGCACCTCGCGCACATGGAGCAGCTGCTGCGCGAAGCAGATTTCGCCCACACGCGGCATACTGAGATTCTGCCGGACTACATGCTTCGCGCCAGAGACGAACGACTCGACGATGCTGCGGCGCGCACGCTGATGGCAGGGGATAAATACAACATTTTCGGACTGAGCAGCGGCGGACATCGCATGGACGCGTATCGGCGGTTGCCCGTCGGCTGGTCGCCAGCGCCAAAAGATCTGTGGACCGACCTGCACATGTGGCGGAAGTTTATCGCCCTTGACGGCGCGCGATTTGCCACGAGCACAGCGGCAACCACGATTAACCTCGCGCGCTCGCTGCGCAAAGGGCAGGACGCTGCTTCGATGCGGCGCGAGGTTCTGTTCTGGCGTGAAATCTTTCTCGATCCGTATGCGCGCGATGCGATGCGTTCTTTGCTCTCGCCCGGGCTCAGTCTCGTGTCGCTCTATGACGTCGAAAGGCGCGCGCGCAGCATGCGCGAAGACGCCATGAACCGGCGCGCTAGCGAAGCGCTCGAGGCTCAGGCGCGTGCGTTGAGGGAAGCTCAGGAGCAGCACGATCTCGCGATGACCGCCGCTCAGGAGGAGAACGCTCGCGTGCTGGATGCCGCGCATGAGGAACGCGACCGCGCGGCGCGGGATATGCAGCGAACAGCGGTGGAACTCGATGCATCGCGCGCCAAGGCCGATGTGATTGCGACCATCAATGCCGAACTGCATGAGCAGCTCACTGAGATCGAGACACGGCGCCAAGCCGCAGAAACCGAGCTCACACAGATGCGCAACACCGTCACATGGCGCTACACGACGCCGCTGCGTGCGCTCTGGGGCAAATTGCGCGCGCAGCTGAAGCGGCTGCGTGAGTCGTCGCGGCGCCCTGAAAGTGGTTTGCAATAGCAAAGGTTCGCCCGCGCGGCTCGCGCGTTTGACGCTGTGCGCAGCGCACCCTATGTAACGCCCGTTCTCGGGGAGTAGCCGGCCGCGCGACAGCGGCGCCCGCGTCAACAGACTTACACTTTGATCTTAGTCAAAGCGTATGGCGCGAGCGGCGGATCTGATGATCCGGATTGGCGAGACCGACAACGCTGCTTCAGGCGCGGGCCGCCTGAAGTGATGCGTTGTCGTGTCAGTTCTGGCCCCGGACGATTTCATGGGAGCGCTTTGGATTTCAGCCGGGCTCGTGGCGCTCGCGGAGATTGGCGACAAGACACAGCTCTTGGCGATCATCCTCGCGGCGCGGTTCCGCAAACCCGCGCCAATCATTCTCGGCATCTTGTGCGCCACCTTGCTCAATCACGCTTTGGCGTCGGCGCTTGGTTACTATCTGGCGGCGCTGATTGAGGGCACCACATTCCAGCTCCTCATCGGCGTCGCCTTCATCGCGATGGGCTGCTGGGTGCTGATCCCGGACGACGAGGATGCGAGCGGCCTGCGCACTGAGAGCGGTGTATTTCTGACAACGCTGACGTCGTTCTTTTTCCTTGAGATCGGCGACAAGACACAGATAGCGACGTCGCTGCTGGCGGCGCGGTTCCAGGACATCGTGCTCGTCACGGCCGGTACGACGCTCGGCATGATGCTGGCCAACGTGCCGGCGGTGTTCCTTGGCGATAAGGTGGTGAAGATCGTGCCGCTGAAGACGATCCGGATCGCGGCGGCGTTGCTGTTGTGGGCGACGGGCGCTTGGATCATCGTGACGACCCTGCTCGGACCGTTCCGACAGGGCTAGAGCTGGGCTTCGCCCTTCAACACCGGCACGCAGCGTCCCGCGACCGTCGTGCGGATGGCCTCGCCTTCGCGGCGCGCGGTGACATGCAGCAAGCTCGGGCGGTTCATCTCGACGCCTTGGCGGATGTCGAACGCAAGCTCGTCGCGGCCGTTGTGATAAAGCAGAAGTCCCGCAAGCGGCGTGGCGGCGCTGCCGGTGGCGGGATCTTCCCAGGTGCCGGAGAGCGGCGCGAACATCCGGGCGCGAACATTCTCTCCGTCGCGAACGTACGCGTAGACGGAGAAGCGCTCGCGTAGATCGGCGCCGCCATCGTAAGCCGCCTTGAAGCCGTTGAGGTCCGGCATGCAGCGTTCGAGTGCGCCCGCGCGAAGCTCCGTGATGATGTAGGGATTGCCGACAGAAGCGAGCGTTGGCGCGTGCGTTGTGATAATCACGTCGCTCGCTGCGATGCCGAGACAGGCGGCGATCTTCTCCGCCGGGAAGCTGCGTCCGAGGGAGAGCGCTTGGGGTGCGGCGACTTGTGCGCCGATGGCTTCACCATCTCTGCGCTCGATATCGACGATCGCCAATCCCGCCGGCACTTCGAAGCGGAACTGATCGCCACCGCGCAGGCGCGCGAGCACGTAGGCCGTGCCGATCATGGGGTGACCGGCGAAGGCCATTTCCGCCGTCCGGTTGAAGATACGCACGCGCGCGCTGTTCACCGCGTCGGCCGGCGGCAGCACGAACGTCGTCTCGCTCAGATTGAACTCGAACGCGAGCGACTGCATCTGGGCGTCGGGCAGCCCTCGCCCGTCGAGGAACACGGCCAGCGGATTGCCGCCGAAGCGTGTTTCGGTGAAGACGTCGACGGTTTCGAACGCGTACGACGCCATCTCTACTCCGCAGCCACCTTCGCGCCCGTGTCGTTCTGTCCACGGCGCCAGCGCAGCTTCGGTTGGCGGGCGGCGCGAGTGTCATCCAACCGTCGCATCGGCGTGAGCTTCGGCGCTTGCTTGAAGAACTCGACGTCACCCGCGTTCACGCGTTCGGCGAGCGCGATCATGACGTCGGCAAAGCGGTCGAGTTCGCGTTTTGGCTCGGTTTCGGTCGGCTCGATCAGCATCGCGCCGTGAACGATCAGCGGGAAGTAGGTCGTGAACGGGTGATAGCCTTCGTCCAAAAGCGCCTTCGCCATATCGATGGTTTCGACGCCCTTCGGCTTGATGCTGTCATCGTCCAGCAGGACTTCGTGCATGCACGGGCGATCGCCGAACGGCGCGCTGAAATGCGGCTTCAAGCGCGCGAGCAGATAGTTGGCGTTCAGCACCGCGTCTTCGGCGACCTGGCGCAAGCCGTCGCTGCCGTGGCTCATCATGTAGGTGAGCGCGCGGGTGAACATGCCCATCTGGCCGTGGAAGGCGCACATGCGGCCGAAGGGTTTTCTGCCTTCGCCGACATCCGCCTCGTGCTCAACAAGGAAGCGCAGGTTCTTGCCGCTGGCTTTGTCGAACACGATCATCGGCAACGGCGCGTACGGCGCCAGCGCTTCGCTGAGCACGGTCGGGCCGGCGCCCGGACCGCCGCCGCCGTGCGGCGTCGAGAACGTCTTGTGCAGGTTGATGTGCATGGCGTCGACGCCGAGATCGCCGGGGCGGACCTTGCCGACGATGGCGTTGTAATTGGCGCCGTCGCAATAGAAGTACGCGCCGGCGGCGTGGACGGCGTCGGCGATCTTTTTGATATCAGGTTCGAACAATCCGCAGGTGTTCGGATTGGTGATCATGATGGCGGCGACGTCGGGGCCGAGCTTGGCGGTGACGTCGTGAAGATCGACGCGGCCGTCTTCGTCGCCTTCAATCTCATCGACGATGAAGCCCGCCGCGACGGCTGTCGCAGGATTGGTGCCGTGCGCGCTGTGCGGAACGAGCACGCGCTTGCGGTGGCCCTCTCCGCGGGCGGCGAGCGCGGCCTTGATGGCAAGCATGCCGCAAAACTCGCCGTGCGCACCCGCCTTCGGCGAGAGCGCGACGGCTGGCATGCCGGTCAATGTGCAGAGCCAGTGCGCGAGTTCGTCCATCAGTTCGAGCGCACCCTGGATCGTGGACGTTGGTTGCAGCGGATGGAGATCGGCGAAACCTTCGAAGCGCGCGGCGCGTTCGTTGAGGCGCGGGTTGTGCTTCATCGTGCACGAGCCCAGCGGA
>Ga0068862_100004166_pt1 | contig 12246 bp, 11 predicted proteins | sample KBSSwiS52_FD_66598 | JGI IMG/M metagenome (GOLD analysis project Ga0068862, IMG submission 66598) | Switchgrass rhizosphere microbial communities from Kellogg Biological Station, Michigan, USA - KBS Switchgrass S5-2 | ecosystem: Host-associated > Plants > Roots > Rhizosphere > Soil ... | reverse complement strand
GCGTTTGGCGGCGTAGGATTCGAACAGGTTCTTCTCACGATCGAACATTTATTCCTCCCAGGTTGCGCTTCTTACTTTCCCTTCCGGCCTTTGTTTTTTGCTCTTCCGGATGTTGTCTCCGGCTTGTCGGAAGCGAGCGCCTGAGCGGTCGCTTCGTCGATGATCAATCCGTGAAGTATGCCGCTGCGCAGCACGCCGCGCAGAGCAGTCACCTTGGCTGGGCCGCCGGCAATCGCGACGATCCGGTGCTTCCTGAGATCTGCCACGCTCATAGAGGTCGCCCGCGCCGACAGGTCGGTATCCAGCACCGTTCCGTCGGCACTGAAGAAATGCCCGAGCAGATCGGCGCAGGCGCCGACCCGCTTCAGTTCGGCCACCTCGTCGGGCCTGATCATGCCGCTCGACACCAGGAAGCCATCGCGGCTGACCTGGCCGATGCCGACGAACAGCAATGACGCCTTGCGCGCCAGCGCGAACACGTCGGCAATGCCGAATTGCTGCATCAGGACGGCCCGGTCGGCGACCGAATTGGCGAATACCGGCACCGGCAACAGATAGGCCTCTGCGTCCGTGCGCTCGGCGAGGCGATGAATGACGTCGAACGGATTGGCCGCGAATTTCCGCGTCAGCCCGCCAAGCAACGACACGAATTGCACTTTGCGCGCGGGCGTTTGTGGCATCTGTTCGACCACGGCAGCGAGCGTGCGACCATGGCCGACGCCGATCACCTTGTCTTCGCCGCGTTCGAGGGTCTGGCGCAGAAAGCTTGCGCCTTCGAGAGCCAGCGCCTTGAGCGGCAGGTCGCCCTCCCCGAGATCGGGCGCGACGCGGCAGAATGCCAGGCCGAAGCGCTGGGCGAGCGTATTTTCCAGCGCGACGCACTCCGCCACGGGGCCCTCAACGAAAACGCGGATCATGCCCTCGCGGCTCGCGCGCGCGATCAGGCGGTGCGCCTTGGTGCTCTGGATATTCAGGCGGGTTGCGACTTCCGACTGCGTTAGTCCGGCAGCGAAATACAGCCATGCCGCGCGGGTCGCGAGCGATGCATCGCCATCGATCATGAGCAGCTTGTCGGAAGGTGCAGCCACGCTCGAAAGGTCCCACTTGCAAATTTCTTCACTTGCTGCAAAAAATTGCAGAGGGCAGGCGAACCGTCAAGCCCTTACTCATGCTGCGATGCAATCGGAGTGGGAACCTTTTGCGCGCGAAGAAGTCAGGGCGGCGGTCATAGAGGCGAGCGCCAAGGTGATGAATTCCAATGGCAGGTTTATTCCTCGGCATTGATATGGGGACCGGCGGCGTTCGCGCATGCGCTATCGACGCGCAAGGCGGCGTCCAGGATTTTGCCTCGACCACGCTCCCCGCACCGCGGCAAGATGGCGACGCCATCGATCAGGAGCCGGAGCTTTGGTGGCAGGCTGCGGTCACGACCATTCGCAAACTCGGGGAGACCATCGATCTCGGCCGCGTGGAACGCATTGCCGTTGACGGCACATCCGGCACGCTGCTGCTGATCGATGCCGCCGGAAAGCCGTGTTCGCTCGGACTGATGTACAATGACGCTCGCGCCGTCCGGGAAGCGGCACGCATCGCCGATATTGCGCCGGCGGAAAGTGGCGCCCATGGCCGCAGCAGCGCGCTCGCCAAGCTGCTCTATCTCCTGGACCGCGACGATGTCGGGAATGCACGTCATGCTGTTCATCAGGCCGATTGGATTGCCGGCCGGCTCGCGAACCGTCACGGCATCAGCGATGAGAACAACGCGCTGAAGCTCGGCTACGACCCGATAGCCCGCGCGTGGCCGGCCTGGCTTGACCGGCTCGATGTCTCCGCTGAATGGCTGCCAAGGGCGCTTGTTCCGGGCACGCCCTTCGCCGAAATCGACCCGAACGTCGCGCGCACGCTTGGGCTACCGCCGTCAACGCGCATTGCGGCCGGCACGACTGATGGCGTCGCCGCCTTCATCGCCACCCGCGCCGATCAACCGGGCGACGCCGTCACCTCCCTCGGAACGACGCTGGTGGTGAAACTGCTGGCAACCCAGCCGATCTTCGCGGCGGGCCAGGGCGTCTACTCGCACCGCCTTGGCGAGCGCTGGCTCGCCGGCGGCGCCTCCAACACCGGCGGCGCGGCGTTGCTCATGCATTTCACGACCGAGGAGATGCAACGTTTGACGCCGCAGCTCAAGCCGACGGAGCCGACCGGGCTCGATTATTATCCGCTGCCCAAATCCGGCGAACGCTTCCCGATCGCCGATCCGATGCTCGAGGCACGGATCACGCCGCGACCGGCCGAAGACCACCGCTTCTTCCAGGGGCTGCTCGAAGGCGTCGCGTCGATCGAGGCACTCGCCTATCAACGCCTCGCTTTGCTCGGAGCGCCACATTTGCGCCGGGTCATCAGCATTGGCGGCGGTGCGAGAAACCATGCCTGGACTGCGATCCGGCATCGCATTCTCGGTGTTCCCGTCGCCGTCGCCGAGCAGACCGAGGCAAGCTACGGTGCGGCGTTGCTCGCATTGCACGGCGGTCCGCCATGAACGCCGGCACCATCGCGATATCAGGCCTTCGCGCGGTCGTCGACAGGTTCGATCACGTCCTGCTCGACCAATGGGGAACCCTGCACGAGGGCAAGGCGATCTTTCCGGCCGCACGAGAATGCGTGACCCGGCTGCGCGAAGCCGGCAAGCGCGTGCTCGTACTTTCGAACTCCGGCAAGCGCGCGAGCTGCAACCAGGAGCGCCTTGCAGCACTCGGCCTGTCGCCGGAGGCCTATAACGGCATTTTGTCGTCTGGCGAAGTCGCCTGGAGCGGGTTACGCGCACGAGCGCACGAACCCTTCAGCGGACTGGGCCGGGCCTGCTTCCTGATCACGCGCGATGGCGATCGAACCATTGTCGACGGGCTCGACCTGACCATTGTGACGGACATGCAAGAGGCCGACTTCATCCTGCTCGGCGGACTCGATGATGCGGCCGCCGAGCCCGAGCGCTGGCGCGAATGGCTGAGCAGCGCGGCGGCGCGCCGGCTGCCGATGCTGTGCGCCAATCCCGACCTTGTGATGTTCGGTGCTAGGGGATTGATCCCCGCGCCGGGAGCACTGGCAGCCTTCTATCAGCGGCTTGGCGGCACAGCGACATTTGTCGGCAAGCCCCATGCGCTCATGTTTGCGGCGGCGCTTGAGCGATTGGGGAATCCCGACCCGCACCGCATCCTCGTCATAGGCGACTCCCTCGATCACGACATCGCCGGCGGCCGTGCGGCAGCAATGCTGACCCTGCTCGTCAGTTCGGGCGCCCACAGGGAGACGCTGGCCGATGCCGCCGAACTGCCGGCGATCAGGGCCGCAGCCGGCTCGGAGACCAGAATGCCGCACTGGACAATGAAGCATCTCGCCTGGTGAGGTTCTTGCGATGCAACAGCCCGAAATCCTGAACGAGTTCCGCCGGATGTCGGCACGCGTCGGACGAAACATACTGCTGGTGCAAGGCGCCGGCGGCAATTCATCCATCAAGCACGGCGACGTGCTCTGGATGAAAGCGTCAGGCACCTGGCTCGCCGATGCCGAGAACAAGGAGATCTTCGTGCCGGTCTCGCTCTCGGGAGCCCGCGCCGCGCTGGCTGCCGGCAATGAGCGCATGCCGCTTGCGTCCGGGCATCCCGAAAACCAACTTCGTGCCTCGATCGAGACCTCGCTGCACGCACTGATGCCCCATCCGGTCGTTCTTCATGTCCATTCAGTCAATACCATCGCGTGGTCGGTCCGGTCGGATGCCGGGGACGAACTGGTCGCCCGACTGCGCGGCCTGCCCTGGCGCCGGCTCGATTACCATCATCCCGGCTTGCCGCTAGCGCAGGCCGTGAGCGAGAGTCTCGCACAAGGTCCGGCTGACATCCTGATCCTAGGCAATCACGGCCTCGTGGTCGGCGCCGCGACCTCCGAGGCCGCGGATGAATTGGTGGCTGAAGTGGAACGCCGGCTGGCACTGGAGCCGCGCGGCGCTGCACCCACTGGCGGTGGTTCGCTACACGAGATCTGTTCGGGCTCGGAATATCGTCTGCCAAAAGATCCGCTCTGCCACTCGCTTGGCACCGATCACCACAATTTCGCGATTGCCACGAAGGGCTCGCTATATCCAGATCATGTCGTGTTTCTCGGACCTGCCCTGCCGGTGCTGTCGGAGGGCGAAGACCTGACCGCGAAAGTTGCCCTTACTGATGCGCGCGGCTACCCTCCTCCGGTCGCCGTGATCGTTCCCGGTAAAGGCACTGTGATCCACAACGACGCCAGCGCCGGCGCGGAAGCCATGTTGAGCTGCCTCGCACTTGTGACCAGCCGCCTGCCTCGGAGCGCGACGATCAAATATCTCTCGTCGCGCGATGAGCAGACCTTGCTGAACTGGGATGCCGAGCACTACCGACAACAAATGACAGAAAATCGCTGATGCGTGGGAGGCCCGAAGCATGCTGAAATCGATCGATCCATTCCTGAATGCAGACGTCCTCTATGCGTTGCGCGCCATGGGCCATGGCGACGACCTCGTCCTCTGCGACACCAATTTCCCAGCCGACGCGGTTGCCCGTCAGACCGTGCTGGGCCGCCTCCTCCGTATCGATAACGTCACCGCGGCCCGGGCGGCGCGGGCCGTCCTTTCAGTCCTGCCGCTCGACTCCTTTGTCGAAAAGCCCGCGTCGCGGATGGAAATCGTCGGTCAACCCGACGATATTCCTCCCGTGCAATTCGAGGTGCAGAAGGAGATCGACGCAGCAGAGGGTCGTTCCCTGTCGATGGGCTCGGTCGAGCGATTTGCCTTCTATGAACGTGCGAAGAATGCCTACTGCGTGATTCAGACCGGCGAACGGCGCTTCTACGGCTGCTTCATCTTCAAGAAGGGCGTGATCGCCCCCGACACGACCTAGCTTGGCGAAACAACAGAGCCGTGAAAAAGCCGCGATGAGGACGAAACGTTTGCATCATCAAAATACCAGTCGGCAAGAACGCCGATCTTCTTAACGCTATCGCGAGCCGCTACCGCGAAGATAATGTCAGCGGATCGCATCGCCCACCGATGCTCGGACGGAGAAGCCATAAACAGTCTACATAAGCAACAGGGAGGTTTACGCGATGAAACAGCAAGGACACGATCCGCATTCAGAACTGCGACCGAACCGGCGCGCTGTCTTGATGGGAGCAGCCAGCGCCGCCGCCTTGGGTACGACCGGCGCGCTCGGCACGTTCTCCGGGCTTGCGTTGGCACAGAACAATTTGCGGTCCCAGATCTCGCAAATCCCGGGAGTGGGAAAAGGCGCGCCAACCGATGCCGATTGGCAGAAGGTCGGCGAACTCTGCCTCGGCCCGACCAAGGCCAGTGTCAAGGAAGGAGAATTCAAAGGCGTCGAGCTCTCCTTCATGGGGCTGAACAACCAGAATCTGCACAATTTGCTGTTCCGCGGATTCCTGAAGCCGTGGGAGGCCTATACGGGCGCGAAGATTTCATGGATCGATCTTGCCCAGGCTGACTACAACCCGCGACTGCAGCAGGCGATCGCGACCGGCACGGTCGACTTCGACATCCTCGAAATGGGCGCACCTTTCGAGGGAGACGTGTGCGGCAAGGGACTGGCGTCGGAGATGCCGGACTGGGTCAAGAAGCAGATCGATATCGACGATTACGTCGACTATCTGAAGCCGCCGGTCGGAACCTGGAACGGCAAGACCTATCGCGTCACGATCGACGGCGACTGCCACAACTTCAATTACAGAACTGACTATTTCTCCGACCCCGCACTCGCGAAGGCCTGGAAGGACGCCGGCAACCAGAGCGAATGGGGCGTACCGAAGACCTGGCAACAGGTCCAGGCCGTGACAAAATTCCTCAAGGGCAAAAAGATCAAGGGCCAGAATGCGTTCGGCTATCTCGATGCGCCGAAGCCCTGGGGTGGCTTCGGCTTCTACTTCCTTGCCAGCCGCGCCTCCGCCTACGCCAAGCATCCGGACGACAAGGCCTGGCTGTTCGATGTCGACACAATGAAGCCGCGCATCAACAATCCGGCCTGGGTTCGCGCCATTCAGGACGTCATCGACGCGCTACCGTCCGAGCCGGCCGATCAGCTCAACGCCGACCCCAACACCACCGGTTTCCAGCAATTCCTGGCCGGCATCGGTTCGATGATCCCCTGGTGGGGAGACATTGGCCAAGTGGCGAAGGCGAGCGACACCTCCGTGGTCGGCGACGTCGTCAGCTTCGACATCCTGCCTGGATCGGACGACGTCTATAATTCCAAGACAGGCAAGTGGGACAAGCTCGCAAGCGGTCCAAACCACGCGCCTAATTGCGCCTATCTCGGTTGGGGTATCTACGTTATGGCAAGGGTCGCAAGCGACGAGCGCAAGCACAAGGCGGCCTGGAGCGCAGCCGCACATCTCGGCGGCAAGGATCTCTCGCTCTGGACGGTCATGTATCCGTCGGGCTTCCAGGCCCATCGCACCAGCCACTTCGACTTCGAAGAGTGGGTGGCAGCCGGCTATGACCGGAAGTACATCACGTCCTATCTGAACTCGCAGCGCACTTCCTATAATCACCCCAACCGGGCGGTCGAGCCGCGCATCCCGGGTATCTTCCAGTACTACAGCATCGCCGAGGACGAGCTGACCAAGATCTTCGCCGGCAGGGTTGACGCGCAGACCGGCGCGAACAATATCGCCGCCGCCTGGGAAAAGCTGACCGACCAGATCGGTCGCGAAAAGCAGATCGCGCTCTACAAGGCGTCTCTCGGCGTGTAGCATCCGATCTACACTCCGCTGATCACCATTAGGCTTTCGGCTGGCGCCGCGTCGGGCGCCAGCCGAAGACTTCTCCTCCGTGCGACTGGGTCAAAGTCCAAATCGGCCGGGTGCAATCTTGATGCAGAATTCATCATCGGTGGCGGACGCCCAACATCATAAGCCCGCCTCGCCTCGCGTTGCCGGCAGCCGAAAGAATGCGGGACGCGCGGTTGTCATCCTCGCCTCGCTTGCGTTCCTGGCCTTGCTCCTCATCCAGATTCTGTACGCGGCGGGAGCGACCACATCGGGGTTCGCCGATTGGCGACCGATCCTTGCTGCGTATCTGTTCTGGGCCATTGCGATCGGGGTTGGCCAGGTCGTGACCCGGGGCGAGCGTGGTCTGCGGGTGCTATTCCTGCTGCCGGCTGTTTTCTTCACTGTTGCCGTTGTGATTTTTCCAACGCTGTTCGGATTCTACATCGCGTTGCTGGATTGGAACCTGAGTTCGCTCGAAGGCCCGCGCTTCTACGGCTTCAACAATCTCATCGGACTGTTTCACGACACGTATTACTGGAACGCGCTAGGCAACATGATCTTCTATACGGCCGCGGTGCTTGGCGAATATGCGGTCGCGTTTGGGCTGGCGCTGTTGTTGAACGCCGAGATACGAGCGCGGAAATTCTTTCGCGTCGTTTTCCTGCTGCCGATGATGCTCAGTCCTGTCGCCGTGAGCTGGATGATCGGCAAGTCACTGATGGAATACCGCTTTGGCCCGGCCGCTACACTGGCGCGCTATCTGGGGTGGGATAATCCAGCGTTCTTCGCCTCGCCATGGATGGCATGGCTGAGCATCGAGGCCATGGATGCCTGGGTTTCAATCCCCTTCATCATGATCATCCTGCTCGCCGGTTTGCAGGCGATGCCGAAGGAGGTGCAGGAAGCGGCCAAGGTCGATGGCGCGAACGGCTGGCAGTCGTTCAGGCATGTCACATTCCCCATCATGCTGCCGGTGAGCATCACCGTCCTGATCATCAGGATCATTTTCAAGCTGAAGCTCGCCGACATCGTGATCAACGTGACGGCCGGAGGGCCCGGCGGCGCCACCGACACGGTGTCGAGCTTCATTTACCGCGTCTATCGCGATCGATCGAATGTCGGATACGGCACCGGTCTCGCCATATTCTACCTGCTCCTGATCATCGCGCTGCTGACGATATTGCTGCGCCTGTCCAATCGCTGGACGCAGAAAGTCGAGTAGCACGAGATCGAAACAGGTTTCTCAAGGGAGTTGCTCGGTTGGCCACGTTTACCTCGGCATCGAAGCCGGTCCGCAAGTATCGTCCATCGACCCGGGCAAAGCGAGCCTTGAGCCGGGTGCTCATCTATGGAGCATTGCTATTCTGGGCGTTCGTCTGCCTGTTTCCGATCTATTGGACCATCACGACCTCGTTCAAATCGGCAGTTGATGTGACGCAGGGTCATTTGATTCCGTGGCTGGATTTTCAGCCGGATTGGAAGGGCTGGCGCTCGCTCGGCCTTTCACCGGATACGATGTTCGGAACATCCACCTCGCGCGCCGAATTCGGCAGCCGGTTCGCAAACAGCATTATTACATCGGTCGGCGCGTCGGTGCTGGCGCTCATCCTCGGGTCGCTGGCGGCTTACGGCTTGAGCCGATTCCGGTACAAGTTCGCATGGATGCGCAACGACGATATCCTGTTCTTCTTCATGTCCCAGTTGATTTTGCCGCCGGTCGTCCTCGCGTTGCCGTTCCTGGTACTGTACAAGGCACTGTCCTTGCTCGACACGAGATTGGGCCTGATCCTGCTCTACACGCTGACGGTTCTGCCGATTGTCATCTGGATCATGCGCGACCAGTTCAACTCGATCCCGATCGAGCTCGATGAAGCGGCTTTCGTCGACGGCCTTTCGACCTGGGGCGCATTCATTCGCATCGTGTTGCCGCTCTCCGTTCCCGGAATGGCAGCTGCATTCATCCTTTCGCTTGTACTCTGCTGGAACGAATACTTCTTCGCCGCGCTGCTGACGAGTACGGACGCGAAAACCCTGCCCGTCATGGTGGCGAGCCAGACTGGCTCGCAGGGGATCAACTGGTGGTCAATGGCGGCGCTGTCGACGGCGGCAATCGCTCCGCTCGTCGTCGTCGGGATCTTTCTTGAACGCTACATTGTCAGTGGTTTGACCACGGGCGCTGGAAAATAACCGGACGATCAATTGGCTTCAACATTCCGTCCCCGGCTTGAGAGATAGATGCGCGCCGCGTTATCGCCAAAAATAGCTGCCTTTTCGTCCGCTGACAGACCGGCCAGCAGGGCTTCGGCGGCGGCAAACCATTTTTCATAACCGCCCGCCGGATTGACCACCGGCCAGTCGCTTCCCCATAACAGGCGATGTGGCCCGAAGCACGCAACGACATGATCCACCGCCTTCCGTAGATCCGTAATTTGCCAGCCCACAGCGGCCTCCGTCGCCAAACCCGATAGCTTGCAGACGATGTTGGGGCGTTCGGCAAGCAGCGCGATATCGCCACGCCAATCTGCTATCTCGCCGGTCGCAAGCCGGGGCTTGGCGCAATGGTCAAGCACGAACTGCACATCGGGATGATCATCGACCAGCCGCAGCAGACGCGGCAAATGACGCGGCAGCACCAGCGCGTCGAAGACCAGGCTGTTTCGGGCCATGGCCTCCAATAGCGGCGCCAAGGCAGGGCGGAGCAGCCAATCGTCATCGGGAATGTCCTGCACCATCGGCCGCAGTCCAACCAAATGTTCGCGCGCGGCGAGAGCATCGATGCGCGCCTCTCCGTCGACTGCGTCGAAATCCGTCCAGCCGACCACGCCCCGCACCACCTCCGCCTTCGCCGCGATGTCGAGCAGAAACATGGTCTCCGCCTCGGTCGGTGCAGCCTGCACCAAAATCGTCCCCTGGATGTCAGCGGCAGCGAGGTACGGGGCCAGGTCCGAAAGGGAAAAGTCACGATGGATCGGCGCGAGCGAGGGCGTCAACCAGCCATAGTCGCCCCGAGCGAGAGTCCACAGATGGTGATGCGCATCGATTCGCATCAGCCGGCTACCGACAGCGGAACCGGCGCTTCCGCATCCAGCAGACGCTCGGCCTTCAGATCGGCCCAAAGCGCGGCTGGCACCTTGCTGGACAGCGCATCTACGTTGCGTTCGACCTCCTGCGGACTCTGGCCCCCCAGCACAACGCTCGCCACCGCCGGATGACCCAGAGCGAAATGTAACGCCGCGGTTGGCAGGGCGACGCCTTGCGCATCACAGACGCGCTCGATCTGCGCCACCTTTGCCAGGATCTCCGGTGGCGCATCCCTATAATTGTATTTGGCACCGCTCACCGCGCCGGTCGCCAGAATACCTGAATTGAATACGCCGCCGAGCAACACACCGATTCCCTGTTGCTGCGCCAGCGGCAGAAATTCCGCGAGCGCCGGTTGCTCCAGCAGGGAATAACGCCCGGCGAGCAGCATGGTATCGAATGATCCGGCTTGCGCGAAACGCACGCACATCTCAGCCTCGTTCACGCCGATCCCGATGCCCGCAACAACGCCCTCCCCGCGAAGCCGGTCCAGCGCCACATATGCGCCAGCCATCGCTTCGCGAAACCGCTCGTCGATTGCGTCGAGACCATGAGTCCAGACGTCAACGTCGTGGATCAGCAACAGGTCCAGCCAATCGGTCCCTAGCCGCAACAGCGACTGTTCCACCGAACGCATGGTGCCGTCATAGGAATAATCGAACACGGCTCGGTGCGGCAGCCCTCCCACAAAGCCGGAACCGTCGCCTCGCCCGCGAAACGGATCCATCCAGCGACCGACCTTGGTGCAAACGACGATGTCCTGGCGCGGCACGCGCCTGATCGCGGCGCCGCAACGATGTTCGGCGAGGCCGTTGCCATAGTGCGGAGAAGTATCAAGGAGATTGATGCCCAGCTCGAACGCGCGTCCCACCGTTTCGATGGCCGTGTTGTCATCCAGTTGCACGAAGAGATCACCAAGCGGCGCAGTTCCGAATCCCAGGACCGAAACCTCAAGCCGCGTCCGACCAAGGGCACGGCGTGGCGATGGTCCACTCGCGTCAGGCGGTCGTCGAGTTTACCCTCTCCATGGTGGAACCGGCGCTTTCGTCGAGCGTTGGATCGTCCGGTTGACGAGTGGTCTCTCGCACCATCCCGCGCCAACAGTGACGAGTGCCGATAACGACCAATGCCGAGGGTGACAGGCGTCCGACGGGACCGACGTCTCAATGGCCAACGGTCCAAAGGCCAGGGTCCAAACGGCCAGTGCAAAGCGAGCATCAACCCTGCGGCAGCCGCCAGTCTGTCCGCAGCTAACTGGCAACGTAAATGCGAGACGAAAGCCGCAAGGCTTTCAGGACCATCGGTCGTCCCGGTGGTCCTTTTCGTTTGAGCGCGGTTCAGCGCTGTTCAAGATCGCGCGGGCTGACAACCTTCCTTTATCACAAGTTGTTGCGCGACGCGAACCTTCCTGAGTTGCATTTATTTCAATCGCTGGCGAAGCACGCGGCGCGGATACTCCGCAACGTTTCATTCCAAAGAAAGGCAGCCATGCGCGCACATCGAATGCTCCTGAGCTTTGCAATTGCGGTAGGTTGCGGCATCACCCTGCAGAGTGCCGCGATTTCGCAAGAGTATCGCGGAACGTGGGCACAACAGCAGGCCTGCACGCCCGACGTCTGGAGGCTATGCGGTGGGCAAATCCCCGATGTGAACAGGATCGTGGCTTGCTTACGGCGAAATACTCCGCAACTCAGCGATCAGTGCCGCGCGGTCTTCGCTCAGGGCGATACAGCACCCCCGCGTGGCGAGTATCGCGAGTACGAAAGGCGAGATCGAGATTACGGGCCCCGGCGCTACGATCGAGATTATGGGCCAAGGCCTTCCGACAGGGACTACGGTCCGAGGCCCTACTACGGTCCAAGGCCTTACGATTATGATGAGGAGTAAAGGACTAGAAGAACACCACGAACGCGATCAGGCAGGCCATGATGGGCACGAAGGCGATGATGTAGACCGTCTGCCGACGCGGCGGGGTCATGCGTTCTTCCGACGAGCCCGCATCTGGCTCATCCGTTCAGCACCGCCGAACGTCGGGCTTCGGAGGCCATGCTGCCGGGCGCGTATCAAAATGTCGGGGGACGATCAAGGTGGCAGGCAAGGACACCCAGACGGTTGTCACCGCGCTCATCAAGCAGGCGAAGAAGCTACCAAAGGAGCTATATAAATCCCTGACCTGGGCGGGGCAAGGAACTTACGGATCATCGTCGCTTTACGTTGGCGACCAAAATCGACGTCTTTTTGCGATCCGCAAAGCCCGTGGCAACGCGGGTATCGAATGAGAATACCAATGGTCTGCTGAGACAATACTTTCCTAAGGGCACCGACTTGTCGATGCATTCGCAAGCCCATCTGAACAAAGTGGCT
>Ga0068862_100004164_pt1 | contig 12251 bp, 30 predicted proteins | sample KBSSwiS52_FD_66598 | JGI IMG/M metagenome (GOLD analysis project Ga0068862, IMG submission 66598) | Switchgrass rhizosphere microbial communities from Kellogg Biological Station, Michigan, USA - KBS Switchgrass S5-2 | ecosystem: Host-associated > Plants > Roots > Rhizosphere > Soil ... | reverse complement strand
ACCGCCGAATCATTCGTGCGCCGGGCAATGACGGCTGATCGCGAGCAACTCAAAGCCCTGTTTGCCGAGGCACTGGGACGCGCCACCGCGCTCACGCAGGAGAACCAGAGATTGCGGGAGCGCCTGCAATGGTTCCAAGACAACGGCGGCTCTTATCCCGAGCAATTGGAGAACGAACTGGATTCGGTCAAAGCGCAAAACGACCGGATTCGTGCCGCCGTAGAACCGTTGATTGCCGAAGTCAAAAACCTGCGCGACACCCTCTCTGCAAGCTCGCTGGAACTGGACATGCAGGTAGCTGACGGATGGCACGCGCTTATCAAGCCAGTAGAAGCCGCGCTCGAAGGCAAGGAGGGCAACGCGTGAGCGCGAAATATTCAGACTGCTCGGAATCTCAACCACCGTCGTTGAGTCAGATCACCATGCGACGATTAGGTTCCGAACTCGCCGAAGCCAACAGCAAAATCCAACACCTGCTCGATCACTGCAAGGACGCAGAATGCTCCATCTGCGCCGAGATAGTTTGCAAGCATCACGAACCGCTCCATTTTCACCACGACGGATGCCCCGCCTGCGAAAAGGCGATGACTCCAGAACAGATAGGCAACTCATGGCTGGAAAACTCAAGCCTTGAAAAATGGTTCCCGTTAACCGCCGAAGAACTCGCCGCCGCCCGCCGCGACATATCACGACTCACCGAGCAACTCCACCGCGCCAACGCGTACTGGGCCGAGACCGACACGGCTATTCGTAACGCGCTGCGCCCAGTCCTTGGGCCTGCCGTTGACGGCGACAGCTACGGTGTGCCAGGATTGCCGGAGCTTGTAGGGATGCTGGTGAAACAACTGACCGCTGAAAAGCCATGAACAACTGGAAGCAATACAAACGCAAAGGACTCAGCGAAATGAGGCCGTATGCGCCCGGAGAAGACGTATCGAACGTCAGCATCTCTGGACCGGACAAAGAAAACGGTTCTCCAAAGGAAGGCGACATGATCGCAAGAAATCCCAATAACCACGCCGATCAATGGCTAGTGGCCAAGAAATACTTCGAGGACAATCTGGAGGAAGTGCCATGACCATCACGATCACGCGCAAGGATTGGAAGCGGGGCGTTTGTTACGAAGACCCTTGCGGTTGCCTGCTACATCGCGCCATCAAGAGACAATTGGGAAAACGCGCCATCGTTTATCATGGCTTTGTCAGCATCGACAGTCGCTTGCGCGATTATTCCAAGCGCAAACACGAGAAACGCCTGCAAGCCGCGCACCGCGACCCGTCGCTCTTGCCAATCACCATCGTGTTGCGATGACCGATGAAGCACGACTTCTTTTGCGATGGGCCATCAAGGTCTCTGACAAACGCGGAGATTTCAAAACCGCCGATGCAGCACGCGAAACGCTCGACCACGCCAGAAGAAACTTACTTGAAACACATCCGCCGTCTTCAAGAGCAAAACAGGTTGCTGGCCGAATGCTTGTCCGACGAACGACGGATGCGTAAGGAAGCGTATAAATGGTATCAAGACCGACTCAACTCGCGGTTCTGGGGTCTGTTCGATATGATGATGCGCTCAATGAAACGATGAACACACCCCGGACCGAAGACCAGCTCGCCGCCGAGCACGCTTATCGCATGACCGAACGCCTTGGCATTCTCTGCGGCAGCGCCACGCCGACGCCGGAGCAGGAGGCGCTGGCCAGAGCGGAGGCGGACGAGGCGGTGCGAAGGCTCAGGACACCCCCAACTCCCGCGACCGCGCCCTAGACTGTGAATGAAAATCTACTGATCCTCTGTGTCGGACTGCCGCGCTCCGGCAAGAGCACCTGGGCACGGCAACAAAACCTGCCCATCGTCAATCCTGACTCGATCCGGCTGGCGCTGCACGGCCAACGCTTCCAATCCCTCGCCGAGCCTTTTGTCTGGGCCATCGCCACTGTCATGGTGCGGGCTTTGTTCTTGGCCGGCCATGAGCGGATCGTCGTGGATGCCACGCACACGACCAAGAAACGCCGAGAGTTCTGGAAGGACAAAAACTGGCGGTGCGTGTTCAAGGTCATCGACACGTCCAAGGAGATTTGCCTGAAACGCGCCGAAGGCGACGCGGAAATCATTCCGGTCATCGAACGGATGGCCGCGCAGTTTGAACCATTAACCGAAGACGAAGGAAGCCTCTATGCACCATAGCGAACAACTATTCCAACCCTCCGACGCCGCAAGCCGATCCGAAATCGAACGCCAGATACGCGCTCTTGGCCTTGGTGCGACCGGCCAGTTCCCCGGAGGCAAACTCAACAAGGCCGACGACGGCGAAATCAGGATTTCCGTTGGACTGGAAAGCAACAAGGTCATCATCGCGTTCGGAAAGTCGATTCGCTGGATCGGATTCGACGCTACGCAAGCCAGGGAACTCGCCGCGAGCCTAATCAAATTCGCCGACAGCATCGCACCGCCCGCACCCACCCCCGAATGACGCGCCCGCGCCGTGGGTCATGCCCGCAGAGCGAATCGGATTCGCCGCTTTGGACAAGGCGAGAGGCTCATGGCGCGCACGGGTATGATTTTATCAATGCGTCTATCATCGCAGCCAGAGCCTTGCGGGTCTCCTCTGACATATTCGGGTCGCCTTTAATCATGGCGCTGTTGCCTTGCTTGGTGGTTATCTCGAAGTGAACGTGCTTCCTGCGCTGATAATCGCAGTCGCACCACGAATCCGCGCATTGTCCGTCTATGTTTTCACACGCGCTCATGCCCCAACCCTCACGATTTCGGGTAACGTTGACAAGGCAGATTCAGGGCGATTCATATCCACTCCCACTGGCAATCCCTGCGGGCCAGTTCCAGTTTCGCGCTTTCCGGCGTCATCTTCAGCATCCATTTGATTATCGGCGCGGCCTCGGTGCATCGCCACAGACCATCTATCCGCTCCCACACCGCACCGGCGCAGAAATACTCGTTCTTCGCCTGCAACACCTTCTTCTGATACGGCAACGGCTTGCCGCCTTCAGGGATCAGCAACGGTCTCGCTCCACGCCAGAAATCACGCTTTCGGTTCCTCATTGAACCTCCACGTCACGCTGCCGCAATCGTTCAACGTGCAGCAAATGAATACGAATCATGTCCTGCGCGTTCTCGACCTGCCTCTGGTCCAGTCTGCCGCTGGCAATCCGTTCCCGCCACCATGCCGCGTGCCCCAAATGCACGACAATCATGTAATCGCGATTAGCCAGCTTTTCTGCCACAGTCATGGCTCGTGCTTCAATCGGGTCAGTTGCTCAGAGATTTCCTGCCTGCATTTCACCTCCGAATCATACGCCTTTTCCGGTCTGTCGAGAATCCTGAGCGAATGCCGGGTGAGCGCCTTGCAAATCATTATCCACGGACTCAGCTTGTAGCCCTTCTTCACGATTCCTCCATTGCCTTCACCGCCAGCCGTTCAGCCGTGCTCCCGTAGCTCTTCCCGGTCATCGACTCCTTTGCCAGTTTCGCCATCTCTTTCCGGTGCCTGTGCTCCGCCTGTTTCCTCCGGTTGTACGCCCGCAAATCCTCCGGCGTCTTGATCTTGTCATACTCCGCGTAACTGGGCATGAAATACTGGTATTCCCCCTCCTTCACCAACCGCGCCCCGCCGTTGTCCTTGTTCCGGCTTTTCGGGTCTTTTCTGCACAACCATTCTATCGCCTTTTCAAGCTCCGCTTCATTTGTCAAGTTTCCTGTCAAAACCAACGCCAGATGTCGGGGGTTCAATTCCACCCTGCTCTTCCTCACATGCGCTATCGCGTAATTCCACACCCCGAACACTGCTAAACCAGCCCCCACCAACGATCCCTTATACATCGTCTCGAATGCTCTTCCGTACATGCCGCCCACGCTACCACCCTTGTCAATGACGTGTCAAACGAAAAGATTGACATTGTGTAACAAACTACCCCCATCCCCATCCCCATCCCTTCTATACAGGTGACTCAGGATTTTTGCTTTCTCTCGCTCTTCGACCAAACCTCGCTCTTCTGTCAATGACGGCTCTTACCAGAAATACGCTTCGCTCTAAAGGCGGGACTCCAAGCGACTCGCGCACGCTGCGAGCGCCCCTGCCCGGGGCACCCCGCCGGGACGGGTCAGAGCGAAGTAGATTCCTTGAGCCTTCTTTTCTCGCGGGCCGGCCAAGCGAGCCTCGCGCGTTGCATCGGAGGGGAGAACACTCGCGACTAGGACGCATTGCCCCCGGAAGGCGCAGCAGGTCCGTTGTCCTGTGGTCCTGTAGTCCCGTGGTCTTGCGCAGCAACGCGCTTGGCGGGCCCGAGCGGTTGCACGGGCTTGCGTTGCTTCGCGCGAGGTGTGGCGTTGCGTGCTTCGACGGGCTTCGGAACGCCGTGGCCGCGCAGAGCGAACACAACGGTCTGCAAAGCCTGGTAACTTCGACCGCTAGAAGCCATCGCAGTGGCAATGCGAGCACGCGTGTCTCGGTCAGGCTCAGACTGTAGATCGGCTTCGAGGAGGTTCACGGCACGTGCGATAGCATCTTGAATATCAAGAGCATGAGTGAGGCGAGAGAGACGATTCTTACCGGCGCGAATGCCGCAAGGTTTGGGCTTACGCAAGAGAGGCGGCTGAACTACGGCAAGAGCGATTTCTGGCACGACATGGGTGAATACAACAAATCGGCAGGCAAGTCAACAACCGCGAGTGTTGAGGTTCTGAATACGATTGATGAGATCATGCTGTTCTGGTGAACGGAGAGCCGAAGCTGATGATTGGAAGAAACTGAGACTGCGAAACAACCTTCGCCGTCGATCACGCCGGCCAGATAAGCAGCATCGGTTGGAGAGAGAACATTCGCTATTCGGAGTGGCATTGGGTTATTCAACCCAATAACCAGAGTAATTGCAAGGCTAAAGGCTCGGCTGTGGTGGCTGGCAATGCGGCGTAAACGGGTTTGGCGGGGTTTTCGGTGGGAGCGAGGGTCCAGAGGATCGGAGCGAATGCTTGGACGCCCTAAACGCGGGATAAGCGAGCGTGGGGAATTGAGTCAGGGGTCCGCTTGGTGAGGGGTGCGGGGGGTTAAATTCGAGGATGCTGTCAGGAGGATGCTGAACACCAAGCCAGTTGCGAAGAAATGACTCTTGATTTTCTCATCGAATTGAGAGATTAAAGAGATAGGTCAGGAGCCAAACGCGGTCTAGGTGGCTTCAACTGGAAGGCTGACAGCAAGACAGGCGGCAAGTACGGGACTCGCAAGGGGCGACCTTGCAGGTGTTCTACACTCCCCGGCTTTCCCCGCCTCTAATCAGGAAACAGCCTATTCCATCCCTCTCCTCGTTAAAAAAGTGCATTATTTGTTTACGCCATTCCAGCTTGAAGGTTTTGTCCAAATTCAGGCAAGAAGCGGTTATCTGATCTAACGTGGGATCGACGGCATCAAGTCGAGCGATGAGATTAGGACCGAGTTCAATGAGTTGAGCATTCATGGCTGGATCAGGCAGGGGTTAAGGCAATTGACCTTTTGGGCCGGCAATATAGGCGCGAGCGTTCCACTCTAACGAGAGACGAACGGACAGCGTTTCCATTGGTTCGCGCAATGCCGGAGTTTTGTTGTTATCCGCGATGAACAAGCGGGTGGCTTCGTTCCATTGCGGGAATGACGGGCACCGGCGGAACTTATCGTTGAGGTAGTCGATACGGTTCATTGTAACCTTAGAGCCGCGCAACTCTCACGGTCGAACCCGTTGCCCGGTGAGGGCAAAGGACGCGAGAGCGCGCGGCAAAGAGTTTGGAGTTTTCTGCTGGTTCGACCTAGCATGGCTTACCTATCGTTCATGGCGCTTGCGATGTCAAGAAGCGAATCCGATTCGCTCAAGCTCGCAAGAAAAAAAGCCCAAGGGATGAGCTTGGGCTTGTGATGGGGTAGCGGTGAGTCAGCGGAGTTTGTCGAGGGCTTTGCGGGCGGCAATCAGAGCCTCTGAGCAGGCATCGTCAGAGAGTTTGCCTTGAAGCCTTGCCATGCCTATGACGTGCTCGCATTGCTCAAGGGCTTTGAGCAAATCGGGAGCGGCAGCAATTAGCTTGGCGTTGGCCATAGACGGCTGTAATCCGGCATCCTGAGAAGCATCAGCGATGTAGGTTTTGCGACCGCCTGGATTGCGTTGGGCAAAGACAATCATGCCGGTAGTTCGCCAGGGGCCGGGCGTATGGGATTGCAGAGCATTCACAGCGGGCCTTTCTGAGCGAGGGCGATTGCTTCTCGCACAATGCTGATGTCGGCGCGAAGCGATGAGGCATGAACACCGGACAAGGGCTTTGCGCCTTCGAGTTGGCCGAGTGCAAGCTTGCAAGCCTTGAGCAAAGCATCGCGTTGAGCGAAGGCTGCGTTGCGCTTTTGTTCCATCCTGCGATAATCGCGTTTCAGAGCGGAATACGCTTCCCTGGTGACATCCCGTTCCTGGGATTCGTTGGGGGTTGACGATAAAGAAACGACAGCGACAGGCTGATATTTTTTGGATAAGAAGCTCATGGGATTAAGGGGTGAGGGGTTGGGGTTGCTGGCAGAGGGCAGCGCAATCTTCAGGGTGAATCGTGTAGATCGCCCAGTCATTGCCGCCGATATTGGCAACCATGCTGGCCGAGCCGACAAGCCAAGTCCCGTCAAATGCTGGCACGTAGATTTCGGTGAGTTTATCGGATTGCTGTTCGCGGATTTCGCAAGTGAACGGTTTCCACTCGCCAGTTTTGGTTTGAATACGGATTTGCATTGTAGTCCTAAAGCCGCAAGCCAGCGCGGGTGAAAGCCTGTAACTCAAGGTGAGCACAGGGCCGCGCAGACTTGCGGTAAGATGTTGTTTTGTTTCGTCGGCTTTCACATCGACAGAGGCACAATAGCAGGGCCGCGAGAGAACGCGATAAAATAATCACGCGGCGTTTGTAATCGCGGCTATCGTTAACGGAGTTTCGAGCGTTCAAGGAATTTCCGGCCTTCGAGCAACAAGCGATGCTGCTTGAATTGCAGCGGCACGTAATCAGATTCGCCCATCTCGCAAATCGCCGTTCCCATTGCTTCGATCAATTGCTCGGCAGTCGGGTCTTGTCCATTGTCCCAAGCCAGCGGTTGAACATCGGGAACCGGCGACGGAGTGAGAGCGCGTTGCCATTCTGCTTTTGAGCGAATCAGACCAGCAACGCGGAAGTACATCCACATGCACGCGGCCCCCCAAGACCAGCCAAGCAAAATCCAAGCGACGACATTCATGTGAGCGCGGGTGCATAGACCTTGAGCGAGTCCCAAGTCGGCAACTCGAATTGACAATCGACGCTCAACGCGCGGTTGCGCTCTTGGCGGTAGCGTAATTCGTGCAAGAAACACGCCCGGCAGAGAATCAGATTGCCTTGGCCGCCAGTGGGCAAAACACGGACTTCGCCTGTTGCGCTGAGGCATTTGTCATTGTCGCAATTCCAGTTTTTCATTTGATACCTGCCTTTTCTGAGAGCGCAGCCGAGACCGCGCTTTCAGTTGAGTGATAGCCGAACCCGCCGACTGTAAATGACGGATAAAGGCCCGGATAATCTACAGCAATGCCAAGCGGAGCTAGCAACGCTTCGGCTTTGTTCCTGTAATCATCGCACTGCTTGTTGCATCGGCGCATCACGTCGCTATCGCCTGAATTGTTGCCCCGAACCCAGGCGCGAGCCGCCCGCTCGAATAGCGCGTCCGCATCACGAACGAGCCGCTTGGTTTCAAGGAATGTTGCTTTGCTCATAACTGTCTCTCCTAAAAAACCGCGCAATCACCAGCGGCGAACCTGCCCGCTCGGGGAACGGGTAGGCGCTGGCGACGCGCGGCAGAGTTGGTTTGGTGCTGTGGGGTTCGCGTCCACGGGGGAAAGATAAATCCAGCGTTGGATAAACGCAACTCTTTTCTGGAATTATTTTCGTTGCTGACAATCAAGCGTTGGTTTATGGTTCGCCTGCAATGAAAGAGAAAGCCAAGAACCCCGCCGCCGTTGCGCTCGGCAGCATGACCAGTCCAGCCAAAGCCGAAGCCGCTAGAGAGAACGGAAGGCGATGGGGAGGCCGCCCGCCCGGAAGCAAGAACCGCAAGCGCAAGCTCGCCGCAGCAGCCTGAAAAATAGTTTGCGATTTCTGTTGCAAGTAATCCAGCGTTGGATAAATTAGGGGCGTGAAATCAATTTACGGCTTGTTCGATAGCGACGGCAAATGTCGCTATGTTGGACTGACCGCTAACCCGTCGAAGCGGGAACAACAGCATTCAGGCAAACAACTATCCTTTCGAGTCTTGAGGGTTTGCTGGGTTGATGGCATTCGCCTAGAACAGCAAATCATTCGGGCTTACATCCGCAAGGGACAATGCGATTTGAACGCAACGGTTAATCCTGAACCCCGCAAGCCCAAAATTCAAACTCTGGAACAATTTATGGCAATGGCCCGTCGCGCCGGTCGCAAGGGCGGATTGACCAGAGCGCGGAATTTAAGCCCGGAGCGACGGCGCGAGATAGCGCGGCTCGGAGGTTTAGCAGCAGCGAAATAACTCGCGAGAAAGGCAATATGAATAACTACTGGTCAAAAGTATGGTGTCGGATTGTTTTCAGCCGGGTGGCATCAGATACGTTTCAAGCCACTTTTTCTGTACTACCGCAAGGCAACCACTGTTTCAATTTGGAATATCTCAAAAAGTGCCTCGAAAGTGAGGATGCAGCATTTGATGTTTTCGAGCATGATTTCGCCCGATTACGCCCCGACATTCAAAAAGCAATCTCAGGCGTAACCAGGTCATTATGGATTGAACGAGAGCGAGCGGACAGAGAGGCAATGGCGGCATGAGTTTATACGAAAAGCATTCAATGAACGCGCTGGCTGGAGATTCAGCGGAGGACAAAGCCTATATCAAAGGCTTCAACCATGCCCTCAAGTTGGCGGACGAGCAAATCGTTGACGAAAGGGCAACCTCTCTTATCGCTGAAATGCTTAAGGCGCTCGAAGAAGTCCAAGGTGATTTGACCAGTGGGTGGCTTGAGCCTCGTTCAATAGCGATGACTCTGTGTTCAGTCAGACCAGCAATCTTAAACGCTCGAAAATACCAAAAGGAACACAAACAGCCGCACAACGAAGCGAGCAACCCGCGCACGGCGAGGGGCAATTGATATGAGCAATCCCGTTATGGACGATGTTGACGCGACAGAGCGCCGCGTGATGGGCAAGCTCGACGCGCTTGGCAAAGAGCTGATCGAACTCCGCGCCGAGAACAATATGTTGAAGGGCGTGCTCGCGAGTCACGCTGACGTTCGCGCTCTTATTTCCGAGCTGCGCCATATCCACGCGCACATGCACAACGGGCAGGCGGCCCAGGCGCGGGCGACGCTGGGGGATTTGCTGCGGAGATTTGATCGGGAAAGCACTTAACCAAAGGACAGACATGAACACCATAGCAAAGCTAAACTCGCTCACCAGGATACTCGACGCGCTTTTGCCATTCGGCCACAGCGTTGAGTTGAACGTGCGCCGATACGCGCATCCCCCGGACACGCAGATCGCCATTCACGGCGTCAAGAGCTATGCCGAGGCCCAGGAAATATTCCGGGCGCTGGGCATTCAAAAGCGGGACAAATCGGTTTGGCCAGAGGACGAGCCGCGCACTGTGCTCTCGGGCAAGCTCACGGATACAATCGGAGTCATGGTTTATTGCAACGGCCTGCCGCCGTCATGCCGGGTCGAGAAGTTCAAGGAGCGCGTGCCGAAGACTCAGACGGTCGAGGTGGGAGAGTTCGTCGAGGTGGAGCGCATGCGTGTAATCTGTGGGCATGAGGAACCGCAACCGCTGTTTGCCGAGCAATGGAAGGGCGGGGATTGCAAACCGTGCCCGGCGGGGAATGCCGCATGAGGAAGGATTTGATTTATGGCAGGCAGACCTAAAGGCGGATACAAAAACGAGGCTGGCAAAAAGGTGCCGGGTGTCACCACGATTCTCTCCCGGTTCAAAGAAGCTGGCGGCCTGATTCAGTGGGCCTACAACTGCGGGAAAGAAGGCATCGACATCAATGACGCCCGCGACCGGGCCGCTGACGCCGGCACGGCAACGCACCAGATGATTGACGATCATTTGCATGGCGAGACCTTCGACCGGACGGCTTGGAAATCGAATGTGCTGGCCAAAGCGGATCACTGTTTTCTGGCCTTTTTGGAATGGGCAGAACAATCGAAATTGAAACTGAAAGCGGCAGAGTTGAGTCTGGTTTCTGAGCGCCATCAATTCGCCGGGACTTTTGACGCCGCGATGATTGGCGGGAGCTTGCGGCTTTTGGATTACAAAACCGCATCTGGCATCTACACCGATCAGCTTATCCAGGTCGCCGGCGGCTATTCGCTTTTGTGGCAGGAGCACTTTCCAAGCGAGCCAATCGGCGGCATCGACATCCTGCGAATCAGCAAGCCCGATGCGGAGGATGACCCGGTGAGCTTCGAGCACAGGCATTGGTCTGCTGAGGTGATCCCGATTTGCCAGGAGCAATTCATTCTGCTGCGAAAAGCGTATGAGGGCGACAAACGGATCAAAGGACTTCTGTGAGCGCGACCAAAGCCGACGTTATTTACTTGATCGAACTGGGCTATTGCGAGACCTGCTGGCAACGGCCCTGTGTCTGCGGCGAGGAAGACCTGCGCGGCAAGGACGATTTGCCAGAGGACCATTGGCGCGACCGACGCGACGTGATGGCTGATGCCGTCAAAGATGGGTTGCCTATGCCAAGCAGCACCAGCGTTCGTAATAAATCCGAAGCAACGCAATAGTCGGTGCAAAATAACTCGCCAAATGCTCATCAGAAAATGGATGCCATTCCAGTGAATCAATGTTTCGGAAATAGTCTGCCGACTCGTACCAATCGGCTCGCATTCGGAACCATCCGCTATAACCGGACGAATTGAATCTGAAAATCGACCTATGCCTATAGATGCCTTCACTAACCTACCCCCCGGCACCCGGCTCTCGGACATAGACCGCCGCGAGCGCCGCGACGAGGAGGAAGAAGACCGCTGGTGGTCCTGGTGGTGGCTCGACCAAGAATTGCGCTGGCGCGAAGCCCGACGCCGTGAATACGGAGAAGACCTATGAACACCGAAACCCAAGTATTGCAGAGAGTTGAATCAGAGCAGGCGCAATCGGAATTGCCCGTTATCGTTCCAGTAGAACCCAAGACCTCGCAACAGGCGCGAATCGACGAAGTAAATGAGGCCTTGCTGCCCGCCTACCAGAAAGCCAGCGAATTACGCCTGAGCGACGAGGAAAACCAGGCGCTTCTGGTCCCATTCGCCGACGATCAGGTTGAGATTCGCCCGCACGACGGGTTGCTTTACATACCGCATATCCATATCTCTGACAGGCTGATACGTGTGTTGGGCGCTGGGCAATGGGCGATGGTTCGTCGCCGGGAATGGATCGAAGCCAACCGGATTTACGCCGAATACGTAATGAAAGTGCGCGGCTGCTTTGTAGGGGAGAGTGTCGGCGCGATGGATTACCACCCATCCAATCCCCGAATGAACTACTCCGACGCCTTGGAAGGCACGCGCGGCGAGTGTATCAGGCGCATTGCCGCCAAGGACTTGGGTTGCGGGTCGCAGGTCTGGAACCCGGAATACTGCCGTCAATGGGTTGCTCGCTACGCGGAGAAAGACCGCAAAGGCCAATGGCAGCGGAAAGGCCAAGGCAATGGGCATAACCAACTTTCACAAACCACACAGCGCCAACAACCGGCTGCTCCGGCTGGCAATGTTCCACAACGACGTGTGGAACAATCTGCCGCGCCGCCAGCGCAGGTCACCGAAGAACAGCGCCTACGCTGGATTGCGGAGCTAAAGCGCCGGGGTGAGTATGCGCTTGGCTATAATCCACCGCAGTTCGACGAGAATGGCGATGAAATCGAAACGGTGACTGGCAAGCTAGACTTCGTGAGTGAAAATTCCGGCTCCTCGAAGAAAGGTCCGTGGACGCGCTACGGGCTAAAAGTGGGCGACGAGTGGTTTGGGACTTTCAGCAAGCCTTTGGGCGAAGCCGCGAAGAAAGATAAGGGCCATACCGTGAAGATTTGCTTCAAGCGCGGCGACCAATGGAATGACCTCGTGAGCATTGAAAGAGCGCGATGACCAAAACGCAAAAGCTCGCGTATCGGATTGCCAACGACCTTTTCACGAGCGGCGGTGGTAGCGGACGCCGTGCATCGAGGCTCGTGCTAGAGAACGGCGACGGTT
>Ga0068862_100004158_pt1 | contig 12264 bp, 6 predicted proteins | sample KBSSwiS52_FD_66598 | JGI IMG/M metagenome (GOLD analysis project Ga0068862, IMG submission 66598) | Switchgrass rhizosphere microbial communities from Kellogg Biological Station, Michigan, USA - KBS Switchgrass S5-2 | ecosystem: Host-associated > Plants > Roots > Rhizosphere > Soil ... | reverse complement strand
CACGCGGGATCGGCGGGCCTCCGGGAGATGTTCGCGCGCATGTTCCGCGAGGGCCGCGACTACGTCTGGCACATGGACGCGGTGGTCGAGACGCCCGAGCGCGCGGCGGCCGAGTGGACGTTCAGCTATGTCGTGACCGAGGCGGTGCCGCGGAGCGCCGGGAGGAAGGTGCGGTTCCGGGGCATGAGCCTCTTCGAGCTCGAGGGCGGCCGCGTCGCCCGCTACCGCGAATACTTCGACACCGGCGCGGCGCTGCTCCAGCTCGGCTTTGCCCCGGAGTCCCTCGCGAAGGTCCTCGCCAAGCGCACCTGAATCCGGAGGCCGGCTTCGCCGGCGCCTGGGCCGGCGAGCCATGGCGAATACAATCCTGCCATATGAGTCAGACGATCACCGTCCGTCTTGGCAAGGACCTCGCCGCCTGGCTGGAGCACGTGGCGGCCAAGATCGGCGTGCCTCATGGCAGGATCGTCCGCGACCAGCCTCCTCCGGCCTGCTGGGGAACGAGCGCATCGGACAGTCGAGGTGAGCTGACTCGAAGACGGTCGCCCGCCCAGGGCGGCCGTCGCTCCGTGCGCCCGACACTCGGCTGGCCGTATTGTGACCGGCGGCGCAGGGAAGAGGGGCGCCGGTTGCCCGGCGCCCCTCTTGCTCCTTGCTCTCGCTCTCAACACGTGACAATGATGTTGAAGCGCGAATCGACGAAGTCGTGGTCCTCATCGAACAGCACGATGATGAACTGGTTTGGCGGAAAGTTCGGGTTGGGGTTGGGAATTCCTCGAAACGTGCCGTTGACACTTGCCGTGATCTGGCCACTGAACGAGGGCTCGGCGGTCACCGTCACGGCACACAGCGACACATTTCGGTTGAACAGCACCCTGTAGCTCCCTTTCAGCGGATTGCCCGAGGCATCGACCGAATGCCCGGCCGACTGCACGCCCCTCGACGCCCGGAGCGTCCCGTCGCCATCGACCACCGCGAACATCGGGAGGCGGCCTTCCAGCGTGGCGAGGTCATTTTGCACTCCGTTCAGCTGAATCTGCAGGTCGTCCACGGTGACCTGCAGGGCCGCCCCCGCCGTCTCCTGGTCCGCCACGGTGGACTCGAGCGCGCCGAGCCGGTAGTCGAGAGTCGGAAGTCCTCCCGCCTGACCCGCAGGCTCAGCCGCCTGCGCCGTGGACAGCCCGAGCAGCACGAGTGCGCTGATCAGCAGTGCTTTCCCGTTCGTCATGATCTCTCCTCCGTATGGATCTGTGGCAGTGCGCTTCAGTGGACCACGCCGGGGGATCGAGTCGCCCCGGCGGGTCTCCCACGGTTACCCGCTCGTACTTGCCGTCGCTTCTCTGCCTTCGGGCGCGACGGCTCTCGTGACCTCGCTACGGGTTTGCCTGGCTCTTCGGTACCGTCACTACGACTGAGCTGGTGGTCGCGTTGCCGCTCTTGTCCTTCGCCTCGTAGGTGATGGTGTAGACCCGCCCGGAGCCCTGGCCGCTCCGCTCGGCCCGCAGCATGAACTGGCGGTCGTCGGTGCGGAACGCGGCCCCTTGGATGTCGGGGGACGTGTTGCCCGACCCGCCGGCATTCACCGCCTCGTTGCTGGTGATCGAGAGGAGTTGGATGGCCGGCTTGTCGTCGCATGCGTCGCTGGTCGTCACGGTGATCGTGACGGGCACTAGCTGGTGATTCGGCGCCCAGAGCTCGGACGGCGACGCCGACAGGGTGAGCTGGGGAGGCGTCGTGTCCACCACGGCGGTCTCGAATTTCGCCGCGTTGTTGGCCGGATCGGGATCAGGGCCGGCATGGCGTGCGGCGTTCTCGACGGCCACCCGGTTCACGATCGGCGTGGGAACGCCGCCGACGCACGCGGCCCGCGCCTGCGCCGACAGCGACACGCTGGCCTCTTGGCCCGGCAGCATCGAAGCAAGCGTGCAGGTCAGTTGGCTGGCGGAATCCTGTACGCATGTCTGATCCGCAGAGAGCAGCACCGCGCCCGGCGGCAGCGTGTCCCTGACGCGGGGAGGCAGCGCCGGGTTCGGCCCATGGTTCGCGGCCTTGATAAGGTACGAGAGGGTCACCACGGTGCCCGCCTCGTACGGGCCCGGGTTTCCGCTGGTCGCGATCGACAGGTCCGCGGTATTCAGCGCTTGACGGATCTCCAGGATCTCGTCATCCGTGGGGTCTCGGTGCGAGGGGACCAACTCCGCGGTGAGCTCCCGCGCCGAGGCCGGCGCCAGGGCCAGCGGCAAGCCGAACTGCACGACCTGCAGGTTGACGTTCGCCCAGTCGTCGAATCCTGGAAGTGACGGGTTGAGGCCGCCGTTCCCGTCGCAGCCGGCCTCACTGTTCGCATCGGTGTTCACGCCGACGTTGGTGTCCGCCGTGTCGCCGTCACCGTTCCAGTCCACCGGGGCGGCCACGGGGGACGAGCGGAGGCCGCCCCCGCCATTCACAAAGGCGATGAGATGTTCGGCATCGCTCGGATCGAGTGCCAGCGTCTCGTTCAGGTGCGCTTCGTTGAGCGGGCCGAGGGGAGCCTGGCCGCGGGTGCCGTCGCTCTTGCGCGGCGGCGAGTAGTCGATGATCGGGAGCCCGACCAGGCTGTCGATCTCGGAGTAGCTGTAGTTCATGACGCTGAGGTAGTTCGGCTTGCAGTTGACCAAGCTCTGCGACAGCGCCCCGCCGTGCGAGAGCCCGAGCGTGTGCCCCAGCTCGTGCATCAGGTTGGAGCCCTGGAAGTCTCTGTTGAACGAGACGAAGGAGGTGCCGGGGAGGTTGTCCGCGATGCCGCCCGGGCTGCATGTCCCGGGGGCGCACTGCGTATTCAGAGTACAGACGTTGCCCGCGTTGGGGCCGCCCTGACAGCAGCGATATGCTGTGACCGCGTACCGGAAGGCGAGCCGGCGGTTGGTGGCGAAATGCTGGCGCTTCATGGCATCGAGCTCGACGAGACCGCAGACCGGGACGCCGGCAGGCAGGGCGCTGCCGCCGCCCAGGTTGTCGCCCACCAGCAACCCGTTCTCCGTGAGATTCCCGGTGTCCACGTGCAGGGTGATGCCGGGCCTCCCGTCCGGGTTGCGGACCCCGCCGGCATCGACCGGCGCCGCCGCGTAGGCCTGCTTCAGCTGCTGGATCGCGTCCCGCGTCGGCTGGAAGCCGGGGACCCAGTCGATCTCCAGGAACAGGTCCTTGTGCATGGGATCGGCGCCCATTGCCGGCAGATCGAGGTCGATCACGCCATCGCCGTCGATGTCGATGCCGTGGATCTCCCAGTCGTCCAGCAGCCCGTCCCCGTCCGAGTCCTTGCCGGTCTCGATCCGCCAGCACACGCGCGCTCCGCTGCCCTCCACGGCCTCGCGGTTGCAGTTCTTCGGCCACTCGAAATCCCCGCTCCAGCGACCGCCGAACGGCACCTTGAGGTTGATGGTCGCCGCCACGTCATCGTCGGAGAGCGCGCCGTCGCTGTCCTTGATGCGAATCGTCACGGGGATGGTCTTGCTGAGGCCCACGAGGCTCTTCAGCGGCACATCGACCGTGAACGTCCACGCCTCCGGCACGTTGGGACAGCTGGGATCGACGAACGGGTCGTCCTCGGTGAAGAAGGGGAGCGGCACGTCGAACACCTCGTTCGCCGGGGGCGTGGCGGGCGGGTTGTCGCAGCGCTGATCGAAGTTGTCGAGCGTCGTCCCGTTGATCGTCACCTCGGCGTAGAAGTCCGCCACGCTCTGGCCGATGCCGAACACGCCGGGATCCTGGCCGTGATCGAGTTGCCAGAGCTCCGTGATGCGCACCGTGACAGGGATCATCATCTCCGCGGCCGCGACCGCGGGCAGCAGGAGACACGCCAGGATCGCGGTCATGATCCAGGCGCTCGTTCGGATTCTCGAGTGATTCGCGATGATTCCCGCGGCCGGGCGAGCCGTCCGCTTCAGGCTCGCGCGAATGCTCGTAGAGCACTCCTGCCTCATCATGTTTGCACCTCCGTTGTCCCCCGGGCGGATGGCTCGAGGGTTGTTCGGTATGGCTACGAACTCTTGTTGAGATCTGGTGATCCAGGGCCGCCGGCGGACTGGCACCTCCCCTCTCGTCCTGCTTCGGCGAACGCCTCCGGAGGCGCTCCCGATTCGGCGTGGCGGTTTCTCCATGGCTCCCTTGTAGCCGGTGGCATGTTGGCTGGACGTCAGGGCATCCGTGGAAAGCGGCGTTCAAAAGAGGCGTTCACCGGAGGCGAGAGTGGAAAGTGGCGTTCCAAGGTGTGCTACGTTGGCTTTCGAGTCCATGGCCCGGTTGGAGCTGTTTCTGCTCGGCGGGTTCCACGCCCGCGTGGTACCGGGAGGCGCGATCGACCTTCCGACGCGAAAGGCGCAGGCGCTGCTCGCCTACCTGGCGCTGCCCGCGGGCACTCTCCATCCACGCGACAAGCTCGCCGCCTTGCTGTGGGGCGATATGCCCAAGGCCCAGGCCCGCGGAAACCTGCGCAAGGCGCTCTTCTGGCTGCGTCAGGCCCTGGCGGACACCGAGGCCCTGATCGTCGAAGGCGAGACGGTGGGGTTGCAGGCGGGGGCGGTCAGCACCGATGTCGGCGAGTTCGAGCGCCGCGTGGTGCTGGGCGCAGCCTCCGCTCTGGCCGAATCGGCTGGCCTCTATCAGGGGGACCTCCTGGCCGGCCTTGCCCTCCAGGAGCCTCCGTTCGAGGAATGGCTGGTTGGCGAGCGGGAGCGGTTGCGCCAGATGTCGACCGAGGCGCTGGCTCGTCTGCTCGCTCACCAGCGCCAGGCGGGCGCGGCGGACGACGCGATCCAGACCGCTCTCAAGCTCCTCACGCTGGACCCGCTTCAGGAGCCTGTGCACCGGACGCTGATGCGTCTCTACGCACAGGCCGGGCGACGCGGAGCCGCTCTTCGGCAGTATCAGGCCTGCGTCAGTGTCCTCGAGCGCGAGCTGCGCACCCAGCCAGAAGATGCAACCAGGGCGCTCTACCGCGAGATCCTCCAGTCACGGGGCGCGGTCGCCTCGCCCCCGGCAGGCGCCGCGCCCGCCGCGACGCCCGTGACGGCCCCGCCTGGCATGGCGCTACAGTCGGGCGTCGGGCCACCGCCTCCCTTGGCGGAGGCGCCGCTGATCGGGCGGCAGCGCGAAATCGCCCAGATGACGACGCTCCTCGAGCGGGCCTGGGCGGGAGGACCCCGGTTGGCCGCGATCTTCGGGGAGGCCGGCGTCGGCAAGAGCCGTCTGGCCGCCGGGCTCGGCGCGCACGCGGTCCAGCGCGGCGGCCGGGTGTTGCTGGGCCGGTGTTACGAGACCGAACAGTCGTTGCCGTTTGCCCCGTGGATCGACGCCCTGCGCGGCGCGCGCCTCGCGATCACGAGCGAGGTGGTCGAGGGGCTGAGCCCGGTGTGGCGGTCGGAGCTCGCGCGGCTCCTGCCCGAGCTGGCGGAGGGCGCGGCGCCGCCTGCCGATCCCAACGATGCGCTGCGCTTGTTCGAGGCCGTGGCCCAGTGTCTCGACGCGCTCGCGGGACGCGCCCCGCTGCTGGTGATCCTCGAGGACCTCCATTGGGCTGACGAGCTGAGCCTGCGGCTGGGCGGATTCCTCGGGCGGCGCGATCGCACCGGGCCGATGCTGATTCTCGGCACGACGCGGGAGGAGGAGGTCGAGAACAGCGGGCTGCAACGCACGCTGGGCGATGCGCTGGCTCGCGAGGGCTTCCTGGTGCGTCTGCCACTCTCACGCCTGACGAGGGAGGAGACAACAGCGCTGACCCGCGAACTGGCCGGAGCGAGCCCCACCCGTGAGCTTGCCGCGCTCGAAGAGGAGATCTGGCGCATCAGCGAGGGCAACCCGTTCATGGTCGTCGAGACGGTCCGAGCTGTGCGCGAGCACGCAGGCACGCCCGGGACCGCGGGCGCGTTCATGCCCGCGGCTGTGCGGGAGCTGGTCGCTGCCCGTCTGCGCACCGTTTCCGATCGCGGCCGGCGTCTGATCGACGTGGCCGCCGTGATCGGGCGGCGGTTCGAGTTCGCACTGCTCCACTCCGCATCCGCGCTCGACGAGGACGACGCGGCCGATGGCGTCGAGGAGCTGGTGCGGCGCCGCATCCTGGAGCAGGCCACCGGCGGCCTCGAGTTCACGCACGACCAGATCCGGGAGGCCCACCTCGCGGATCTGGTCGCGCCCCGCCGCGCGCTGCTCCATCGTCGCGTCGCGCGAGCGCTGGAGGCGCTACATCCCGGCGATCTCGGTCGTCACTCACTGGCGCTTGGCACGCATTACCGGGAGGCCGGGGACTGGGACAAGGCCGTGACGCATCTGCGCCAGGCCGGACTGGTGGCGGCATCGCGGTACGCAGGCCGCGAGGCCGCAGCCTGCTTCGAAGAAGCGCTGCACGCGCTCGATCACCTTCCGGAAAGCCGTCCATGGCAGGAACAGCGCTTCGAGCTGTCCCTCAGCTTGGCCCGGACGCGGTACTGGTTTGGCCAGTTCGACCGCGCCAAGACCGGTTACCGCGATGCCGAGCGCCTCGCCCATGCGCTCGGCGACGACCGGCGGCTGGGCCAGGTGCTCGGCGCCCTCGTCTACTTCCTCGCCACCACCGGCCGCTACGCCGAGGCCACGAACGCGGGCGAGCGCGCCCTCGCGATCGCGGACACGACCGCCGATCACTCCCTGTCGGTGTGGGCGTCGATCGGGCTCGGCCGCTCGTACTTCGCGGTCGGCGAGTACCGGCCGGGGGCGGAGCGCGCCCGCGCGATCGCGGAATCGATGGACGAGGCGGAGCTGGACGAGCACCTTCGGCCCGGCGCCCTCCGACCCTCGGTCGGGTGCCGCACCTGGCTGGCGCTGTGTCTGGAGAACCTGGGCCTCTTCGACGAGAGCCTCGGATGGGCGGAGGACGCGGTGAGGATCGCCGACGGAATCGACAGCCTCCAGGCGCAGGTGTGGGCGTGGTACACGCTGGGCCATGTCCGCCTCGGTCGCGGAGACGCGGAATCTTCGATCCCCGCGCTGGAGCGCGCACGCGCGCTCTGCGGCAAGGGGGAGTTTCCCGTCTACCGGCCGCGCGTGCTGGGCGCCCTTGGCCAAGCCCACGGCTTGATGGGGAAAGTCGACGCCGGCCTGGCCCTTCTGGACGAGGCCCTGGAGGAGGCGAGCGCCACCAGGGTGGTGTATGGCTACACGAGCCTGCTCATCGCGCAGGCGGAGACGTACCTCGAGGCCGGCCGGCTCGACGACGCGGCTCGAGCCGCGGCCGACGCACTGCCTCGGGCTCGCGAGCGGGGGGAGCGCGGAGACGCGGGATGGCTGTCCGCCGTGCTCGGCGCCATCGCGCTGCGCCGGGGCCGCCCGGCGGTCGGCGAGGCCATGGCTCCGCTCGAGGAGGCGATCGCCGTCGCACGGGAGCTCGGGATGCGCGCGCTGGAAGCGCGCGGCCTCGTCACGCTTGGCCAGGCGCATCTGCTGGTCGGCAGACCGAAGGAGGCGCAGCCGCACCTCGCGGAAGCCGTCAGCCTGTTCCGCGCGGCTGCGATGGATCGCTGGCTCGCCCCGGCCGAAGCGCTCCTCGCGGCCACTGCCTGAGCCCCGAAGACGAGCGGCTCGTGCGAGCGCGTGCGGTCCGCCATTCGCGTCGCCGCCTCGAGGTCCAGCGTGTTTTCGGCAGCGATACCCTAACGCTGACACGCGGCTCTGGGCGGGATCCCGTGTAGGAGAATATTTCTGCTCCGCATCCGAGTCCCCCGGAGACCCCGGCCATCATGCCGTCGTGCATTCGTGCCCGCGCGGCGTTTGACAAGGCGCGCGGGGGCTCGCTAAGCTGAGGCGCGGTCGCCCCAGACTCCCAGCACCGATCCACGGAGGTTTGCCCGATGGCCCAGAAGAACGTCTATCGAACAGAGCTCACGCCCGTCAGCTTCCTCGAGCGCAGCGCCTGCGTGTTTCCCGACAAGGTCGCGGTGATCCACGGGGCCCGGCGCTACACGTACCGGCAGTTCGAGGAGCGGGTGAACCGGCTCGCCTCCGCTCTGCGCTCGGCCGGGCTCGCCAAGCACGACCGCGTCGCCTTCCTGTGCCCGAACATCCCCGCGATGCTCGAGGCGCACTACGCCGTGCCCGGGGCGGGCGGCATCCTGGTGGCGATCAATACACGGCTCAGCTCGGACGAGATCGGCTATATCCTCGGCCACTCGGGCGCGAGCTTTCTCTTCGTCGATGCCGAGCTCGCCGAGCTCATCAAGCCGCTCGACCTCCCCGGCGTCCGCGTCGTGCGCGTCGACGACACGGGCGCGCCCGGCGATCCGTACGAGGATTTCCTCGCCCAGGGCGCGACCGCGCCCGTCCCGAGCTGGCTCGAGGACGAAGAGGAGACGATCGCGATCAACTACACCTCGGGCACCACGGGCCGCCCGAAAGGCGTGATGTACAGCGCCCGCGGCGCCTACATGAACGCCATCGGCGAGCTCATCGAGTCGGGCATGAACTTCGAGACGCGGTATCTCTGGACGCTCCCCATGTTCCACTGCAATGGCTGGTGCTTCACCTGGGCGGTGACGGCGGTGGGCGGCACCCACATCTGCCTCCGGCGGGTGGAGTCGGGGCGGATCTGGGACCTGCTCGAGTCGGAAGCGGTGACCCACTACAACGGCGCGCCCACGGTGCAGATCGGCGTTGTCAACGACCCGAAAGCGAGGAAGCTCGAGCGCTCGGTGACGGTGACGGTGGCGGGCGCGCCGCCCTCGCCGACGCTCCTGGGCAAGCTCAAGGAGCTGAATTTCCGGCCCGTCCACGTCTATGGCCTCACCGAGACGTATGGCCCGCACACGGTGTGCGAGTGGCACTCGGAGTGGGACGCGCTGCCTGCCGAGGAGCAGGCGCGGCTCGCCGCCCGTCAGGGCCAGGGGTACGCGGTCTTCGACCTGGTCCGGGTCGTCGACAACGACATGAACGACGTGCCGCGCGACGGTGAGACGCTGGGCGAGGTCGTCATGCGCGGCAACAACGTGGCGAAGGGCTACTACGAGCAGCCCGAGGCGACGGCCGAGTCCTTCCGCGGCGGATGGTTTCACTCGGGGGATATCGGCGTCTGGCATCCCGACGGCTACATCGAGCTGCGCGACCGGAAGAAGGACATCATCATCTCGGGCGGCGAGAACATCTCGACCATCGAGGTGGAGCAGGCGGTGGCCAAGCATCCCGCCGTCCTGGAGTGCGCGGTGGTGGCCATCCCCGACGAGAAGTGGGGCGAGCGGCCGAAGGCCTTCGTCATGCTGAAGGCCGGCGCCTCGGCCACCGAGGCGGACATCATCGAGTTCTGCCGCCAGCACATCGCCCGCTTCAAGTGCCCGGCCGCGGTGGAGTTCGGCGATCTGCCCAAGACCTCGACGGGGAAGATCCAGAAGTTCGTGCTCCGCGACAAGGAGTGGGGCGGGCGCTCGAAGAAGATCAACTGAGTGGCCGCGATGCGGCTCAGCATCCTCGATCAATCGCCGATCAAGAGCGGCAGCACGCCGGCCGAGGCGGTGCAGGAGACCCTCGAGCTGGCGCAGGCCGCGGAGCAGCTCGGCTATCACCGCTACTGGGTCGCCGAGCACCACTCGAGCTCGGGCCTCGCGGGGGCGAGCCCCGAGGTGCTGATCGGCCAGATCGCCGCGCGCACGTCGCACCTCAGGGTGGGCTCCGGCGGGGTCATGCTGAGCCACTACAGCTCTCTCAAGGTCGCGGAGTGCTTCCGGATGCTCGAGACGCTCTTCCCCGGGCGCATCGACCTCGGCATCGGGCGCGCGCCGGGCAGTGACCAGCTCACGGCCCGTGCGCTCCAGCCCGGCGGCGGCCTCGGGCTCGACCGGTTCCCCGAGCAGATCGCCGACCTCGTCGGCTACCTCGGCGATTGCCTGCCCGCGAACCATCCCTTTGCGCGCGTCCGGGCCATGCCCGCGGGCCCGACCGCGCCGGAGGTGTGGCTCCTCGGCTCGAGCGATCAGAGCGCGCTGTACGCGGCGCACTTCGGCCTCGGCTTCTCGTTCGCCCACTTCATCAATGCCGACGGCGGCGCCGAGGTGACCCGCGCGTATCGCGAGCGCTTCCGGCCCTCGGCGGCCTTCCCCGAGCCGCGGGCGAGCGTGGGCGTGTTCGCCCTGTGCGCGGACACCGAGGCCGAGGCGCGGCGCCTCGCCCAGAGCCGCGATCTGTTCATCGTGCGGCTCTACACGGGCCGGATGGGCCCGTACCCCTCCGTCGAGGAAGCCGAGGCCTATCCCTACAGCCCCCACGAGCAGGCGATCGTGCGCAGTGTCCGGGGCCGGTCGGTGGTCGGCACCCCTTCGCTGGTGCGAGAGCGCCTGATCGCCCTCGCCGCCGAGTACGCCGCGGACGAGCTCGTCGTCGTCGGCATCACCCATGACCCGAAGGCGCGGCTCCACTCGTACGAGCTCCTTGCCGGAGCGTTCGAGCTGGAGCGGCGCGAGGAGCCCCCGTCATGACCGCGAAGAACGCGCTTGCTCTCCACACGTGGACGCTCGACACGACGCCGCTCGCCGACCTGCTCAAGATCGTCCGCTCCACGGGCTGGGATGCCGTCGAGCTCCGGCGCCTCGACTGGGAGCGGGCGGACAAGGCGGGCCAGCCCGCGTCCGCCGTGGTCGACCAGGTGAAGGCCAGCGGGCTCGCCGTCGCGTGCGTCGGCGTCGAGCTCGGGTGGATCTGGGCGTCGGGCGAGGAGCGGGCGCGCCTCTTCCGGGTCTTCGACGAGCAGTGCGGGCGGGCGGCCTCCCTCGGGTGCGCGCGGATGATGAGCCCGGTCGATCGCGGGCGCGGGGAGGTCCGCGCGGCGGCCGCAAGCATCCGCGAGGCCGCCGAGATCGCGGCCCGTCACGGCGTGCGGCTCGCCGTGGAGTTCAACTCGCAGGCCGAGCAGCTCAACTCGCTCGAGCGCATGCGCGAGGTCATGGCGCTCGTCGCGCATCCCGCCGCCGGCCTGCTCCTCGACACGTACCACCTCGGGCGAAGCGGGGCCCAGCCACGCCAGCTCGAGGACGTCGCCCTTGCCGAGATCGCCTACGTGCAGTACAGCGACGTGCCGGCGAGCGGGCTCGAGCCGGGCAAGGCGCTCGATCGGTTGCCGCCGGGCAAGGGCAGCGTGCCGTTCAAGGAGATCTTTGGCGTCATCGTGGCCAAGGGCTATGACGGCCCGTTCAGTTACGAGGCGCCGAATCCGAACGCCTGGGCCCGCCCGGCCGAGGACGTCGCTCGCGAGGCCCTGGCGGCCACCCGCGCCGTCCTGCCCTGACCTTCCGCCTGCTACGCCGCGCCGGAGCCGCTGGCCCCGGCCTGCCGACCGCTTGAAGGCTGTCCCGCGGTGGCGATCCGCTGCACATCTCCTGCGCGGCCATCGCGTGTTAGGATACCCGCGATACCCGCAACTCTCGAACCCAACGGAGGATACGAGTCCATGGCCGAACCCAAGATCTGGATGAACGGCAAGCTGGTGACCCAGGCCGAAGCGGTGCTACCGGTGAACAGCGCGGCGGTCTTCTACGCCTCGAACGTGTTCGAGGGCCTGCGGGCCTACTGGAACGAGACGGACGATCAGCTTTACTGCTTCCGTCTCGACGAGCACTTCGCGCGGTTCCGCGAGTCGATGAAGATGATGCGCTTCACGGTGCCGTACAGCGACGCCGACCTGCACGCCGCGGTCAAGGAAACGCTCACAGGCAACGCCTTCCGCGAGGACATCCACATGCACCTGGTCGCCTACGTGGGCGGTGCGGGATTGGAGGCGACGTCGCCCACCGGCCTCTACATCAATCCCCGCCGGCGCGGGCGCATCGCGGAAGACAGCGGGCTCCGCTGCTGCATCAGCTCATGGGCGCGCACCAGCGACAATGCCATCCCCATCCGGCTCAAGTGCGGCGCGAACTACCAGAACGGTCGTCTCGCCACGCTCCAGGCCAAGGCGGACGGCTACGACGCTCCGATCTTCCTGAACCAGCTCGGACGGGTGGCGGAGGGCTCGGGGGCGACGTTCTTCATGATCCGCAAGGGTCAGATCGTCACGCCGCCCGTGACCAGCGACATCCTCGAAAGCATCACTCGCAGCACCCTGGTCGAGAAGCTTTGCCCCGAGGGGCTCGGCATGCAGGTCGTCGAGCGCGAGATCGCCCGCACGGAGCTGTATGTAGCCGAGGAGGCGTTCTTCTGCGGCAGCGGCTACGAGATCACGCCCATTACGTCCGTCGACCGCTTCCCCCTGGGCGATGGGCACGTCGGGCCCATCAC
>Ga0068862_100004152_pt1 | contig 12274 bp, 10 predicted proteins | sample KBSSwiS52_FD_66598 | JGI IMG/M metagenome (GOLD analysis project Ga0068862, IMG submission 66598) | Switchgrass rhizosphere microbial communities from Kellogg Biological Station, Michigan, USA - KBS Switchgrass S5-2 | ecosystem: Host-associated > Plants > Roots > Rhizosphere > Soil ... | reverse complement strand
GCCACCGGCAGCGGGCCGGAACGGTCGTCGGTCGCGGTGACGGCCGGACTCCTGGACGCGCTCAACCGGGAGGAGCTCCAGGCCGTGGTCTCGCACGAGATGGCCCACGTCAAGAACTACGACGTGCGGCTCATGACCGTGGTGGCGGCGCTGGTGGGATCGGTGCTCCTGATATCGGACTGGGGACGGCGCGGCATCGGCTGGGGCGGCGGACGGCGACGCAACGGGCGGGGAAGCGGCGGCGGGATCGTCCTGCTCCTCTTCTTCGTCCTCTGGATCCTCTCGCTCCTCCTGGCTCCCTTGATCGCGCGGCTCGTCGCGATGGCGGTCTCCCGTGAGCGGGAGTACCTCGCCGACGCGTCGGGCTCGGAGCTGACCCGCAATCCCCTGGCGCTCGCCTCGGCCCTCGAGAAGATCGATGCCGCCGTCGCCCCGACGCCGTCCATCAAGCAGGGGGTCGCCCACCTCTGCATCGCGGATCCCCGCGGTGCGGTCAAAGAGGGCGAGGGCGGAATCGCCGGGCTCTTCGCGACGCACCCGCCGATATCGAAGCGGATCGCGCTGCTGAAGGAGATGGCGTACCGGGGCTAGATCCCGGTGAAAACCGCGGCCACCGCCTCTTCCGGCGTCCGGACGAAGGAGATCGACCGCCCCAGCTCTTCCGCCCCGGGGCCCGCCGCGCCGTCCACCGCGAGCGCGGCCGCGCGCCGCCAGAACGTTCCGAGAAACACGAGAGGACGGGGCGGGACGAGCGCCTTGGCGATCGACTCCGCCATCCAGGCGATCTCGAGCAGCGTGCCCAATCCCCGGGGCAGGAAGATCGCGCCGGCGGACTCGTCGCGAAGACGGCGAAGACGGCCGGAGAGATCTGCCTCCCGCACGGTGTCGGTCACCCAGCGGTTCGGTTCACCTCCGGACGTCAACACGCCGAGCACGCGGCCGCCGGCTTCCGCGGCGCCGCGGCTCACGGCCTCCATCACGCCGCCGTAGCCGCCGCACACGACTCGGCCGCCGCGTTTGGCGATCAGGGAGCCGAGCTCGAGGGCGTGGGAGTAGTCCGGGCTGTCTTCGGCGGCACGGCTCGACCCGAGAACGGCGATCGAGAGCAAATGCTCAGCGGAGAGCTAGTCGAGATCGATGTCGCGGATCGGTTTCGACGTATCGGACTTCGCCTTCTCGAAGAGCTCCTCGAACTTGCGGTTCAGGACGTCCTTCTTCGACTTCTCGGCTTCGATCGAGGCCGCGAACTTCTTCTCGCGCTCGGCGTCGTGCGTCTTCAACGCTCCGACCGCGTCGTCCACGGACTCGAACTTGCGGGCGACCTTCGGCGCCTCGTGCGCGATGATCGCTTTCAGCTCCGGGTCGACCTTCAACCGGGCGCCGCAGCACGGACAGAGAAGCTCGAAGTCCACGCCGGAAGTCTATCCGCGGGGTCAGACTCCGGGCCATTCCTTCCGCCGGCGCCGTTCGCGCTGCTCACGGCGGTCCGGACGTCCGGCCGCCCGCGAGGGCGCCAGCATCCTCTCCAGGCGGCGCACCTCGATCTCCTCGGGCGAGGGGGGTGGAGTCCGGTCCTCGTAGAGCTCGCGCGCCCGGGCTCGCGGGATCGACCGTTGCGCCACACCCCGCACCACGAGCTGGCGGCGCCGGCCGCTCCCGGTCGTGATCTCGATCCGATCCCCCGGCCGGACTTCGCGATGCGGCTTGGCCCGGGCGCCGTTGACGTCGACCTTGCCCCCCTCGCAGGCCGCTTTGGCGCGGGAACGCGTCGGAAACAGGCAGGCCACGTGGAGCCAGATGTCGAGGCGGACGGTGGTCGAGTCCGGGGTCGGGCCGCCCGCCGGAGGCGGGAATCCGGCGTCAGGAGGCTCGCTGCTCGTCTTCCGCGCCGTTGGCGGAACCCTCCGATTCGGGTGTCCTCACCTGGCGGTGGACGTCGACCCACCGGCGGAACAATGCCTCGGGCGGGGCCGGCTCGGGCGACGGCCGGCCGACGAAGTACCCCTGCGCCGCGACGACGCCGGAAGCCGCGCAGACCTCGAGGTCGTCGCCGTTCTCCACCCCCTCGGCGATCAGGCCGAAGGAGAAGTGCCGCGCGAGGCGGCCGAGAGATTTCAGGATCGAGCGGCGCCGCGGGTCACGCGCGACGCCGCGCGTGATCTCCCAGTCGACCTTGACCCACTCGGGATGAAAAGCCTCGCAACACTGGATGGCGCGATACGGCGACGTGACGTCGTCGAGCGCGACCTGCGCTCCCCTTTCGCGGGCCGCCTGCACCGCGCTCGAGAGCCCGGCGAGCGACTCGACGTTCTCGACCTCGACGAGGTCGAGCGTGACGCGCGAAGCCGAAAACGTCGAGACGTCGATCGCGCGCCAGAGATCCGACAGGCCGTCCGGCTCCAGAGCGAGGAGCTGCGGATTGACGTTGACGAAGAGACGGCTCTCCGCGGGAAGCCGATCCGCCGACTCGACGATGCACGACCACGAGAGAGTTTCGAACGGACGCTCGACGCGCAGCGCGCGAGCCGCCGGGAACATTTCGGCGGAAGGATGGTTCGCGGAGTCGGCGCGCGCCCGGAGGAGTCCTTCGTAACCGATCGCGTCGCCGGTCGAGAGGTCCGCGATCGGCTGGAACTTCGCGTAGAAGTCGCCGTGTCGGAGGATGTCCGCGAGCCAGAGAGAGCGCACCTCGGTCCGCGCCCGCGGCAGCGGCGCCAGGTTGCCGAGCGAATCCCACTTGGTCAGGCCGGGGTCGTCCGGAGCGACGCGGACCCGGTCGGCGAGCGAGCCCAGGCGTTCGTGCAGACTCTGGAGGAACGCCGCGGGATCGGTTTCCATCAGGAGACGCCGCGCGCGACCGTAAACCTGCGCGCGCACCCACCGCCGGCCGAACGCCTGGGCCACCGCCCGTTCGACCTCGCCACCCTCGGGTCGGATGAAGAGGGCCCGCGCGTTCCGCCAGCGATCAAGCCGGCCGAGGGTGCGGCCGTCCAGAACGCCCTCGGTTTGTTTCAACCTGTTCTGATTCTAGCCGCTCGCTCGCCGGCGGAACAATTCTTTTTCGGAGCGTGTGCCCGGGGTCACCGTCCGCTCTGCCCGCATCTCAGGACACTGACACTCGGAGTCGCCGCGGCCGGACGAGTTCGACAAAAAGCGTCTGAAAACGCGGTTCCTCAGCCCTCTTTCTCTTCGTATTGCGCTTTCAACGAGTCGACCACGGTGCTGTCGGCGAGCGTCGTCGTGTCGCCGAGCACGCGTCCCTCGGCGATGTCGCGCAGCAACCTCCGCATGATCTTCCCGGATCGGGTCTTCGGCAGGTCGCCCACGAAGAACAGCTTGTCGGGTTTCGCGATCGATCCGATCTTCTTCGCAACGTGTCCGCGGAGCTCGTCCTGGAGAGCGCCGCCCGCGTCCTTCGCCTCCCTGTCCTTCAGGATGACGAACGCCGCGATCGCGGTCCCCTTGAGATCGTCGTGGATGCCGACGACCGCCGATTCCGCGACCGAATCGTGATCGACGAGCGCCGACTCGACCTCCATCGTCCCGATCCGGTGACCGGCGACGTTCATCACGTCGTCGACGCGTCCGAGCAGCCAGTAATATCCATCTTCGTCCCGCTTGGCTCCGTCTCCTGGAAAGTAGACGTCGTTGCTCCACCGCGACCAGTACGTCGACACGTAGCGGTCGTCGTCGCCCCAGATCGTCCTCAGCATCGCGGGCCACGGTCGCGTGATCGCGAGGTAACCGCCGCCGACCTTCACCTCGCTGCCCGCCGCGTCGAGAATCGTGGCGCGGATTCCGGGGAACGGAAACGTCGCGGAACCCGGCCGCGTCCGCGTGAGTCCCGGAAGCGGACTGATGAGGATCATCCCGGTCTCGGTCTGCCACCACGTGTCGACCACCGGACAACGACCGCCGCCGATGTTCTCCTGATACCAGATCCAGGCCTCGGGGTTGATTGGCTCTCCAACGCTGCCGAGCAGTCGGAGAGACGAGAGGTCGTGCTTCTCGGGCCACTCCGTTCCCCACTTCATGAAAGCGCGGATCGCGGTCGGCGCCGTGTACAGGATCGTGACGCCGTGGCGCTCGATGAGATCCCAGAAGCGGTCGCGCGCGGGAGTGTCCGGAGCGCCCTCGTAAATCAAGCAGGTCGCACCGTTCGCGAGCGGGCCGTAGACCACGTAGGAGTGCCCGGTGACCCAGCCGATGTCGGCGGTGCACCAGAAGACGTCCTCTTCCTTCAGGTCGAAGATCCACTTCGTCGTGGCGTAGGTGCCGACGAGGTAACCGCCGGTCGTGTGGAGAATCCCCTTGGGCTTCCCGGTGGTGCCCGACGTGTAGAGGATGTAGAGAGGGTCTTCGGAGTCCATCTTTTCCGGGGGGCAATCGGCCGAGGCCGCGGCCATGAGGTCGTGCCACCAGTAGTCGCGCTCATGGTCGAAACCGATCGACATGCCGGTCCGGCGGACGACGATAACCGCCTCGATCGACGGGGTTTGCTCGAGGGCCTCATCCGAGATCTTCTTCAGAGGAACGACGTTGCCGCGCCGCCAGCCCCCGTCCGCCGTGACGAGGACCTTCGCCTGCTGGTCGTTGATCCGGTCCCGCAGGGATTCCGCGGAGAACCCTCCGAACACTACGGAGTGGATCGCGCCGATGCGCGCGCACGCAAGCATCGCGACCGGCAGCTCGGGCACCATCGGCATGTAGAGCGTGACCCGATCTCCCTTGCCGACTCCCAGGGACTTCAAGACGTTGCCGAACTTCGAGACCTCGAGAAGGAGCTGGCGGTATGTGAGCACCCGCTGCTCGCCCGGCTCCCCTTCCCAGATGAGGGCGGCCTTGTTCTTCCGGGGACCCGAAACGTGCCGGTCCAGGCAGTTCACCGAGGCGTTCAACTTCCCGCCGACGAACCATTCCGCCTTCGGCGGCTTCCACTCGAGGACCTGCTTCCAGTCCTTGTACCAGGCGAGCTCCCGCGCGAAGTCCTCCCAGAACTTTTCGAAGTCGCGGTCGGCCGTCCGATAGATCGAGGGGTCCCGGACGTTCGCCTGCTTCGCGAACTCCTCCGGAGGTGGAAACTCGCGACGCTCCTCGAGGAGAGCTTCGATCGCCGGATCTCGATCGCTCATCGTCCCTCCACTGGAAAGTGCCCTGATCTTATTGCAGTCGACGGCCGACGAGGACGTGAAATACGATCGCCGCAGGGAGACCGACCGAGAAGGCCCCGAAGGAGGCGGAATGGAGCCGCTGTCGGTCGCGGGAGCTCGCGTCTACCGCCCCGGCCGAGCCCCGGAGGGAACCGGCGCGGGAGTCGAGAAGGTCGGAAGGCGGGCGACGGGTATTCCAGGATCGAGCGCGTGATCGTCGCGCTCCTTTCCGACGTCCACGCGAACTTCGAGGCGCTCTCCGCTTGCCTCGAGCACGCGCGCGCCCGTGCCGCCGAGAGGTTCATTTTCCTCGGGGACCATGTGGGCTACGGTCCCGACCCGGAACGGGTACTGGAGGTGCTCACAAATCTCGTCGGGGGCAACGGGATCGCCGTCCTCGGGAACCACGACCTGGCGGTCACCCAGCGTTCCAGCGCGTCGATGCAGGAAGAGGCCCGTGCCGCGATCGATTGGACGCGGAAGCGGCTTCCGGCGGCTCAGATCGACTTCCTGGCGGGGCTGCCGTTGACCGCCGAGGAGGGCGGCCGACTGTACGTCCACGCCAATGCGTGGGCTCCCGACCGCTGGGAGTACATCACCGGAGTGTTCGACGCCCGGAGGAGCATGCGGGCCACGCCGAATCGATGGACGTTCTGCGGCCACGTCCACACGCCCGCGCTCTACCACATGACGGACGACGGGCGCACTTCGGCCTTCGTGCCCCAGCCGGGAGTCCGGATCCCGCTGCCGGTCACGCGTCGCTGGCTGGCGGTCGTCGGATCCGTCGGTCAGCCCCGGGACGGAAACCCCGCCGCTTCCTACGCCCTGTTCGATGACGAGAGCGCCCTCCTCACCTTTTTCCGCGTGCCGTACGACTACGCGAGCGTCGCACGCCGAATCCGCGAGTCCGGACTTCCGACCGGTCTCGCGATGCGGCTGGAGACGGGAGCTTGACCACACCTCCCCGTCACCGATTCCAGCCGGGCACGGTGATCGACGGATATCGACTGGACGAACGGATTCACCACGGGAGCATGGCGAGCATCTGGCGGGTGACGGCTCCGGGCGGCGGCCCGACGCCCCTCGTGATGAAGATCCCGCGGCTCGGGGAAGCGGAGGACCCGGCGGCGATCGTGGCCTTCGAGGTGGAAGTGATGATTCTGCCGACGCTGTCCGGGAACCACACGCCCCGCTACGTGGCGGCGGGCGGTCTCGCGGCGCAGCCGTACATCGTCATGGAGTGGATCGACGGCCGCTCGCTCCGCGCCCAACTGGACCGGATGCCCCTGCCCGACGAAGAGGTCGCCTCGGTCGGCGCCCGCGTGGCGGGTGCCCTGCACGACATCCACAGCCAGCACGTCATCCACCTCGACGTCAAGCCGAGCAACGTCATGTTCCGGGAAAGCGGTGAGGCGGTGGTCATCGACTTCGGGGTCTCGCGACACGATCGGCTGCCCGACCTCCTGGCCGAGGAGTTCCGCATTCCGATCGGGACGGGCCCGTACATCTCCCCCGAACAGGTCCGACGCATCCGCAACGATCCTCGGAGCGACATCTTCGCGCTCGGCGTCGTTCTGTACCACCTCTCGACCGGTGAGCGTCCGTTCGGGAATCCCACGTCGGTCGCGGGACTCCGTCGCCGGCTCTACCGATCTCCCTCACCGCCCCGGGCGCTTCGTGAGGATTACCCGGAGTGGCTCCAGGAGATCGTTCTCAAGTGCCTGGAGGTCGATCCGAACCGCCGTTACCAGACGGCGGCCCAGCTCGCGTTCGAGCTGCAGCACCCGGATCGGGTCGTTCTGACGGAGGCGGCCGCGCGGCGGAGAAGGGAGGGCATCTGGGCGAGCACGAAACGGTATTTCCGTATGCTCGGAGAGGAGCCGGACCCCAGGCAATCGGTGGCCGGACATTTGGCCCGGGCGCCGATCGTGGTCGCTGCGATCGACCTCGCTCAGAGGTCGGAGGCCCTGAACGAGGCGATGCGGGCGAACCTGCGGGACATTCTCCGGGCGGCCCCGGCCGCCCGGCTGGCGTGCGTCATGGTTCTCAAGACCTCCCGTATCGGGATGGATGTGACGGAGGACGAGGAGGGGCGCAACCTCCACGTGAAGGGTCTCGTGGACCTGAATCACTGGGCGCGGCCTCTCGGCCTTCCCCCGAACCGGATCACGTACCACGTCCTGGAGGCTCCCGACGCCGGCGCTGCCATCGTCGAGTTCGCCGAGTCCAACCACGTCGCGCAGGTCGTCGTCGGGTCCCGCGGAAGCTCCACCCTGCGGCGCTACCTGGGCAGCGTCTCCTCCCAGGTGGTCGCGCTGGCGAACTGCACCGTCACCGTGGTCAAGACCGACGATCGGTCGGAGCTGGCGGAAAGCTGACCGGAGGCGGGCGGGCCTCCCCGATCCGGCCGGCGCCGTCGCGTCACAGACGCCGCGCCGGAGAGCCGGGAGGCCAAACGTCTCCAAAGGGACCCGCGACCTCCCAGAAATCTCATCGATCCGTGCGTCTGGCTCTTGACTTTCCCGAATGCTCTGAAAAACTCGCGCTCACTGATCCATGACGAGGACGAGCCGGCCTGGCCTTCCTCCTCCGGAGACACCTTCACCGCTCCGGGGGATCTCTTCCCGCTCGGGATCGGTGCGATATCCCTCCCCTCGCGGCTCCTCGAAGCGCAGCGGCTCGCCGGAGCCCGTGCCCTCGAGATTGCCGGAACGAAGTCCTCCCGTGTCGAGCCCGCGGCGCCGGAGGTCGCCGCTACCCGCGGATTCCTGACGCGCGCACGCATGGTCGAGTCGTGATTCCGTAGGCAAAAAGGAGGATTCATGTCGACGGCAATCCCCGGAACCGTGCCCCTCGTCAAGAAGGAGGAGGAGAAGCGGGTCATCTTTGCCTCCTCGCTCGGGACCGTTTTCGAGTGGTACGACTTCTATCTGTACGCGACCCTGGCGCCTTTCTTCGCCGCCCTGTTCTTCCCCCCGGGCAACGCGACCGCAGCTCTCCTTTCTTCGTTCGTCGCGTACGCCGCCGGCTTCCTGGTGCGACCCTTCGGAGCGCTCGTCTTCGGGCGCATCGGCGACCTGGTCGGGCGGAAATACACCTTCCTGATCACGATCGTCGTGATGGGCGCTTCCACCGCGGCGGTCGGCCTTCTGCCGACGTACGCGAGGATCGGCTTCCTCGCGCCCATCCTGCTCGTGGTCCTGCGCCTCACCCAGGGACTCGCGCTCGGAGGAGAATACGGCGGCGCCGCGACCTACGTTGCCGAGCATGCCCCTCATGGAAAGCGCGGCTACGACACGAGCTGGATCCAGACCACCGCGACGCTCGGCCTTCTGCTCGCGCTCGTCATCATCGGCTTCTTCCGCGTCAAGATGACGCCCGAAACCTTCAAGGCCTGGGGCTGGCGAATTCCTTTCCTCTTCTCGATCGTCCTGCTGGCCTTTTCGGTCTACATCCGGTTGAAGCTGCAGGAGTCTCCCATCTTCAAAGCGATGAAGGCTCAGGGAAAGGGCTCACGGGCGCCGCTCACGGATAGCTTCGCCAACTGGTCCAACGCCAAGATCGTGCTGCTCGCGCTCCTCGGGGCGACGGCCGGTCAGGGAGTGGTGTGGTACACGGGCCAGTTCTACGCCCTGTTCTTCCTGACGCTTTACCTGAAGGTCGATTATCTGACCGCGTACATCATGATCGGCATCTCCCTGATCATCGGAACGCCGTTCTTCATCGTCTTCGGGGCGCTCTCCGACAAGATCGGTCGCAAGTGGATCATCCTCGCAGGCTGCCTGATCGCCGCAGTCACCTACTTCCCGCTCTTCAAAGCCCTCACGCACAACGTCAACCCGGCGCTGGAGGCGTACGCGAAATCCACACCCATCACCGTGGCCGCTTCGGATTGCCGGATGCATATTTTCCCCACACCAAAGACCGTTTTCTCGCCCTGCGACAAGGCCAAGGACTTTCTGACCAAGAGCGGCCTTTCCTTCAAGGACGTGCCGGAGGTGCCCGGCGAGGCGGTCGTGACGAAGATCGGCACAGTCGAGCTGCATGGCTTCAAGGAGGAGGATTACAAGGCGGCATTACAGACGACGGGCTATCCCGACAAGCTCGATAAGTCGGCGATCAACTGGCCGATGACGATCCTGATCCTGTTCATCCTCGTGATTTACGTCACGATGGTTTATGGCCCGATTGCGGCATTCCTGGTCGAGCTCTTCCCGACGCGCATCCGGTACACCTCGATGTCGCTGCCGTACCACATCGGTAACGGATGGTTCGGCGGGATGCTGCCGCTTCTGGCGACCGCGATCGTGGCATCGAGAGGAAACATCTACGCCGGACTCTGGTATCCGATCATCGTCGCGTTGATGAGCTTCGTGATCGGCGGCCTCTTCATCCGGGAAACGAAGGACCGGGATATCGGCCATGAGTACCTGGCGGCGAAGCCCGCCACCGGCGTGACGGAAAGCTAGCGAGTCGAACAGCGGAGGTAACCATGTCGAAGAAACGCCATCGCGGTCTGACGAGACGGGATTTCGCAAAACTCACCGGCGCCGGAGCCCTCGCGGCCGGGGTGGGGCCGGCATTTCTTTTCCCGAGCCGGGCGTCGGCTGCGGGGAAGACTCTCAAGATCATCCAGTGGAGCCACTTCGTCCCCGGCTACGACAAGTGGTTCGACGGGGTCTACACGAAGGAGTGGGGTTCGAAACACGACACCGAGGTCATCGTCGACCACGTTGCGATCGGCGAGGTCAACGCCCGGGCAGCCGCGGAGGCGGCTGCCCGGAAGGGGCACGACCTCTTCATGTTTCTCTCTCCGCCCGCGGCCTACGAGAAGCTGGTGATCGACCATCGGGAAATCTACGAAGAGGTCCAGAAGAAACACGGGAAAATGATTTCGCTCGCCGAGCGATCGACCTTCAATCCGAAGACCAAGAAGTACTTCGCCTTTTCGGACTCCTACGTTCCCGACCCGGGCAACTACCGCAAGGATCTCTGGGAACAGGTCGGCTTCCCCAACGGGCCGGACACCTGGGAGGACCTTCGAGTCGGCGGCAAGAAGATCAAGGACAGTGTCGGCAACCCGGTCGGCGTCGGCCTCTCCCAGGAGCTCGACAGCAACATGGCCATGCGCGCCGTCCTGTGGTCTTTCGGAGGCGCGGAGCAGGACGCGAACGGCAACGTCACGCTCTACTCCAAACAGACGTTGGATGCCCTCAAGTACGTTCGAGCCCTTTACAAGGAGACCATGACGCCCGAGGTGTTCACGTGGGATCCGTCCGCGAACAACCGCGGAATCCTGGCCGGGAAGCTCTCCTTCGTGTGCAACGCGATTTCCGTCACGCGGACCGCGGAAAAGGACAACCCCGATATGTCCCAGAAGATCTGGGTGGGACCGGCCCTCAAGGGACCGGTCCGCCGGATCGCCGCCGAGCACGTGATGGACTGCTACGTCGTGTGGGACTTCGCCGAGAACAAGGAGGGTGCGAAGCAATTCCTCGCCGACTACATCGACAACTTCGGAGCGGCGTTCAAGGCGAGCGAGTTCTACAACTTCCCGTGTTTCCCCCAGACGGTTCCGGATCTGAAACAGCAGATCTCCAACGATCCGAAGGCGAAGCCTCCGGACAAGTACAAGGTGCTGGGCAACGTGCTCGACTGGGCGACGAACGTCGGTTATCCCGGCTACGCGACGGCCGCGATCGACGAGGTTTTCAACACCTTCGTGATCCCGACCATGTTCGCAAAGGCAGCGCGAGACGAGATGAGCCCGGAGGACGCCGCTCGCGCCGCGGACAAGGAGGTCCGGAGAATCTTCGACAAGTGGAAGTAGCGCCGGCGTGCGGAGCCTGAGGTGGCCGTCGTCCGGACGCGAGGGCTCACCAAACTTTTCCGAAAGGGACAGGTCGGAGCGGTCGTCGACGTGAGCCTGGAGAGCCGGGAGGGCGAGTTTCTCGTTCTTCTCGGCCCTTCCGGCTCCGGAAAGACGACTCTCCTGCGGATGATCGCGGGGCTGGAGGAGCCGACCTCCGGCGAGATCTGGATCGGGGAAAAACTCGTGAACGACTGGACTCCGAGGCAGCGGCGGATCGCCATGGTCTTCCAGAGCTACGCGCTTTATCCGCACCTGACCGTATTCGGCAACATCGTTTTTCCTTTGAAGGCGGTTCGCGTTCCCAAAGAAGAGCGGAGGAAGAAGGCGGAATGGGCCGCCGGGCTCCTCGGCATCGGCCGGCTCCTGAACCGGCGGCCGCGGGAGCTTTCCGGGGGCGAACGCCAGCGCGTGGCTCTCGCCCGGGCCATCGTACGGGAGCCGTCGCTCTTTCTCCTCGACGAGCCTTTATCGAATCTGGACGCGAAGCTCCGTGCGTCCGCGCGCGAGGAGCTCGAGCAGTTTCAGAAGCGGATCGGAACGACCACCCTCTACGTCACGCACGATCAGGTGGAGGCGATGGCGATGGGTGACCGGGTTGCCGTGATGAATCACGGCTCGGTCCGGCAGATCGGCACGCCCGCGGAGGTTTACGACGAGCCCGCCGACACCTTCGTCGCAACCTTTCTGGGATCCCCTCCGATGAATCTCGTCGAAACGGGGACAGTCACTGCGGGATTCCGGCCGGAGCACTTCCTCCCCGCCGGGTTTCTTCCCCCCCAGGAACGCGACCTGCCGCTGCGATTCCGCGTCGGCCACGAGGAATATCTGGGCGCGGAGCGCATCCTCTACGGCGTCGTGGAGGGGGGACCCTTCGACGGACGCAAGGTCGTGTCCCGCATTGCCGCAACTCACGCGGTCCGCTTCGCACCGGACGTCGTCTACGACTTCGCCGTCGCCGAGCGGAACTTGAAGTTCTTCGATCCGGGGAGCGGAATGCGTACCGCGCCGGTGCATCTGCAATGACCTCCGGCCGTCAGCGATGGCTGGGGCCGGCGATGTTCCTGCCGGCGGTCGTGTACGTCATCGCCCTCGTCGGCGTCCCTTTCGTTCTCGCTTTCCTGTACAGCGTCGGAGACGTCAAGGTCGGCAGTCTCGGCTATCACTTCGTCGGGCTGAAGAACTTCGCCTCGGTCCTGCGGAATCCCACTTTTCTTCGAGCCCTGCGCAACTCGTTTCTCTTCACGATTTCTTC
>Ga0068862_100004147_pt1 | contig 12278 bp, 10 predicted proteins | sample KBSSwiS52_FD_66598 | JGI IMG/M metagenome (GOLD analysis project Ga0068862, IMG submission 66598) | Switchgrass rhizosphere microbial communities from Kellogg Biological Station, Michigan, USA - KBS Switchgrass S5-2 | ecosystem: Host-associated > Plants > Roots > Rhizosphere > Soil ... | reverse complement strand
CCGAGCCGGACGTCTCCCATGCAGACCTCACCAGGATCTGTCATGCGTGTCCCGTCACTTGCCGTCTTACTGCTCCTCGTAACCCCCGTCGTTAGCCGGGCGCAGGGGACGATCATCCCTCGCCCCTGCCCCGAAAACCGGTGCCCGGTTCCGATCGCTGGTGTGATCCAGCGCACGTCGAGCCAGGTCCGTGTCGAACTGGCTGACCGGGTGCTCCGGTATCAGATCACCGAGACATTCCGGAACCGCGGCGGAATGATTGGGGAGGCGGATTACATCTTCCCCATGCCCGCCGGCGCCGCGTTCGAGGCGCTCGAGCTCGAGATCGACGGCGAGCTCGTCTCCGGCGAGACCATGCCCGCCGAGCGCGCTCGGCAGATCTACGAGGACATCGTTAGGCGCAACCGCGACCCGGCGCTCGTCGAGTACATGGGACGTGGCATGCTGCGCACCCGCATCTTTCCCATCCAGCCCGGCGAGGAGAAGCGCGTCGTCGTGCGCTTTCAGTCCGTCGCGGAGCGTGAGGGCAGCGCGGTTCGCGTCGAGTATCTGCGTGGGAGCGGACCGCGGGCGCAGCCGTTCCCGATTCCGCGTCCACGACCGGTCCCGCTCCCGGTGCCGCGCGACGGTCGCGTGATTGAAGGAGACGCGAGGCCGACCGATCGCATGGCCCAGGAGCGTGACGAGTCCGGGAACCTGTTCACGCTCGTCTACAACGCCCGAGACGACTACGGTCGGCCGTACTCGCCCACACACGAGCTCCGCGTCAGCGATCGTGGTGCGCGGCGGGAGGTGTCGGCGTTAGGCGACGCGCCGCAGGTCACCATCCTGCTGCCGCTGCGCAGGACGTCCGCCGCGTCGGTCGCGATGCTGCCGTTCGCGCCGGGCCGCGAGGACGGGTTTGCGCTCATCACCGTCACGCCTCCCGCCATCGCGGCCCGCGCGACGCCGCGCGATCTGACGTTCGTCGTCGACGTGTCGGGCTCCATGCGGGGGCAGAAGATGGAACAGGCACGCGCCGCCGGCCGTCAGATGCTCGCGTCGCTCGGCGCGCAGGACCGCTTCCGCATCATCGACTTCTCGACCGACGTCCGCACGTTCGGCTCCGGCTTCACGCCCGCGACCCGTCGCAACATTGACGAGGCGACCCGGTACCTCGACGATCTGCGCCCGGAAGGGTCCACGAACATCTCCGGCGCGCTCGAGGAAGCGCTGGACACGCCGGGCAACGATGACCGCATTCCGATCGTCTTCTTCGTCACCGATGGCGAACCGACGGTCGGCGAGCGGAACGCGGAGCGCATCGCTGCGCTCGCGGCCAGGCTCCGGGGACGTGCGCGCGTCTTCACCTTCGGCGTCGGCGCCGACGTCAACGCCACGCTCGTCGAGCAGCTGGCCGTCGACGGCCGCGGCACCGCGCAGTTCGTCCGGCCCGATGAGTCGGTCGAACGCTCGGTGGCGCTCGTCGCGACGCGCATTACGAGTCCGATCGTGACCGACGTTCGCGTCCGTGCTGAAGGTGTGCGGCTCACGAAGCTGCACCCGTCGCTGCCCGCGGACATCTTCGCGGGCCAGGACCTCGTCCTGTTCGCGCGTTATGCAGGGAACGGCGACGGACGGATCATCGTCGAGGGCCGCACCGCGACCGGCCCCGTCACGTGGACGGAGCAGGTGAGGTTTCCCGACCGCGAGCGGCGCAACAGCTTCGTCGCCCGCCTGTGGGCCGCGCAGCGCGCCGGCTGGCTGTCGGCGGAGCGACGCCGCAACGGCGCATCGCCGGAGCTCGATGATGAGCTGCGCGAGCTCGGCACGCGCTACGGGATTCCGACGGAGCTCTCGTCGTATCTGGTGCTCGAACCGGGAATGCAGGAGCCGCTGCGACGACAGCTCGGCTCGGCGCCGGCTTCGCTCGACCAGGTCGTCGTGACGGGTGCAAAGGCGGCCTCGAGCGCGCCGATCAACGAAACGCGCAATCGGTCTGCGCGGGATGCGAGCGGTGTCGTCTACGCCGACTCGACAAGAGCGACCCCTGCGCCCTCGCCCGCGGAGGGCAAGCGCGAACAGGATTTCCAGCGCGCCAAGACCGCGGCAGCACAGCGTGCCGCAACCACCCTGTCGGCGGTCGACTCCGTCGGCGCAGATTACGCGAGCGGATCCGTTCGTCGCGTCGGTGCACGCACGTTCGCATTGATCGACGGCGCCTGGACCGACGCGCGCTATGCGAAGACCATGCGAACCGTTCGCGTGAAGCCGTACTCGGCGGCGTATTTCGCGCTGCTGGAACGCCTGGACGATCTGCGCGCACCGTTCACGCTGATGGGCGCGAGTGGAACGCCTGGGGTCGTCGTTGCCGGACGATCGGTGGCGATTGCCCTCGCGAGCGATGGCGCTGAAACGCTCGGCGCGCGGGATATGGCCGCGATCGAGGCGGGCTGGTGAGCAGGCACAGACCAGCGCCGCCCAATCGCGGGGGAAGAGACCTGGTGAAACCGTGAAGGACGAAGACGTCGAGCGATTGTTCCGTACCTACAACACGGCTCTCGTGCGGTACCTGACCCGGCGCCTCGGCGACCGAGATTGGGCCGAAGAGGTCGCGCAGGAAACCTTCCTGCGCGCCCTCCGGCAGGACTCGCTCTCGAGCGAGCGGTCGTGGCTGTTTGCCGTGGCGACGAACCTCGTGCGCGATGAAGCGCGCAAGGACGAGCGGCGGCGGCGGCACCTGGCGATCCTCGCCGACGAAGAGCGGGCGAGGGAGATGGAGGAGCCCGAGCCGTCGTCGCTCGAGCGAGCGCAGGACGCGGCGCTCGCACGAAAGGCGGTGGATTCACTCGCCGAGCGCGACCGACTGGCGCTGCTCATGCGCGAGGAAGGGCTCGACTATAACGAGATCGCGGACGCCCTCGGACTTTCGGTGGGCTCCATTGGAACGACGCTCGCGCGCGCTCGCCGTCGACTCGCTTTAGTCTACGAGGCGATGCAGGCCGACCACCGGCGCGGCGCCGCAGGAGGAGGGGAGGGACATGCAGCATCTTGACGAGGGAACGATCCACGCGTGGCTCGACGGGCAGTTGCCTCTGGACGAGGCAGCGGCCGCCGAAGCGCACGTCGCCGCGTGCCGGCCCTGTGCCGACGCGGTGGCGGAGGCGCGCGGGTTCATCGCAGCCTCGTCGCGCATTCTCATGTCGCTGGACGACGTGCCGCGCGACGTTTCGCCGAAGCAGCCACTGACCGGCGCCCAGGCGGTGCCAACGGCGGCCGACGTGATGTCTGCAGTGGCCAGCGCCGCACCTGACGCCGTGATCGATCTGGCGTCGCGTGCTGCAGCCGCCCGTCGAGTCGATCAGCGCGCGCCGCGGCGATGGTTCAGCGCACCCTCGCTCGCGGCGGCGGCGACGATCGTTGTGGCGGTCGGGACGTTTGCGCTCACTCGAGCCGGGAGGCAGCGTTCCGACGAGGGAGGCGGTGTCGACGTGGCCCTGCGTCAGGCCGCCGTCGCCGACTCCGCGGCATCCACCGTCGCCGGCCCTGTCGTGTCTGCGCCGCCGGCCGCGCCGCCGTCGCCGGCGTTAGGCGTGGCGAGCGCGGCGAACGAGGTGCAGCAGCGGGCAAAGCCAGCCGATGAGCGGTCGGTGGGCTCGACCGCTCGGGCCGAAGCGGACCAGTCAGGTCTTCGCGAGCGCCAGCCGGAGCGTGCCGACGCATTCTCGCGTAAGGCTGTCGACGTGGCCGGAGCCAAGGCGCCGTCGGCGGTGGCCGCCGACGCCAAACGCGCTGCCAAGACCGAGGAACGAGTGACATTGGCCGACGCACCATCGCGGCTCGCGAAGGACCCGTCCACCCGATCGTTCCAGGATTCCGCGAGACGACAGGTCGCTGCCGCGAACGCCGCCGGCGTACCCGCGCCCGCAACACCGCCACCTGTGGTCCCGCAGCCGCGCCCGGATACCATGGCTGTTCAGGTATTTCGCGGTTCGGCGAGGCAGTCGGTCGAGGGGCGCGATGCTGCGTCCGCTGCAGCGACGACCGGCACCATTCGCGGGCGCGTCACTGACGGGAACACGGGCCTCGCCGACGCGAGTGTGACGATCACCGGCACGTCCATCGGCATGGCGACGACCGGGGATGGGCAGTTCGTGCTGGCCGGCGTTCAGCCAGGGACGCAGAAGCTGACGGTGCGTCGCATCGGCTTCGAGCCCGTGAGCCGTGACGTCGTCGTCGCGACGGGTCAGACGGCGACGGCGGACATCGTGCTGAAACCGGCCACGACGTCGCTCAATCAGGCCGTAGTCACGTCATCCGCAACCGCGCAGGGTGCTCAGCGCCGCACGGGCGCTCCCGCTTCGGCACCGACGCCGGTACCCGTGCGGGCGGAGGCCGCGCCCGGAGCAGCGGTCACCGCCGCCCAGTCGAACGCGGTCGGATGCTACGAGATGACCATCACCCCCACGTCGCAGCAGGCGCGCACCAGCTTCCGTCAGACGCCGCGCCGTCTCGCGCTCGATCAGGAAATCGTCCCGTCGAATGCGGACGGCGTGTGGTATCGCGCGCGCGACCTGGCCCGCACCGGGGCGATGCCTAACGGGCTGTGGCGCCCGGTCGGCACCGACGGCATCGAGCTCGAGTGGACCTACGGGAGCCGCCTCGCGCGCATTCAATTGACCGGACCAGCGGGACAAGTGATGCGCGGCACGGCCGAGGAGCTCGATCGGGCGAGCGGGACCGGCGAAGCGGGCACGGTCATCTCGGTCCGCTCCTCGTGTACGCCGTGATCGCGGTGCCACGCGCCGGCACCACGATCGTGCGCCCGCCCCTCGGCCACGAGCCTAACGACTAGCGGCGAATGCCTCGCAGTCCGCGGCGCACCCACTCCGCGAGCTCGGGGTCATCCGCCACCGCATCGGACGGCACGATCACCCACGTACCCATCGGGCGTTCGTCGCCCGGCGCGAATGGTTCGATGCCCGGCTGCGTCAACAGCGCCTGGTACTCATCCGGGGGCGTCTTCACGAGCAGACCCTCGTTCCAGACGATCACGAACGTCGTTTTCCCGAGCAGGAACCCGCGTCCGCCGAAGACGTTCTTCTGGCGGACGCCACGCTCCCCGATTCCCGCGAGCGCATCCGCGACCCGTTCCACCAGCCCGGCATCGTATGCCACCGCGCCTCCCCCTACGTCAGTCGGTCGTCACCAGCCGCGTTTCCATTCGAGCGCCGACATGCGACTCGAACCGGGGTAGGGAACGTTCGCTCCCTTGATCGTGCGCCAGAGGATGCGGTTGAACAACGCCTCATCCGCCACGTCCTCGAACTCGAGGTCGAGCTTCGCGGATTCGCGCGCGTCCCGGCCCGATGCCGGATTGCGGTCATTGACGGATACCGCGGGCACGATCGCCGCATACGGCCGGAGGTCCGGCTCGGTCGTCCAGATCTCGCGCAGCGGCCGCCCGTAGTGGTCGAACTGTGACAGCGCGTCCAGCTTCAGCACTTCCTCGATCGTCGCGAGCACGTCTGTCGTGTTCGCGAACCGATGCACCGTGCCGCTCCGGGAGTACGCCGAGATCATGAGCAGCACCGATCGGTGGGAATCGACGTGATCGGGACCGTTCTGCGCGTCATCCTCGAGCACCGCGATGAGCGTGTTCCTCCAGAACGGCGACCTGGAAATCGCCTCGACAATGCGGCCGAGCGCGAGGTCGTTGTCCGCCATATAGGCCTGCGGCGTCGGCGCGCCAGCCTGCGCGCCCGACGTATGGTCGTTAGGCAGCCTGACAATCATGAGCGATGGCAGCGTGCCGCGTCGGACGTAGTCCTGAAACTCGGCCAGCCAGATGTCGGCGCGCCGCTGGTCGGTGATGTCCATGTCGAACGGCGGGAAGTCGCGGTGGGTGTTCGCCGCGAGGAACGGCTTCACGCCGCGATACCCCGACGGCATCGTGGCGTTAGGGTTCACACCGTTCGGGATCACGAACTCGCCATAGTTGCGGAACGTCAATCCCTTCCGCTGGATGAGATCCCACAGGTAGCCGTTCGCCGGCTCCGACGCGTCCTCCGCATTCTCCTCCGACGGCACGCGACCGCGATTCGTGCCCTCCCAGTCGTACGTCCGGCCGCGGCTGGAGTAGTTCGACGGCACCGTTTTCTGCAGGTAATCCGTGGTGTATGCCGCCATCGACCAGTTGTGGCCGTCGGGGCTCACCTCCGCATTCACGAAGAAGCGGTCGAACAGGCCGAAACGTTCGGCCATCGCATGGTGGTTCGGAGAGTTGGCGCGCGGGAAGAACACCAGCGATGTATCGCCGTCGCCCTCGGAGAGGTCGCCGAACACCTGGTCGTAGGTGCGGTTCTCCTTGATGATGTACACGACGTGCTCGAACGGCGGATACGTCGCGTCGCGCTTGACGTCACGCCATCCGTTCGCCCGCTCGACGCGCTGGCTGAGGCTCGCCAGCTCGGTGCCGCGTACGCGCGCCACCGAAGCGGCGAGCACCGAACCGCTCAGCTGTCCGAGCGTGTACGTGAGTGGGCGGCTGGTGTGGACACCGGTGCCGGGGTGCGGGTACTCGCGATTGGGCGCCGTCGCACGGCCCTTTCCGTTCGCGACCAGCAAAGTGTCTCCGGCAGCGATGACAGCGGTCGGATACCACTCGACCGGAACGCGGCCCGTGAGACTGTCACTGCCCGACGCGGACGGAACTCCGGACGTGGCCGCCGACAGATCGAAGATGCCGATCGCGTTGTTGTCGGCTTCCGCCACGAAGAGGCGGGTCCCGGTGGCGTCGAGCGCGAGCGCGTTCGGCGTGCTCCCCTCTCGAGGCCCGGCAGGCGGCGGATCGCGCAACTCGGCGATGACCCGCCTCGCCCGAGTGTCGACGACCGCGACCCTGTCCGTGCTGCCAGACGCTACGAACAGCCGTGATCCGTCGGCGGACAGCGCCAGGGCCGACGGATGCCGCGAGACTCGCAGACGCCCGTCGTCCTGCAACGTGCCACCGCCGTTCGGCCGGAACATGGAGATCGTGTTGCCGCCCCAGGCGGACACGAAGACGCGTCCGTCCGGCGTAACGGCAACCCCGTACGGGTAGCGCTCGGTCGCGAATCGCTGGACGATGCGCTTCGATGCGACGTCCACAACCGCGAGCGAGTCGAACAGGTTCTCCGCGACGTAGAGCGTGGCGCCATCGCGCGAGAGCGCGAGACCGGCCGGGTACGATCGCCCGGAGCGGTTCGGCTGCTTCACCGCCAGCGCGATGCTGTCCGCGAGCGTCGCCCAGCCGTCGTCCCAGTCGTATCGGTATACGACGTCCTGGTTCCCACCCGACACGAACAGCGAGCGGCCATCGGGCGAGAATGTGAGACCGAGGAACGCGGCGGGCTGCAGCACCGTCTGCGTGACCCGCCCTGTACGCCGCTCCAGCACCTGAATACCCTGCTCGCGCCAGCCGTTGAGCAGCACGACGACCTCCTTTCCCCCGGGCGCGAGTGCCATGGCTAGCGGCATGGACCCGACGGGGAATCCGCGGGCGACCGGGTCGAGGTGTGCCCCGGTGGGCAGGCGCGGCCGCTGATTGAGCTCGTTGGCGGCATCGGCCGTCGTCTGCGGGGCCGGCTGGCACGCGGCCAATGCCGCCAGTGCACCGGCCAGCCGCAACCGCGTTGACAGGCGGCGCATCCGAGTGTTCATCGGGACAGTCCGAAACGGGAGGACTGACAAACTCCCAAACTCGGCCGCCGAACGGAAGCAGTTGCCCGTCAGTCGCGTCCAATTCGCTACAATCCTTTGTTCGCCGCCAGGATCGCTCGGGATGGCTGGAAGGCCGTTCCAACCGAGAGGATTGCGAGGACCGACCGCGACGGGATTCCATTGCCTTCCGCCTTGGGGCGTTCAAGCAATGCCGTCGCGACCGGCATCCTAGACGGTGGAATGCCGACAAACCTTGCCCGGAAGCGCTCGCTCGAACCGATGACCGCGGTCCCACCAGCGAACGACGGTTTCGACCGCGCGGCGGATGCGCGGATGGTCGAGCGCGCTCAGGCGGGCGACGTCGCCGCGTTCGAGCAGCTATACCGCCGCGAAGTCGGCCGGGTCTACGCCCTCTGCCTCCGGATGACCGCGGATGCGCAGCGGGCGCGCGAGTTGACCCAGACCGTCTTCGTGCGGGCCTGGGACCGACTCGGCTCCTTTCGTGGCGACTCGCAACTGTCATCCTGGCTGCATCGGATTGCGGTGAACGAGGTGCTCATCGACGCCAGGACTGAGCGACGGCTGCGGGCGCGAGTGGTCCTGGCGGAGGATGAGGGCGCGACGTCCGAAGAAAGCGATGAACCGGACCGTCGCGATGCTCCGAGATCGACCGGGATCACGCTCCCGGTGGATACAGAGTCTCGCATCGACCTCGAGCGAGCCATCGGCAAGCTCCCGCCTGGAGCACGAACCGTCTTCGTGCTCCACGACATGGAAGGGTACCGGCACGAAGAGATCTCTCGTATGACCGGATCGGCAGAAGGAACATCGAGGGCCCAGCTGCACCGGGCCAGGAAGCTATTGATGGAGGCACTGTCCCGATGAGTGAGCATCCGGAGCACCCGGAGCACCCGGACTTCGCGTTGTTGAACGACTACGTGGATGGCACGCTCGATCGTGCAGTTATGTCGTCTATCGACAAACACTTGAGCGGTTGCCCGGAGTGCTCGACCGAGCTGGCATCGTTGCGCGCGCTCATGGCGGCCACGGGAGCGTTGCCCAGGTCCGTGCTCCCGGACGACGATCTGTGGGCGGATCTGAAGGCATCGATAGACAATCGCAAAGGTGTCGTGCTCCCGACGACGTCCTCGGCTGCACTCACTCGCGCCACGGGGTCACGGTGGCAGCGGCCCGCCTGGCTTGCGGCCGCCGCCGTCGTTTTGGTGGCACTGTCCTCGGCAACCACGGTTATCGTGCTTCGATCGAGCCCGGTGACCACGGTCGGGCAGAATCAGCCGGACAGTGGGACGACACGCCTCGAGCTTGGAGTGCCGCCCACGCTACCGGCCAGCTTCCGCGCTGCCGAAGGTCAATACATGCAGACAATCCAGGAGCTTCGCGATGCTGTCGACGCCCAACGTGCCCATCTGAATCCGGAGACCGTTCGCACTGTCGATCGCAGTCTCGCCGTGGTCGATTCCGCGATCGCCGAGGCCCGCGAGGCGCTTCTGGCCGACCCGAACAACCGGACGCTCGTGGATCTGCTGTCCGCGAGCTACCAGCGTAAGTTGGACCTCCTTCGACGTACGTCGGAGCTCAGTTCCCGGATCTGATCGCGAATCCAAACGCCATGACCCTCGAGAACGACCGCCACAACGGTCCACAGCCAAGGCTCGCGCTGCTCCGGATGATGCGGGCGGTGCTCCCAGGCGCCGCCCTGGCCCTTGTCGGTGCTCCCGTCGCGGGCGCGCAGAAAGGCGACGCAGCGAAGCCAACGAGAGTCGCCATCGAACGGCGTGCGGCGATTGCTGGCGATGCATCCATCCGTCTGGCGGGCGCGATCACGTCACTTCGCGTCGTCGGGTGGGACCGTGACTCGCTCGTCATCACCGGCACCATGCCGAAGGGCTGGCGGTTCGACGGTGGGGTCGCCGGCGGGACGGCGCTGGGTCGCGGCGCCAAATTCTTTATCGAAGCCCCGGGCGACAACTATCCCACGGGCGCGACCCTCGAGGTACGGGTTCCGGCCCGGGCCCGCGTCTGGGCCAAGAGTGGAAGCGCGGACATTGAGGTGTCCGGGGTGACCGGCGGGTTGGACCTGAACATCGTCGGCGGCTCGGTCACGGTGTCGAGCGCACCGCGTGAGCTCAACATCGAATCCATGGACGGGGCGGTCCGTGTCACGGGTGGGGCGGCATGGCTTCGGGTGAAGACGGCGACGGGAGACATCGATGTCCGGGGAGGGAGCGAGGACGCCGGTCTTTCGACCGTAAGCGGGACAGTTCGCGTGAGCGACGGCCGCTACGAGCGCGGCAAATTCGAGACGGTGACCGGCAACGTCGTGTACCAGGGCGACGTGGGATACAAGGGATCGCTCGACCTCACCACGCACAGCGGACGCATCGAGCTTCGATTGCCGCCCAGGCCCAATCTCGAGCTGGACGCCGCCACGGTTACCGGGACCATCGAGAACGGCGTGACCTCGAGCCGGCCGATCGCGGGCCGAGAGGGTCGAGGGATGGAGCTCGGGTTCTCGTCAGGCACCGGCGACACACGCGTGGTCGTTCGGAGCTTCAAGGGCGACGTCGCACTGAAGCCGCGGTGACGCGGTGACGCCCCGTTAGGCGCCGTGGCGAAGCGCATTACGCAGCGAATCCTGGACGAGCAGTCGGCGGTCGGTGGTCGAGCGGTGTCGCTCACGTTCCGGACCGACGACGGGCCGACGGCAACGTCCCCGGTGCCGGCCCTGCTCAGGTTGCCGGCCACGACGGAGCCTGCACCAGCCGCGCTCCTGCTCCACGGGTATCGGTCGCGGAAGGAAGACATGGCGGACTTCGTTGGCGAGGCTCTGCTGCCGCTGGGCATCGCGAGCCTGTCGATCGACCTGCCGCTGCACGGCGACCGCGCGGATCCGTTCGAGCTCCGGTCGGTGCGCGACCCCTTCGAGCTGGCCGCGCGGTGGCGCACGGCGATCGACGAAGCTCAACTCGCCGTGCGCTTCCTCTCCGCGAGGCGTGAGATCGATCGCACCCGTCTCGCGGTCATCGGCTACTCACTCGGCGCCTACCTCGCGCTGGCGCTTGTGGAACGGGATCGTGGGCCGAGTGCGGTTGTACTCGCGGCCGGCGGTGATCTCCCGGACTTTCCGTTCGCGCCGCTCATTCGCGCGGTCGCCGATCCGATGCGCGGAGTCAGGGCGCTCGACGGCCGGCCGTTGCTCATGGTGCACGGGCGGCGGGATCGGACGATCCTGCCCGTACAGGCGGAGCGATTGTATGCGGCAGCGCGGGAGCCGAAGGAGATTCACTGGTGGGACGCCGGGCACTTCCTGCCCGGCGAGGCGGTCGCGAAAGCCGCGCGTTGGGTCGCCGATACGCTCCGGGCGGTGAGGGCGAGCGTCCCCTGACTCACCCGACTGCTCGTCAGTGTTCGTCGCGTTTCGCGTAGATCTCGAACCAGGGAGCGCCGTCCGTATCGAGCGCGGCGAGCGCCTTCATGGCCGTCTTGATCATTCGCTCTTCGGCGGCCGCCCAACCGCGCGTCCATTCATCGGCGATCGGTACCAGCGCGTCACCGTGCGTGCGCACGACGTCGAAGCCCGTGTCTTCCAGCAGCAGCGAGAGCGACCGCACCGTGAATCCGTGCCGATACGGGAAGCCCAGCAGGTTGTTGTGTGCGAGGAGGGCGCGGGCGACCGGACCGGCGACACCATCGAGGCGGCGGCGCACCGTCGCGTAGAACGCGCCGTTCGGAACGCGAATGGCGATCACTCCGTTCGGTCGAAGAAGCGCTCGCGCGGCGCGGACGGAGGCCCGCGGGTCGGGCAGCTGGTCGAAGCAGTTCCAGATCGCGACCGCATCGAACGGCTGCTTTGTTCGAAAGGACACGAGGTCTCCGGTCCACACGGTGTGTCCCTGCGATCGAGCGAACTCGTTCGCGTACTCGTTGATGTCCAGCCCCTCGAACCGCCACCCAGTCTCGCGCGCGGCGCAGAGAAACGCGCCGGTGTAGCTTCCGACTTCGAGTCCACGTCCGGGCCGCCCGGCGACTTCAGCGAGTCGAGCCGCCTGCGCTTCGTACGTCGCGCGCTGAGTGTCGTGCAGCGACTGCAGCGTTTCGAGCGTCGGCGTCTCGTCCGCGTAGTTCTCTATGACTTCGAACGCACGCTCGCGTGGATTCCGGAAGACCGTATCGCAGCGCTCGCATTGCACGAGTCGAAGCGGCGGCATCTGTGAGAATGCGATCCGGTCCGTCAGCCGTTCCGGCGGTGTGTCGGCGCGGAGCCGGCGCGTATGGAACCCCCACAGCGCCTCCATCTCATCGCGGACCTCATCGGTCCCCGCGACTTCGCGGGAGTCGGCGCCGTTACACACCGGGCAGCGAGCGAGCTCGTAGGCAAGCGAATGCATTGCCGGCCCAAGCAAAGCAGCATGCATGCCGTTGCGGCGCGCGGCTGCTCGAGCCGTTACCGGCCGCGAGCGCGCCCGGGGCGGCTGTGCGGTACGTCACAGAAACGAAACAACATCAACCGCAGAGAACGCGGAGGACGCGTCCTCCGCGCCCTCTGGTTGATGCCGTTTCACATCTCCGATTCGCGC
>Ga0068862_100004142_pt1 | contig 12285 bp, 15 predicted proteins | sample KBSSwiS52_FD_66598 | JGI IMG/M metagenome (GOLD analysis project Ga0068862, IMG submission 66598) | Switchgrass rhizosphere microbial communities from Kellogg Biological Station, Michigan, USA - KBS Switchgrass S5-2 | ecosystem: Host-associated > Plants > Roots > Rhizosphere > Soil ... | reverse complement strand
CGCGAGGAGCCGTATCAGGGCGAGATCATCAAGCGCTACGGCGTCCGCGCCGTGATCGGCAAGGGCGGAATGGGCGCGAAGACGCTCGCGGCGCTGAAGGAGCAGGGCGCCGTCTACCTGAACGCGATCGGCGGTGCGGCGCAGTTCTACGCGCGCTCGATCAGGGGCGTCACCGGCGTGTCGCTCCTGGAGTTCGGTACCCCTGAGGCGATGTGGCACCTGACCGTCGAGGACTTCCCGGCGATCGTGACGATGGATGCGCACGGCAACTCGCTGCACAAGGACATCGAACAGGAGTCGGGCCAGCACCTCGAGACCATCGGAGTCTGACTGTCAGTCCGCGGCGACGCCAGCGCCGGCAGGGTCGTGGCCGACGTCCGTGACCATCGCATGGGAAACGCATCCGCCCGCGAATGTGCTTTCAATGAGCACGGCGCCTACTTCCGTTTGGTGAAATCTTTCAGCGCCGGGCGCGCGTAGCCGTGCTCCATCGCGGAGACGTCGAGGTCGGTGGTCTCGATGTCCGAGATCGACAGCAGCGGAAACGGCGACAGCTGCGGTACGTCGATCGTCTTCAGGTAGCCGCCGCAGGTCGAGCACACCTCGATGCGGCGATCCTTTCGTTCCTCGTTGGGCGCGGCGGTGACGAACTTCTCGCCGCGCTCACCGCAATAGATGCAGGCGTACGCCGGCAGCTCCCACGCGGTCGAGCAGAACGAGCAGCGCAGTGTGCGATGGCCGCCGACGACCTCGGCGACCGCGGGCCACGAGCCGCAGGCGGGGCAGTGTCCGGCGTGCCAGGCGTCGAGCGCGGCGCGCAGCTCTTCGCTGCTGGCGTCTCCGAGCAGCGTCCGCTGCAGCGCGTACACGAACGGGCTGACCGCCAGCTCGGCGACGAGCCACACCAGATCGGGGGCTAGACCGCGATGGGATGCCCCGGTCCTGACCGCTGCCTGGTTGCGGCTGAGCGACGCGGTGAAGAGCGACCCGGGCTCGACGCTGCCGTTCTCGACTGCCTCGCGGATGTGGGTGGCGGTCGCGCCGGCGCCGCCCTCCGCCAGCGCGTCGCACAGCTTCAGGAGCGTCGGCAGGAGCACCCGGGTTGGCACCGGGACCGGCTCGCCGGCGAGCATCGGCACACCGCGGGCGAGCTTGGCGGCGAGATACTTCGGCGGGAGCGAGAGCTTCGGCAATCTCCCGGCGCCGATGACGTCCGCGAGGTCGATCACCTCCGTCAGGAGGGCGCGCTGGAGCGCCAGCGCCGGGGCGAGGTCGGGCCGCGTCCCGCCGATCACGCGCCACCGCTCGTCCGCGGAAATCAGCAGGTTTTCTCTGGAAATCGACTCGATTCGGACGTAAGCCATGTACGAGGCTGTGCAGTATATCAACCGGGATCTTGATATAATGCCGACATGATCAATGTGTCAGAAACGGCGGCGGCCAAGATCAACGAGCTGCTGACCGAGGAAAACAAGACCGACAGCGGCCTGCGTGTCTTCGTCCAGGGCGGCGGCTGCTCGGGCTTCCAATACGGCTTGATGATCGAAGAGAACGGTCAGGGCTCCGGCGACCAGGTGTTCGAATCGCACGGGGTGAAGCTGTTCGTCGACCCGATCAGCATTCGCTACCTGTCGGGCGCCGAGGTGGACTTCGTCGACACCATCACCGGCGGCGGGTTCACCATCAAGAACCCGAACGCCACCTCCACCTGCGGCTGCGGCTCGTCGTTCTCCGTCGACTGACGTTCACACTCGGCGAGTTGGTAGAACTGGTGAATTGGTGAAGTCCTTTCACCAGTTCACCCGAATCCGCCAATTCACCAGATGACGCGCCAACTTCCCGACCTTTCCACGCTTCGTCCAGCCGGCGGTAAACGGTCCAGCAAGCGCGATCGCATCGTGCAGGTGTTCCTCCGCCAGGAGGGGCACGTCAGTGCCGACGATCTCTTCGAGCGCGTGCGCAAGGAGGCCGCCGGCGTCGGCCGCGCTACCGTCTACCGGACGCTGCAGTGGATGGTGGACGCCGGCGTCGCCCGTAAGGTCGACTTCGGCGAAGGGCGCTCGCGCTTCGAGCCGTCGTACCGCCACCCGCGCCACTTTCACCTGATCTGCAACACCTGCCATTCGTCGTCGGAGTTCCTGAGCTCAGACGTCGAATCGCTGATGGAGGAGATTGCCGGCGCGCGCAACTTCGAGGCGTCGCAGGCGGTGCTCCAGATCTACGGCACCTGCGAGCAGTGCCGCACGGGGCGGTCGATTCCGCCGATTGACGGCCTGACCACCGAGCTGGTGTTCGCGCGCGATGCGCTGCGGATGGCGATTGCCACCGAGCGCAGCGGCCTGGAGTTCTACACCCGCGCCGCGCGCCAGACCAAGGACGCGCGCGGCCGCTCGGTCTTCCAGAAGCTGGGCGAAGAGGAAAAGGAGCACCTCGGCACGCTGGAAAGGCGCTACGCTGAGCTGCTCGCCACCGATCCGCAGCTCGAGTCGCGGCCGACCTTCCTCTTCTTCAAGGGCGCCGCCAGCGGCTTGTTCGCCGAGGGCGCGAAGCAGTTGAAAGAGGGCGTCAACGATCAGCAGGCGCTGCTCATCGGCATCAAGTGCGAGCACGGCTCGCACAAGTTCTTCAAGCGTTACGGTGAGCGGTTCGAGGACTCGGAGGGCAAGCGTATCTTCCTCGAGTTCGCCGACGAAGAGCGCGACCACCGCGAGCTGCTGATTCGCGAATACCGTGCGCTGTGCGACCGCCAGAAGCTGCCGCCGCCGGTCAGCCGCGTCGCTGCCCGCCGGGCTCCGGCGCGGCCGGCGCGGCGCACCGCGCGACGGTCGTGATCGATCTCCACACCCACACCACAGCCTCGGACGGACGCTGCACGCCGGCGGAGCTCGTGTCGCGGGCCGCGTCGGCCGGCATCAGCGTCCTGAGCGTCACCGACCACGACACCGTCGCCGGCTGCGAACCGGTGGCGGCCGCGTGTGAGGCGGCGCGCATCGAGTTCGTCGCCGGCATCGAGATCACCGCCGCGCGCGACGAGACCGACGTGCACATCCTCGGCTACTTTGTCGACGCGCGATCGCCGGCGCTGCTGGCGTTCCTCGCCGGCCAGCGGCAGCAGCGCATCGATCGGATCCGGCTGATGATTGGCAAGCTCGCGGTGTTCGGCATCCGGCTCGACGCCGACGCGATCGTCCAGCCGGCGATCGACGCCCCGAGCCGTTCTGTGGGACGGCCGTGGATTGCGCGCGCTCTGGTCGCCGGCGGCTATGTCAAAACGACCAACGACGCGTTCGGCATCTGGCTGTCGCGCGGCAAGCCGGCGTTCGTGGCGCGCGAGAGCGCCGGCCCCGACGAAGTGATCGCGCGTATCCACGACGCCGGCGGCATCGCGTCGCTGGCCCACCCCGGTCTGGTCGGCCACGACGAGTGGATTCCGCCGCTGGCCGCGGCGGGGCTCGACGCCCTCGAGGTCTACCACACCGACCACGACAAGGCGGCGACCAGACGCTATCGCGCGCTCGCGGAGCGGCTTGGTCTCGCCGTGTCCGGCGGGTCCGATTTTCACGGCGACGAGTCGCACGGATCGCCGTCGCCGGGAACGGTGTCGCTGCCGCGCGAGGACTACGAGCGGCTTGCTGCTCTCGTCCGCCGCAGCGGCACGTAGACCCCAGGAGCGACCTGGCGCAGCCCTCGAGGGCTGCGCCGCGGCCGCTGGCAGGCCTGAAGGCCTGCGCTACCAGAGGCCGCGGGTTGATTGCGAATCAATTGCTCTGCGGTCTCCGCGATCTCTCCGGTTGAACAAACGCTGCAAGTCGAGGTCGCCGCGCCGCGATTTGTGCAACCGCCTCGGGCGCGGTCGTTTCCTCGTAGAACAACTCCTCGAACCCCTTGAAGTGCTCCCGCAATTCACCTCGCTGCAGCAGGTGATCGGGCGACGTTGGCCCGGTGCCGAGCGCGCGCTGCGCGGTCGTGAATGTTTCGTACAACACCACGCCGCCCGGCACGCACGCGGCGCGGAGCGAGGGGAAGAGATCGCGCTGCAGGTAGCGCGTGACGAGCACGAGATCGAAACGCGCCTCCGGCAATGGATGCTGTGTCAGGTCCGCGCACCAGCCGTGCACGGCGAGATGTTCGGCCGCGGCTGCCGCCATCGCGTCGCGGACGCGCTCGAACGCGATATCGACCCCGAAGGTGCGGAACCCGGCGCGGGCCAGCGGCAGCGCTTGCCGCCCTCGACCCATCGCGATGTCGAGTGCGCGCCGATCGGCCGCACCGCTTCCGGCGACGCGGGCGATCCATTCGACCATGAACGGCGAAGGTGACATAATCGATTACTTCCCAGTGGCCCAGGCGCTCCTCACAGCCGTCTTCATCGGTCTCATCGGTCTGGTCACGACCACGGTCTTCGGCCTGCTGGGCACCGACATCTCACGTCACATCTCTTACGGCATCTTCTCAACGCTGGTGACACTGCTCGCGCACTCGATGATGATGTTCTATCTCATCGGCAAGGGGAAGGCCGTCAAAGACGCGATGACCGAGCACAGCGTCACCGGCGACTACTACCGCCGCATCGCGGCCGCGCGCAAGCCGGTCTTCTCGATCGGCACGCTCGCGATGGCAGCGACGATGGTGACCGCGATCATGGGAGCGAGCGTCGACACACGCGTGCTGCCGCCGATCGTCCACGCGCTCCTGGCCTACGGCGCCATCGTCTGTAACCTTGCCGCCGCGAAGATCGAGATCGCCGCGCTCCTCGAATCCAGCCGCATCGTCGCCGAGGTCAACCGGCGCCTCGCCCGGACTATGCATGAAGGCCCCGCATAGTCCGCCCTCCGGGCTTCGACGCAGGCCCGATTCTCGGGCCTGCGCTCAGGACTCGCCCGGGCGATGTCTTGAGCGGTGCGCGGAGCGCGGTGTCGAAACCGGCGGCAGCGAGAAACCGCCTTGCCGCCGGCGCATTGATGAACGAACGCGCAGCGTTCGTGAATCGTGCGGGCCCGGCGCGTGACACCGGTCCTCGAGCTCGCCGGTATCTCTCGCGACTATCATGGCCTCAGGCCGCTGCGCATCGCGGAGCTAGTTGTCGCGGCCGGCGAGCGCGTCGCGATCCTCGGCCTGGACGCTCCGGCCGCCGAAGTGTTCGTCAACCTGGCAACCGGCGCGGCGCTGCCCGACACCGGCCAGGTGGCGCTGTTCGGGCGCGCGACGTCGGCGATTGGCGACAGCGCCGATTGGCTCGCCACCGTCGATCGCATCGGCATCGTCAGCGAGCGCGCGGTGCTGCTCGAAGAATTGACGGTGATTCAGAACCTGGCGATGCCGTTCACGCTCGCGATCGAGCCGCCCGCCGACGCTGTGCGGGATCGTGCGGCGGCGATTGCCCGGGAAGTGCGGCTGCCGGAAGCGGCATGGACGCAGCCGGTCGCGCGGCTCGACGCGGCGGGAAAAATGCGCGTCCGGCTCGGTCGCGCGGTGGCGCTCGATCCGGCGGTGCTGCTGCTCGAACACGCGAGCGCCGCGGTCGAACGCGGCAGCGTGCAGCAGCTTGGCGCCGACATCGCAGCCCTGGCCGCGGCGCGCGGCGCCGCCCTCGTCGCGCTGTCCGCGGACGACGGATTTGCCCGCGCAGTTGCGACGCGCGTCCTGACGCTCCAGCTGTCGACGGGCGTGTTGAAGGAGCGACGCCGCGGATGGTTTTGACGCTAGAATGTCTCTCGAAAAAGGGGCCGTACCCCTTTTCGGACTGCGATTGGCCCCAAAAGGGGTACGGCCCCTTTTTCGTGGCAAAAGGAGATCGCTCATGAACATCGGAAAGCAGCTCGCGCTGCCGGTCCTCATCCTCGTCGCCGGGTTCGGTTTTGCTGCAGCCGCTCAGGAAGGCGCCAAGCCTGCGGCGAAAAAGCCGCGCGTGTTCTTCGTCGAGCCGAAGAACGGCGCGACGGTGACCAGCCCGCTGCATATGAAGTTCGGTTCCGAGGGCGTCGAAATCGCCGCGGTGCCGCCGGGGGAAATCACCAAGGCGCAGGTGCGAAAAGGGGTGGCGCACTACCACGTCGGCATCGATGTGAGCTGTTTGCCTGCGGGGCAGACCATCGTCAAGGGGACGCCGTCGTGGGTCCATTTCGGCGATGGCAAGGACGTTTTCGATACGCAGCTGACCCCGGGCAAGCACAAGCTGGCGCTTCAGCTGGGGGACGACCTGCACGACACGATGCCGGGAACCTGCCAGGAAATAACGGTTACTGTGAAGTAGCGTCCGTGACTGGGGCTGGAGCGCCGCGTTCCAGCCTCAGGTTTGTACACTCGCGTATTCAATTGGAATTTCAAAAACGTCGCTGAGCTCATGTGCTCGGCAATACTCGTCGTTTTTGCCACGAGCCCCACTGGAACGACTTTTGATACCTCAAACGCCTTGGGCATGCGTGCGCGCCCAAGGAGACTCGGATGTCCAGTGGGACTATCAAGCGGCTTGTTCGTGATCGCGGGTTCGGTTTTATTCGTGACGACGCCGGGCAGGAGTGGTTCTTTCACCGCAGCTCGGTACAGGGTAGCTTCGACCAGCTGAATGAAGGACAGCGCGTCGCTTTCGATGAAGAACCGTCGGCGAAAGGACCCCGCGCCGGCAACGTTCGCAGCGAGAGCTGATCGACACGCTGCCACTCTGATCCTGTTCGACATCGACGGTACGCTTGTGCTCACGGGTGGCGCAGGCGGCCGGGCGATGTCTCTCGCGTTCGAGGAGATCTTCGGCATCCGCAACGCCTTCAGCGGCGTGCCGCTCGCGGGCCGTACCGACGCGTGGATTCTTCGGGACGGCGCCACCGCGCACGGCATCTCGCCAGATTCCCCCGCGCTTGCGCGCTTCCGCGACATCTACCTTCGCCACCTCGCGATCGAGCTCGACAAACCCGGGCCCCGCAAGGGCGTGATGCCAGGGGTGCGCGAGCTGCTCGACGCGCTCGCGGCGCGCGACGACATCTATCTCGCGCTGCTCACCGGTAATTACGAAGGCGGCGCCCGCCTCAAGCTCGAATACTTCGATCTGTGGCGCTACTTCCGCTGCGGCGCATTCGGCGACGAGGCGCCGCACAGGAACGGCCTGGTGTCGAAAGCGGTGGAGGCTGTCGCAGCATGCGGCGGGCCCGGGTTCGCGGCGGCGCACTCGGTCGTGATCGGCGACACGCCGCTCGATGTCGCCGGTGCGGTGTTCTCGGGAGCGAGATCGGTGGCGGTTGCGACCGGCAGTCACAGCGTCGAGGAGTTGCGCGCGACGGGGGCCGACGTCGTCCTGCAGGACCTGGCCGACACCGCGGAAGTCCTGCGCGTCATTGCGGATCTCGGATTGCGGACTGCGGATTGATTGCGGAATGCGGAATGCGGAATGCGGATCAATTGTTCAATTTCCGCAATCCGCAATCCGCAATCCGCAATGTCGTGATCACAGGGTGGCGGAAGCGCCTGGGAGTCGAACCCAGCCTCCCCGCGCGAGCGGGGAGCGACCGATTTTGAAGACCGGGAGGGCCACCGGGCCCCGTTCACTTCCGTTCTAGAAACGATTGTAGATAAATGCCGGCTGGAGGGGTGGCGGATTGCGGACGGTTGCCGGATCCCACGACGAATCCGAAGCGCTGTCCGCAATCCGAAAAGTGGGTCAGCTTTCGATCAGTCGAACGTCGCCGGCGCGCGGCCCCTTCTGGGAATCCTCCGGTGTGAAGTCGACCCGCTGCCCTTCGCGGAGGAGCTCGAAAACTGCTCCGCGAACCGAGCTGCGGTGGAAGAAGTGCTCGATTCCACCTTCGTCCCGGATGAACCCGAACCCTTTGTCGATGAGGAGTCGTGCGATTGTCCCGGTTGGCATACCCCTGCCCTCCCGTTCCGAACCCCTGGGTATATCCCAAGGGTACTCAGCCGGTTACGGGCGCTCGAAGGGTCGCAAGCCGTCGGGACGCGGGTGCCGGCCGAGTCTGTTCCAGCTTGGCTGAGCTGGAAATTGCGGCCAGTCTAGGCAGTTCGTAACGGGATGTCAACAGCGGCCTTCCGCTGCCGGAAGAGGGCAGAGCTGTCGAACCTGCCAGGTCTCTTCCTCCTCGCCATTGTCCTCGTCCTCGTCTTCGTCGTCGCCGTCCTCGTCGAAATCGTCGTCATCGTCTTCGTCGAGGTCGTCATCCGGATCGTCAAGTGCGTACCGAGACATAAAAATCCCGAAGTTGATTACGATGCGGCCGGACCGGGCTCGGGCGCAGGCTTCGTCTTCGGCGCCGGCGGAGGATACGTCGTCCAGAAATGGCGCCCGCAGTTGTTGCACACCCAGAATTGATCGGGCGTCCACGGCATGCCGGGTCCGGGATCGCGCATTTCCATCTGCGCGCCGCACCGCTGACAACGGATCTGGATATCGACGTCGGCCATAGCCACGCGATTCTATAACATTGCGTTGTGATCCCCGCCCTTGTGCTCGCTGCCGGCCGATCGTCACGCATGGGGCGTCCGAAGGCAACGCTGCCGCTCGGCGAGCACGACACGTTCCTGTCGCGGATTGTCGCAACCTTTCTCGACGCGGGTGTCGACGATGTCGTCGTTGTCGTCGGACATCATGCGCGGGAGATTGCCGAGAGCTTTTCAGCGAGCGACCTGCGCGCGCGGTTCGTTGTCAACCCCAATTACGATCGCGGACAGTTGTCGTCAATTGTCGCTGGCCTGGCAGTGGTCGATCGGCCGGGCGTCGTCGCGGCGCTGGTCACGCTGGTCGATGTGCCGCTCGTCTCCGCGGACACCGTGCGCGCGGTAATCGACTGTTATCACCGGACGCACGCGCCGGTGGTGCGTCCCACCTCGGGCACGCGCCACGGCCATCCGCTGCTCATCGACCGCTCGCTGTTCGCAGAACTGCGAACGGCTGAGCCCGAAGCCGGTGCGAAGCCGGTCGTGCGCGCGCACGCCTCAGCCTTAGGCGACATCCCAATCGCCGACGAGGGTGCGTTCACCGATATCGACACTGAAGAGGAGTATCGAAAGTGGGTCAAAGCTGGTAATCGGTCCGCCGGCGGCGAGGGCAGTCGCTAGCCGCGTCCCGTAGATCACTGACCGTCGAGAATTCCTCGTCGCCGCTGGTGCGACGCATCTCAGGCTCAGCGTACCGCTCGGCGATAAGCCACGAACCGACGCTGGCCGACACTTCCCTCACCGTCCCGGGCTCGAGCCTGTCGAGCCGAACGCCGTCGACCTCATCTTCTCTTGGCGTTTTCTTGATGCGGACCTTCACTTAGTCCTGAAGGCAGCAAACAGCGCGCCGCCAGCAGCAGTAGAATCGGCGCACTCGAGGTGAACGCATGAAGAGAACTGCTGTGCTGACATTGATTTCTGTTCTGCTGTGCTGGGATCCATCGTTCGCGCAGCAGCGCGGCGGGCAGCCGCCTCCTCCGGCGACCGATACGGTGGCGCCGGCGATTCCCGGTGTTGTCGCAGGCGGAACAAAGGTTCAGGTGATCAAGGAAGGCTTTCAGGGCACCGAAGGACCGATCGCACATCCCGACGGCAGCCTGCTCTTCACCGAGACGAATGCCAATCGCATCACGAAGATCGACAAGGACAACAACGTCTCGACGTTTCTCGAGAACACGAACGGCTCGAACGGCCTCGCGTTCGATTCGAAGGGACGGCTGCTCAGCGTCCAGACTACGCCGGGGCAAACGAAGATCGGCGTGATCTACCCGAAGGGATCGGAAGCGGTTCTCACCGACAGCTTCGAAGGCAAACCGTTCGGGCGCCCGAACGATCTCGTCGTCGACAAGAAAGGCGGCGTCTACTTCACCGACCCGGGCCCGAACGCGCAGCCTGGCGCGGCGCCGTCCGCGCCGCCGCTGCCGCCAGCCGTCTACTACGTGCCCAATGGCGGACGCGCGATGAAGGTCGCCGACGGCATCGAGCGGCCGAACGGCATTCAACTGAGCCGCGACGAGAAGACGCTGTTCGTCAACAACACCAGCGGCGAGTACCTGCTCGCGTTCGACATCCAGGCGGACGGCTCGGTGACCAACCGCCGTAACTTCGCGAAGTACGAAGGCGCGACGCGCAACGAAAACGGCGTGACGAGCGGCGCCGACGGCCTCGCGCTCGACAGCCAGGGGCGCGTCTATGTCGCCGCGTCAACCGGCGTGCAGGTGTTCAGCCCGCAGGGGCAGCATCTCGGGACGATTCCGCTGTCGCGCCCGCCGCAGAATCTCGCATTTGCCGGCGCGGGCAAGAAGACGCTGTACGTCGTCGGCCGCGGCGCCGCCTACAAGGTCGCGATGATCGCGGAGGGATTCAAGGATCGCGTCAAGTGAATCAAGAATTGGGAGAACCAATTCTTAATTCCTAATTCTTAATTCTTAATTTTCTCCGCGCTGTGCTTCACGAGCGCGGCCACCCTGTAGAAGCCGTGCACGAACTTGCCGTACGGCAGCGTCACAAACAGCGCGAGCACGAACCCGAGGTGAACGACGAGCAGCATGCCCATCAACGCGCTATCGCGCAGCATCAGCAGCACGAGCCCGGTGACGCTGGTCAGGAGCAGCAGCACGATGAACGACTCGTCGAGCCCGCCGTAGTCTGGCGCGCTGAGAGCCGGATCCCGCCGGCGCCGCAGCGCGAAGAGGCCGGCCGGCCCGACGACGAGGCCGGCGCCGCCGGCGGTGCCGAGCATCACGGGCAAACTCGTGTAGGCATATGGCGCGTGCCAGCCGAACACGCTGTGGTAGATCGCCGCGACAGTCGTCGACGCGAAGCAGAGCAGGAAACCGTAGAAGGTCGCGTGGTGAAAATACCGCCGCCACGGCGATCGCTCCTCCTCGTTCGAGGTGCAGTCGGGGCCGGTGCTGTGCAGGTGCCGCAGCGTCAGCGCGTCGCGAAGCCCGCGCACCAGATCCCTTGATCCGGTGCTCGAGCCGGCATCGCGCTGGATGTCGCGCCAGAATCGGATGACGCCAATCGCAAGCGCGACCGCGACAAACAGGCCGACGGCGCCGAACAGCGCAACCATCGCCGCGTGCGGGACGACGGCGTAGAAATCACCCTGCGGGCTCGCCGCGACTAGCCGCCCGCCGCCCAGCCACGCGGCGAGGAACATCACGACGATCGAGGCTGCGGCGAGCCCGAGCGCCGCCCCGACGCTGTTCCGCCTGAACAATCCGCCAAGCGCGCGCGGCCAGCAGTACTCCTCGTAGCTTCGCAGCCGGATCGTCGCCAGCGTCCGCGGCACGTTGATGCCGAACTCGTGCGGTGGCGCGTACTGGCACGCGTAGAGGCACTCGCCGCAGTTGTGGCAGAGGCTGGCGAGGTATCCGAGGTCCTCGGCGGTGAACGTCAGCCGCCGCTCCATCGCCGGAAACACCGGACAGTACTGCTCGCAGTAACGGCAGGCATTGCACACCGTCATCACGTGCTGACCTTCGCGCACGAGCTCAAGCGGCCACATGCCGCGCGGCCTCCTCGCCCGCGATGCGCCCGACCACGGTGCCGATGGTCATGCCGACGCCGGCGATGTATCCACGGCGCAGGATGTTGCCGGCCATGATTTCGCCCGCGGCGTAGATGTTGTCCGCCGCCTCGCCGCCGGCCATCACGACGCGTGCGCGCGCGTCAACCTTCAGGCCGAGATACGTGAACGTGATGCCCGGCCGCAGCGGATAGCCCCAATAGGGCGGCGTGTCGAGCGGCTGCGCCCAGTGGCTCTTGGGCGGGCTCAATCCTTCGGTCCGGCAGTCGTCGAGCACCGCGTGGTCGAACGTGCCGGGACGCACCGCGGCGTTGTAGGCGGCGACGGTCGATTCGAGCGCGTCGGCGGGAAGATTCAGCATCGCCGCGAGCTCGCGGATCGAGCTGGCGACGAAGGGCGGAAAGACTGACGGCATGAAGCGGCCGACCGCCTTGGCGTCGATGATCGAAAATGCGATCTGATCCGGCTGCCGCGCGACCAGGCTGCCCCAGATCGCATACCGCTTCGGCCAGAAATCCTCGCCCTCGTCATAGAAGCGCAGCCCCGCGGCGTTCACCGCGATGCCGAGCGACACGCAGTCGAGGCGGGTGACGATGCCGCCGTCGAACTTCGGCGCGCGCGCGTCGATCGCCACCGCATGGCAGGCACGCGGATCGCCGACCGGCTGCGCGCCGGCGTCGAGCATCAGTTTGAGCAGCGCCCCCTTGTTGTAGGGCGTGCCGCGGATGATGAAGTTGTCCGCGGCGCTGCCCCACGCTTCGCGCAGCCATTCGAGGTTCGATTCGAAACCGCCCGCCGCGAGGACCACG
>Ga0068862_100004138_pt1 | contig 12294 bp, 9 predicted proteins | sample KBSSwiS52_FD_66598 | JGI IMG/M metagenome (GOLD analysis project Ga0068862, IMG submission 66598) | Switchgrass rhizosphere microbial communities from Kellogg Biological Station, Michigan, USA - KBS Switchgrass S5-2 | ecosystem: Host-associated > Plants > Roots > Rhizosphere > Soil ... | reverse complement strand
CTAGCCCGACTTTACCGTCCTCGGACTCTTACGCCCTTCCTGTCCGGGGCGTGAGAGTCCCCTAACCTCCATCTTGTCAGTCAGTTACGCAGTTCCTGACGAGGGCAAGAACCATGGGATTCTGTATGGCCTAACATTACCAAGGTCATGAAACCATAGGATATCGCATCAAACGACGACAAGATAGAGGTTTATGGCGCGTGAAGGCTAGACACGAGCGCGTGGATACGCTACTGTATGACCTAACATGGCTAGTCTCGCCACCAAGAAGATTCGAGGCCATACCTACTACTACGCCCGCGAGTGCAAGCGCGTCAACGGCAAACCCAAGATCGTCTGGCAGAAGTACCTCGGCCGCGCCGATGATATTGTCGCCGCTCTCTCCCGAGATACCCAGGCTTCCCCGGTCATCCCGCCCGAGTCTGCCAGCGTCACCGACTTTGCCGCGGTTGTAAGCCTCTATGACTTGGCGCAGCGGCTCAAACTCGCCGACTGCATCGATCGGCATGTCCCTAAACGCGGTGCCGGCCCCTCGGTGGGGACCTACCTCCTGGTAGCCACCCTCAATCGATGCCTGGCGCCCTGTAGCAAAGCCAGCATCGAACAGTGGTTCCAGACCACCGCTCTGCGCCGTTTACTCAACCTGCGACCCGAACAGTTGAGCAGCCAACGCTTCTGGGACAACATGGACCGCGTCAGCCACGAGGCTCTCCAACACATTGAGGCCGACCTCGTGACCCACTTGGTCCGAGAGTTTGCCATTGATGTCCGGCGACTCTTGTTCGATGCCACCAACTTCTTCACTTACATCGACTCTTTCAACCAGCGCACCACCCTGGCACAGCGCGGCAAGAGCAAGGAGGGCCGCGCCGCTCTGCGTATCGTCGGCCTGGCTCTGCTGGTGACCACCGACTTTCACCTGCCCCTGCTGCACCGCACCTATCCGGGCAACCGAGCCGACTCCCCGACCTTCTCCAGCTTGACCCGCGAGTTGATCGACCGCTGCAAGGTGTTGACCGGCGAGGCTTCCAGCGTGACCCTGGTCTTCGACAAGGGCAACAACTCGAAGGAGAACCTGCAAGCTGTCGCCGCGAGCCCGTTGCATTTCATCGGCTCCTTGGTACCCACTCAGCATCGTGACCTGCTCAGCCTCCCGGACTCCCAGTTCTGCTCGTTGGCCGCAGAGGGCCTACCAGGCGTCCGGGTGGTGCGCACCGAAAAGAAGATCTTCGGCGTCTCGCGCACCGTCTTGGTGGTCTACAACGAAGCCCTCTTTGAGGCCCAGACTCAAACTCTGCTGCGCGAGATTGCCAAGCGTCAGCAGCAACTACAAGAGCTCCAACAGCGACTGGATGCCTGGGCTGGCAACCCAGCCCCCGCCGGCAAGCCGCCCACCCTGGCGGGAGCCCAAAAAAAGATTGCTGCCTGGCTCGCAGCACGCCACATGAAGGAGCTCTTCCACATCGACTTGACCGAAGTCGAACGACTCCCGGTTCTCAGGTACAGCTTCAACACCCAGGCATGGGAAAATCTGCAACGCACACTGCTCGGCAAGACCCTGCTGTTTACCGACCTCGCCGAGTGGAGCGACGCCGAGATCGTCCGTGGCTACAGAAGCCAAGCTCACATCGAGCAGGCCTTCCGCACCCTGAAAGATCCACAGCACATCGCACTGCGCCCGCAGTACCACTGGACCGATCAGAAGATCGAGGTGCATGTCTTTTGCTGCGTCTTGGCGCTGATGCTGGTAAGTCTGCTCCAACGCGAGCTCGATCGCGCCGGTCTGCGCGGCTCGATCCCTGAAATCCTCTACGAGTTGGGTCGCGTCCGCGAAATCACCATGCTCTACCCTTCGGGGCAACCCGGAAATCCACCAACCCTGCACACTACCCTGTCGGAGATGAACGAGCGCCAGCGCGAGCTGTTTGCGGCGCTCGGCCTGGACCGCTACCGAGCGCCGTAGGTCATACAAAAATGACGCCTAACTCTCTTAGGAACAAATGTTTGCGCCGATAAGGCGGTAAAGTCGGGCTAGAGGATAAGAGATGGAACGAAGCCTTGTGACTGCCAGTACTGCTGAGATTCCTGAGCAAGATGTCGATCAGGATATCAAGAGTTTCCTGCACCTAGAAGCCCCAAGATATCGTACTTACACAGGCTTTCTGGTCCAGTTGCGGATTTTCATTGCGATCATGCTATGGGTCCCGCTAATCATGGTTTCAATTGTAACGTCCAGGTCTGGGTGGACTGTAGCTGTGTACTTCCTGATGTATATAGTATTTGAGGTTTATGGGTTCGTAACCACTTCACGTAGGCTTTCGCGTGCACGGGAACTGCTGTGAACTTTTGGCTTGACCAGTTGCGCTCCTTAGGGTTCGGAGCTATGTTAGGTGGAGGCCTTAGTGGCTTACTCTTCTTCTGGGGAGGTGCGCCCTCTGCATTAATTTCTCTGAGTGACGCTATCCTTGTGGGCGGACTCATAGGAGCTGGCTTGCACCGTTTAGTCGAGCGCTACTTTGTATGGATAGTCGGGCCGGTTGGCACATTCGTCGTGTACTACACTCGGGTCTTTGAGCTCATGTTGTTACGCCGTTCCGGTGTGCTGACCAAATCGCGAGCACGTGAAATACTTGATGAGTTAACAGTTCGGCGTTTTCTTGGGAAGGCGGCTGTCCGTGAGAACCCTCGCTCACTGCCTCCACCGCAATAACTGATGAGAACGAGATGCGAATTGTGCGTGGAGCATGCCGGCTAACACCCGCTTCCACCGGACGGCCGGCTTCGCCGTCCGCGCGGTGAAGCGTCAAGACGTTGGCCGTTAGTAGAGGAAGACGTAGGCGGCAATCGGAGCATCCATGTTCCACATCCTTCTTGATACTGAGGTCTTCCGAAGCGAGAATCTCCACTTCGCAAGTAAGCGTTTCCGACAGCTTGCAGCTTTCGCCGCTGCACAGGAAGTAACAGTCTATGTTACAGACATCACCATCGGCGAGGTCCACAGGGCCATAGCTGCGGAGGTTTCCCGTGCCCTTGATCTACTCTCGAAGAAAGACAGGGCTACTCTTGGCGTGCTTGTCCAGACTGATAAGGCAGGGCTATCCGGGCTTCTGAAGCTGCCGGACAAAGCTGTGTTGGTCAGCGAACTCGGCGGAATGTTTGAACGACTCCTCAGAGATCTGGCGGCAGTCACGTTATCGACTGACGAGGTCTCCGTTGCAGAGCTCCGTAAGCGCTACTTTGAAGAATTGCCACCGTTCGATACTCGCGCTGCCAAGAAACACGAGTTTCCTGACGCGCTCTTTATCCTTGCTGCCGAGAGACATGCTAAGTCAAGTGGGCACATCCTTCATGTGGTCTCGGCAGACAAGGGTATAGCCGAGGCTGCTCAACATGCCGATGGGTTGGAAACCGTCGAAACACTGCCCGCCATGATTACGAAAGTTCATGAGGCCGTTGAAGCAACCGCAGCCCTCGCCAAGGCAGCGGAGCAAGCATTCGCCAACCTAACTCCAGACATTACCACTCGGGTCGAAGAATTGTTTGAGGGCAGCGGTATTTATGTAGATGAGTTGGAAGGTGAGGTCTCAGATGTGGAAGTCAGTGAGGTTGATATAAGTGAGCCCTGGATCGAGGAAATCGATGGAACCACTGTAACTTTGGGTTTTGAGGCTGCCATATCGTTTACGGCGGATGTCACGATCGGTGATCCGGTTCAAACCGCGCGCGACAGTGAGACTGGCGATTTCATGGTTTTTGGCTATCTCACCGAGAGTATCGAAAAAACTGAGTACGTCCCGGGTTCTGTTGAAGTTGACGTTAATGTGGCGGACGTAGCAGAATCCAAGATGCTGGATGTTTCCCTGTTTACAAACAGCATCTTGGTCAAATACCCGTGGCCGGACTATTAATACAGTGCCCCCAACCGGCCGAGCGAGCGAGCAGATCCGCGACTATGGTGAGGCTCGTGAGGTGAGTGGTCGAGCAGCCAGCGCGAGGTCGAATGTCCCGTGGTTGAGGCCCGCGAATTGCTTCGCAACTCGCTATGGACGTTCTCGGATCCGGATCCCAGTCCCAAATGCAGCTTGGCCTCCGCTTCGCTGCGGCCAAACTACCCGGTCTGCGGACCCACCGAGGGGGGCAGGAACCTCGTGGAGCCAAGCGGGGGCGTTGGTGGCCAGAGGAGCCGTTCGTGGACTCGGGAGTCTCCCGCCACCAGCCGGCAGTTCCGTTGTACAATAAACAAAGGCAGTTCGGTGGAGCCATGGCCATATACGCGAGTAGCAACCTTGGTTCGGCCAACCCTTATGAGGCCCAGGCTCGTCAAGGCACAAAGGCTCAGTAAGGACTGCTTTTTTTAGAGCAGCCCGGGAAGGATCAAAGAACCGAGCGAGATGTGTGCGTCTGCTTGGTTTTCAGCGGGTGCAGGGACTGCCTGCACCAAACACCTATTCAGGCTCAGCCGCCGCGAAGCGGCGGTGCGGGCACGTAGTGCCCGCGTCCTAGAAACGATTCTGTGCCCTCATGCCGTCCCATTCACGGAGTCGACTCGCTGGTCCGGAAACCGCGGTCAGTTGTACGCGGGCTCGGGGGAGGGGCAGAGCAGTCACTCTCGATCCTTCGTTGATCCTGATATAAGCGGAGCGGGAGCGGGTGTCCAATCCCAGCGATGCGCTGCCGGGCTGTTTGCCATGGATCGTGATCGCGCTCCAAGGCGCATGGGCGTGCCTGTGATGAAGAGCCTTGATGGTTTGGCCCTTATGGCTCGAGTTGGCCGACTGGCTCACCCGCTCCCCTCCTTAAACCGCTGTGAACCGCTTCGCGTCGAAAGGCTTGCTCCGAAGCAGCATGTAGTAGACCGCACGGCCCAGCTTGGCCGCGAGAACGCTCAAGGCTTTTCCCTTCCCGTGCTTCTTCTCCAGTTGGGTGAAGTACTTCTGACCGGCCGGATTGCCCCGCAGGAACAGTGCGGCGGCTTCAGAGAAGGCCCACTTCAGATGGACGTTGCCCATCTTGCCGCCCGTCGACTTCTTGATCTTGCCGGCCGACTCGTGGGTTCCCTTGACCAGGCGGGCATAGGACAGGAAGTCCTGAACGCGGGGGAAACGCTCAATGTCGTGAATCTCGTAGAGCAAGGTCAGGGCGAGGATCTCCCCAATCCCGGGAATGGAGCGCAGCAGGAAGAAGTTGGCGTTGTGATCCTTGCGGACCTCATGGATCAGGTAGAGCTCCATATCCCTGATGACCTCGTCGTACGCTCCCAGGAGCTCGACATCGGAAGCGATCGACATCTGCACCACCGGATCCTCGAAGTGCTCGATGACGGCTCCCCGGTCCTTGGTCTTTCTGACTCTCTGCTCCAGGACCGGGAGGTTGTACTGGGTGTTGGTGTTCTGGATGTGGGTGAAGAGCTCTGCGCGCTTCCTGGCGAAGAACAGACGGCGCCGAAGCAGGTCCCGGGTGGCTCTCATCGTGCGCGGGTAGACGTAGGCCTTGGGGAAAGTGCCACCGCGCAGCAGAGCGGCGATCTTGTGGGAATCGATGCGGTCGTTTTTGGTCTTGCCGCCGTGGATGGCCTTCATGTAGAGGGCATGACCAAGGACGAAGGCGATCCCCTGCTCGTCGCAGAGGTCGGCGATCCAGTACCAGCAGAAGAGGCACTCCACGGCGACAATAAGGTCCGTTCGGTAGGGCTTGAGGGTCTTGAGCAGCTCGTCGCCTTCGCAGGGGAGTTTGCGATGTACGAGGATCTTGCCGGTCTGGTCGATGATACACACGTACATGCTGCGGGCGTGCAGGTCGATTCCGCAGTAATGCTGGTGCTGTTGGGTGTAGAATCTCATCGAGGCCTCCTTCTTGGTCAAAGGGTTTACCGTCCCAGACAGCCTACCGCGTGGGTAGGCCGGAGGGGGGCCTCAAATCAGTATCCAAGCCCCTGCACCGGACGCCTGACTTCGTCATGCGCCGGTGAGGGGCAGCAGCGTTAGCCGCTCAGACGAGAGAGAGCCCTATGGTTGATCCTCTAAGCGTAGTGGGTATTGGCATTGGGGCTCTCGCCTCAAAGGAACTACTTGGCAAGTTGCTTGGTCCAACTGCCGATTATTTAGGAGGTGAGCTCAAAGGCCTTGTTGAGAAGTCTAATGTGAACCTAACGGTACTCTTCAGGCGAGCACTCAACCGACTTGGAACTCGATTGAACGAGCCTGGGCAAGTCAATCCGCGCGTACTTAAGTCGATCATCGATGAAGCTCGCTTCTGCGAAGATCAACTTACATTGGAGTATTTCGCGGGCGTGTTGGCGTCATCCCGAACAGAGAATGGACGCGACGACCGTGGTCTGACGTTTGCAGCGATGATCAAGGAACTATCGGCCTATCAACTTAGACTCCACTATATCTTCTACAGCCTGCTTAAAAGATTGTATGGCGATGGTCTGCTTACCCTAAACCCCCAAAGGCCCGAATCGCGCGAACGGCTCAGGGTGTTTCTTACGTTTGAGTCATACGTAAAGGCAATGGACCTCGGACCGACTGAATCCTTGGAGGCAATTCTGCCCCACTCGGTCTACGGGCTTTCAAGGCTAAATCTTCTTGGCGATATCAATTCATGGGGAGACCTCGATGATCTCAGCGAGCGAGGCTACGCCCGTGTGCGGCGACCAGGTATTATTCTGAAGCCGCATCCACTCGGTATCGAATTAATGTTGTGGGTCCACGGTCTAGCGGATATTCCACCGCGTGACTTTCTATTGCCGCACGTTAGATTGGAGACCGACCTTGACATTCCTATCCCGTCGGACGCACTACCTGTTAGCGAAATACTGCCGATAAACTATTATGAGGAAGAAAGCGTCTAACCAGCCGATCGAGCGGACGGCAAGCCGCCGCTCATCGGCATAGCCGTTCGACGGCGAATTCCTGGCACGACGGGTCTGCTCTTCGATGACCTCGACCGTGCCGTTGGCCGCGACCGCGAGACGGTTTCGTGCAACAACGGAGCGCCGGGAGCGTATCCTTTCCGAGGAGGTGTCGCCATGCGCAATGCGATCGCCGTCGTTCGGACCCTGGTCGGGATCGTCGCCGGGTATGCGCTTCTGGGCCTGCTGATCACTCTCGTCTTCGAGAACGGGCTCGGCGGGATCAGCTACGCCGAGTCGAGCCTGGGAGTCCTGCTCCTGGCCGGCTTCTGCGGCTTCGCCTCGGCCGTGGCCGGAAGCCTGGTCGCCGCCTTCATCTCCGGCGGCCGCCGCTGGATCACGGCGGCGGTCATGAGCCTGCTGGTTGTGGCTGAGACCACCTGGCTCGTCACCACGGGCCGGGCCGGCGGCCCCGTCTGGTTCGACGCGCTTGGCGCCCTGTCGCTGATCGCGGGCATCCAGCTCGGAGCGCTCCTCTACGGCCGGTTCCGCCCGCGGCCCGCGCCGGCTCCGTCCGTCAGCGCCCCTTGACCTGCTCCTCCGCCACGCCGACCGTGCTGTTGACCTTGATCGGTCCCTGCACGGGGGCGCTTCGCTGCTTCGTGCGCAGGCGTGGAACTTTTCCCGGGACCCCCTCGTAGTGCCCGGCTATGAGCCTCCTCGCTTCCTTGCGCTCCACCGCCCGCGGGCTCCGCAGGTCCCCCGGGTTCTTCCTCCTCGCGATCCTCACCCTGGGGCTGGGGATCGGCGCCAACGCGGCGATCTTCACGGTGGTCGACGCCGTCCTCATCCGGCCGCTGCCGTACCCGGAGCCGGAGCGGCTGGTGTCGGTGATGCACACGGCACCCGGGGTCGGGTTCGACGTGCTCGAGCACTCGGACGCGACCTGGCTGCTCTACCGCAAGCACAACAAGGTCCTGGAGGACCTGGGGATCTTCTGGGACGGCTCGGTCGCCCTGACCGGCGGCCGGGAGCCCGAGCGGGTGGGCGCGGCGGGCATGAGCCCGTCGGTCTTCGGCATCCTGCGGGTGCCGCCCGCGCTCGGCCGCTCCCTGATCGAAGAGGACGGCGGACCCGGCGGCGAGCCGGTGCTGGTCCTCTCCCACGGGCTCTGGCAGCGGCTCTTCAGCGGCGATCCGGAGGCGCTCGGCAAGACCCTGCGCGTCGACGGGGTCAGCCGGCGGGTGGTGGGAGTCATGCCCGAGGGCTTCCACTTCCCGGCCGCGGACACGGAGCTCTGGCTGCCGCTCGTCGTCGATCCGGCCAACCTGTCCGTGAGCAACTTCAACTACCCCGGCATCGGCCGGCTCCGGCCCGGGGTGTCGATCGAGCAGGCCGGCCGGGACCTCTCGGCGCTGGTCTGGCGCATCCCCGAGCTCGGAGGCGAGATCAACCGCGGCATGCTCGAGCAGGCGCGGATGGCGATGATCGTCAGACCGTACCGGGACGAGATGGTGGGGGACCTCGCGCGCACCCTCTGGCTGCTTCTGGGCAGCGTCGGCATCATCCTGCTCATCGCCGGAGCCAACGTGGCGAACCTCTACCTCGTGCGGGCCGAGGGCCGTCAGCGGGAGGTGGCGGTGCGCACCGCGATCGGCGCCACCCGCGGCGAGATCGCCCGCGTGTTCCTCGGCGAGAGCGTCGGCCTCGCGCTCGTCGGGGGACTGGCCGGTCTGGCCCTCGCCGCCGCGGGCGTGCGCCTGCTGCTCGCGCTCAAGCCCGAGGGCATCCCCCGGCTCGAAGAGGTCGGGATCGACGGCGCGGTCGTGGCCTTCACGCTCCTGCTCTCCCTGCTGATGGGGCTCTTCATCGGCGGCCTTGCCGTCCTGCGCTACGGCTCGCCGGACCTCGTCCCCGCGCTCAAGGAGGGCGGCCGCGGCGGGACGGCAGGGAAGGCGCGGCACCGGGCGCGGCAGGGGCTCGTGGTGGCCCAGGTCGCGCTCGCGCTGCTGCTCCTGGTGGGCGCCGGCCTGATGCTCAAGAGCTTCTGGGGCCTCGCGGGCGTGGACCCCGGAGTGAAGCCGGAGGGGGTGCTCACGCTGAGGCTCGACCTGCCCGAGTCGGAGTACCCGGACGTCCACGTCACGGCGCGCTTCGTCGACCGGCTCCTGGAGAAGGTGCGGGCGATCCCCGGGGTGGAGCGCGCGGGCACGATCAACGTGCTCCCCCTGACCGGGTTCAGGGACAACAGCGCGCACAGCATCGAGGACCATCCCCTGCCACCCGACACCGTGCCGCCCGTGCTCGGCACCCGTTTCATCAGCCCGGGCTACTTCGAGGCCATGGGCATCCCCCTGCTCGCGGGGAGGGGCTTCGACCGGATCGATCCGCAGAAGCGCTCGGCCGAGGTGTTGGTGAGCAAGTCGGTGGCGGACCGCTTCTGGCCGGGCCGGAGCCCGCTGGGCCGGCGCCTCACTCCCGGCCTTCCCAAGGACGGCCGCTGGGCCACCATCGTGGGGGTCGTCGGGGACGTGCGCGAGGAGGGGCTGCACAAGCCCGTGGCCGAGGCGGTCTACTACCCGCTGGTGCGGCTCGACCTCGAAGGGGAGGGCCAAGAGGAGTGGGTGCCGCGGAGCTTCTCCCTGGTGGTCCAGGGTATCCGGGGCGATGGCGATCCGATGTCGCTGGCGCGGCCGGTGCAGCAGGCGATCTGGTCCCTGAACCCGAACCTGCCGCTCGCCCAGGTGCGGAGCATGGAGCAGGTGGTGGAGCGCTCCATGGCGCGCACCTCGTTCACGCTGCTCCTGCTCGCGATCGGCGCGGCCGTGGCGCTCCTCCTGGGCGCCGTCGGCATCTACGGCGTGATCTCCTACGTCGTCAGCCAGCGCACGCAGGAGATCGGCGTGCGCATGGCCCTGGGCGCGAAGCGCGCCGACGTCTCCGGCATGATCCTCAAGGAGGGACTGGCGCTGGCGCTCCTCGGGATCGGGCTGGGGCTCGCGGGCGCTCTCGGCATCACCCGCTTCATGCGGGCGCTCCTCTTCGAGGTGAGCACGACCGACCCGGCCACGTTCGCCGCCGTGCCGCTCCTGCTCGCGGCCGTGGCGCTGCTGGCGAGCTACCTGCCCGCGCGGAGAGCAGCCGGGGTCGAGCCGCTCGAAGCGATCCGCTACGAGTAAGCTTGATGCCATGGACCCGGTCAACGAGATGCACGCGGCGGTGATCACCTACTTCTCCGCGGAGAAGCGGGAGAGCCTGCTCTTCCTGATGGCCGGCGGCGCGGCCATCGCCGCCTCGGTCTGGCTCTGGTCGACCGGAAGCTCGTACCGAGCCATGGTTTGGCCGCTCGCGGGCATCGCGGTCATCCAGCTCGTGGTGGGCTGGACCGTCTGGTCGCGGACCGACCGGCAGGTGCGCGACCTCCATACGCTGCTCGCCAGGGACCCGGCCGCCTATGTGAGCACCGAGGTCCCGCGCATGGAGGTCGTGCAGAAGAATTTCCGGATCTACAAGGCGATCGAGATCGCCCTGCTCGCCGCCGGCCTGCTGGGGATCTTCCTCCTGAGGGACCGTCCGGCCCTGCACGCCGCCGCGATCGGGCTCATCCTCCAGGCCGGGCTCATGCTCGCCTTCGACCTCGTCGCCGAGCGCCGGGCCGACGTCTACCTCGACCAGGTCCGGCGGCTCCTCGGTTAGAGAAACTGCCGGCACCCATCCGGAGGGGACCTCCCCTCCCGCGCGCGGGTGCCGGCGCTCTGCGCGCTTTGCGCACGTGAAGGAAAGCGTGCGCACACCCCTGGAACGCGCGCGGCAGCCGTGCCTTACCTGGAATAGCCGGTCATCTCGACGTACCCCCGTCCCCGGGAGCTTCCCGCGATCCGCACCGCCCCTTCCCAGTAGCGGAACGAGACGTCGAGCTCCTGGTCCGCGAGCAGCGGCTCGATCGTGAGGTCGAGGTCCGCGGAGGGGATGCGCAGCCGCCATTTCGCGGGATAGACCGCGCCGCTCCGCGGGCTCTTCCACCGTTCCAGCATCTCCAGCTCGAAGTCGGCGAGCCTCAGATGCCGCGATTCCCCGCCAGGGCCGACCAGGGTGCCGTTGCTCGTCGAGTCCGCGGAGCCGTCTTTGCGGCGGAGCTGGTAGAGCATGAGGTCCTGCCCATCTTCGAGCTGGAGCGCGAACCAGTCCCAGCCCACCTGGTCCCTGCCGAGCGAGCTGGTGCTCCACTCGCGGTCCATCCAGGCGAGGCCGGAGACAGGAAAGCGGTTGTCCCCGAGGCGGATCGTGCCCGAAGCGGGCATGTGGGTGAGGGAGTAGTAGTAGGAAGCGTTGCCGGGCTCCGCGCTCTTCTGGCTCAGCCCGCGCTCGCCCTGGAGCACCGGAGGCTTGCCGGGCTCCAGAGTCAGGTCGAGAGCGATGCCCTCCTCCGAGGCCCGCAGCCGCATCGCCGGATCCCCTTGTGCGGACCAGTCGTCCAGCCAGACCCGGAACGGCTCTCCCTGAGAGCCCGCGAGGCCCAGCGCTCCCCGGCTCCAGCGCTCGAAGGAGCGGAACTGTCTGCCTTCGACATCCGTCACGGTGAAGTGGGCCAGGTAGGCCTGCCGCGTGGCCCACTTCGAGGATCGCTCCGGCATGCTCGGCGCGAACGCCGAGCGGAAGAACGTGAGCTGAAACCCGAACCGCCGTCCCTCGCGAGTCGAGAGGTTGCCCGTGTAGTACCACCACTCGGTGCGGAACTCCGGGTGGGGGCCGTGGTCTGCGGGGAAGCGGAATTCCCGGGGCTCGATCGCCTGGGCATAGCCCGCTTTGTTTTCTCCGCTCAGGGCCTCGGCTACCGAGAGAGTGGCTTGTGGCAGGTGATCGGGCTCGCGGCAGGCAAAGGACACCAAGGACATCAAGGACACCAAGGACAACAGGGACCCGCGCATCACTCCTCCCGCAAAGCCAAAGCCGGCGAGGTTCTCGCCATCTTCCAGGCCGGGTAGATCCCGGCGAGCACCGCCGCCCCCAGGGCCAGCGCCATCGCCCCCAGCAGGATCATCGGATCGACCTCCATCCGGATCGTCCACCCGAACGACCGGCGATTGATCACGAAGATCATGATCGCCGCGAGCGCCAGTCCCACGGGGATCGAGAGCAGGCCTGCGGCCAGCCCCATCAGCCCGGTCTGCGAGGTGACCAGGTGCCAGACCTGGCCTGGCGTGAGGCCGTTCGCGCGCAGCACTCCCAGCTCCCGCGCCCGTTCGAGCTGCAGCGCCATGAGCGCCGAGAGCACGCCGATGAACGCCACCAAGCCCGAGACCAGGCGCAGCACGCTCGTAATCCGGAAGGTCCGGTCGAAGATCGCCATCGAGATCCTCTTGAGCGCCTGGTTCGACTGGATCGACAACCCCTCTCCCCCCACGGCCGAGCGCAACCGGCGGATCGTCGCCTCCAGGTCC
>Ga0068862_100004137_pt1 | contig 12298 bp, 10 predicted proteins | sample KBSSwiS52_FD_66598 | JGI IMG/M metagenome (GOLD analysis project Ga0068862, IMG submission 66598) | Switchgrass rhizosphere microbial communities from Kellogg Biological Station, Michigan, USA - KBS Switchgrass S5-2 | ecosystem: Host-associated > Plants > Roots > Rhizosphere > Soil ... | reverse complement strand
CGTCGCAGCGGTAGGAACGACCGTCCTGCCGACATGCCTTCCCGCCCGCCTCGTTCAGAAACACCACCCCCGCGGCGTGATCCCAGGCGATCGTGCGGGTGAACAGCGTGGCATCGTTTTCCCCCAGTGCGACGCGCGGATACTGGTCCGCGGCACAACGCGGACTGTCGAGCACGGTGCAGTGCGCCGACAGCGTGGCGACAAGCCGTTCACGGCGGCGGGCATCGGCGAACAGACGCGTCACCGCGACCTGCAGTGGAGCGGCACCAGGGGCCGGCACCCGGAACGGAACGCCGTCGATGAGTGCACCCCGGCCGCGATGCGCGACGCATGCCCGCCCGCCGAGCGGATCGAAAATCCAGCCCGCGACGGGGAGACCGCGCTCGGCCAGGGCGACGAGAACGCCGAAGGGGCCTGTGCCGGCGGCGAAGTTGTTCGTGCCGTCCAGCGGATCGATGATCCAGCAAGCCTCGCCGGACAGCCGCTCAAGCTGCTCGGGCGCCGCATGCACCGCTTCCTCGCCGACGACCGGGACGCCGGGAAGCAATGCCTCGAGCCGCTCGGTCAGGATCGCCTCGCTCTCGCGGTCGGCGGCGGTCACTGCCTCGCCGGCCGACTTGAATTCGGCATCGAGCGCGCGACCGGGCGTGAAGCGCGGCAGGATCGCACGCGTCGCCGCCTCGCGCATTGCAGCCAGGACATGCCGATCGAGGGGGTCTGTCATCGTCGCGCTCCGCAAGGCGGCACGCCCTGCCGCCGACGGGCTGTGACAGCGGCCCGAGCCGCAGTTTGCAAGAGCGATCCGCGCACTCGCCCACAAGTTCCGCAAGCGAATATCGAAATTTTAATGGTATTTGATGCCGCGAATGGTTCCCTAACCGCAGCACATCGTGCAAGGGCATGTCGAAGCCTGTGTTCGTGGCTTGTCCAATGTACGAATATTACGACAGTACGAGGTCAGCGTTAATGTCCCCAGTTCTGCTCGCGCCCCGACGCTTCGAGGATAAGCGGGGTTGGTTCAGCGAGACCTGGAACGAGCGCCGGGTCAAGGATGCCGGCATCGACGCCCGCTTTTGCCAGGACAATCAATCGCTCTCGCGCGAAACGGGCACGTTGCGCGGCCTTCACTTCCAGGCTCCTCCTCATGCGCAGGCGAAGCTGGTGCGCTGCCTGCGCGGTCGCATTCTCGATGTCGCGGTGGACATCCGCCGCGCCTCGCCCACTTTCGGCAAGTGGTTTTCGGTCGAGCTTTCGGCCGCGAACGGGCTGCAACTGTTCATCCCGCGCGGTTACGCCCACGGTTTCCTCACGCTCGAGGACGATTGCGAGATCGCCTACAAGGTGGACGACTTCTACTCGGCCGAGGCCGACGGCGGCGTCGCGTGGGACGATCCGGCGATAGGGATCGACTGGCACCTCGGCGGGCGTACACCATTGCTGTCGGACAAGGATGCGGCACTGGCGCCGCTTTCGTCCCTCACGGTCGAGTTTCCTTACGATGGCACTCCGCTGGAAGCGCTGCGTCAGGTGCAGGTCTGACGCCGTCGCCATGAACATGCCGATGACGTCGAGCAGAAGGGAACGCCGCGGATGACGGCCCTGAAGATCATGGTTACCGGCGGCGCCGGCTTCATTGGCTCGGCGCTGGTGCGGCATCTGCTGAAGGATACCGGCCACACCGTTCTGAACTACGACAAGCTCACTTACGCCGGCGTCCTCAGTTCGCTGGACGAGGTGTCGGCCGACCCTCGCTACAGCTTCGTCCAGGGCGACATCTGCGACGGCGATCTGGTGACGCGCACGATCGACGCCTTCCGGCCCGACGTGATCGCGCACCTTGCGGCGGAAAGCCATGTCGACCGCTCGATCGATGGCCCCGGCGCCTTCATCACGACCAACGTCGTGGGTACGTACACCCTGCTGGATCGGGCTCTGGCCTATTGGAAGGCTCTCGACGCCGATCGTGCGGCCGCCTTCCGCTTTCACCACATCTCGACCGACGAGGTATTCGGTTCGCTGGGGCCGGACGGCAAATTCGCCGAGACCACGCCTTACGATCCGCGCTCACCCTACTCTTCGTCAAAGGCGGCGTCGGACCACCTCGTGCGCGCGTGGGGCCACACTTACGGCCTTCCGGTGCTCGTCACCAATTGCTCGAACAACTACGGGCCTTACCACTTTCCCGAGAAGCTGATCCCACTGATCATCATCCGGGCGATGGCGGGCCAGCCGCTTCCCGTCTACGGCGACGGCAGCAACGTGCGCGACTGGCTCTTCGTCGAGGACCATGCCCGCGCGCTGCGGGGCGTGTTCGAACGCGGCGAGCCGGGCGAGACCTACAACGTGGGCGGCAATGCGGAACAGCGCAACATCGACGTGGTGAAGGCGATCTGCGCGCATCTCGACCGGCGACTCCCGCGCGAGGATGGCCGCTCCTATGCCGAGCAGATCACCTTCGTCAGCGACCGGCCGGGGCACGACCAGCGCTACGCCATCGACGCGGCGAAGATCGCTCGCGAACTGGACTGGCAGCCGCAAGTCACCTTCGAAGAGGGCATCGCCGCGACAGTGGACTGGTACATCGACCGCCCCGACTGGTGGGAGCCGCTGCTGAAGGAGCGCTACGCCACGCAGCGGATCGGGCTGCCGGCGTGACCGCGACGACGAAGCATGTCCTCGTCACCGGCGGCACCGGGCAGGTGGGCCTGGAAATCGCCGCGCTCGACTGGCCGGAAGGCTTCGCGCTGCATCTTCCGACGCGCGCCGAGCTCGACCTGAGCTCGGGCGCCGGGATCGAGGCGTATCTTTCCGGCCGCGAATGGGCCGGGATCATCAATTGCGCGGCATGGACCGCTGTCGACAATGCCGAGAGCCGGGTCGGCGAGGCGTGGGCGGCGAATGCGCAAGGCCCGGCCTGGCTCGCCGATGGCGCGGCGCGGCGCGGCCTGCCGCTGGTCCACGTCTCGACCGACTACGTGCTCGCCGGCGACCTCGACCGGCCCTACCGCGAGGACGATCCGACCGGCCCCAAGGGCGTCTACGGCGCCAGCAAGCTGGGCGGCGAACTGGCGGTGCTGACCGGCAATCCGCGCTCGGTCGCGCTGCGCACCGCCTGGGTGCAGTCGCGCCACCGCGCCAACTTCGTAAAGACCATGCTGCGCCTCGCCGAAACGCGCGACACGCTGGGCGTCGTCGCCGACCAGCACGGCTGCCCCACCTCGGCAGGCGACATCGCGCGGGCCCTGCAGACGATCCTTCTGCGAATGATCGACGACCCGCAGGCTCCTGCTGGCGTCTATCACTTCGTCAACGGCGGCGCGGCGACATGGGCCGATCTCGCCGAGTTCGTGTTCGAACGTTCCGCGCGCCACGACGGCCCCTCCGCCACCGTGCAGCGCATCGCCACGGACCAGTATCCTACCCCGGCCCGGCGGCCCGCCAACTCGCGGCTCGCCACCGAGGCGATCGCCCGCGATTTCGGGATCGCCCCGCGCGACTGGCGCGCGGCGATGGGCGAGGTGATCGACCAGATCTTCGCCGATCTGGCCGAGGCCCGCGCCATGGAAGGAGTGCAGAGTTGAAGGGTATCATTCTGGCGGGAGGCTCGGGCACGCGACTGCATCCGATGACCGCCGTGCTGTCGAAGCAGCTCATGCCGATCTACGACAAGCCGATGATCTACTATCCGCTGTCGACGCTGATGCTGGCGGGCATTCGCGAGGTGCTGATCATTTCCACGCCGCGGGATACTCCGGCGTTCCAGGCGCTGCTGGGCGACGGCAGCCAGTGGGGCATATCGATCAGCTACGCCGTCCAGCCTGAACCGGGCGGGCTGGCGCAGGCATATACCATCGGCGCCGACTTCGTGGGCAGCGACCCCTCTTGCCTGATCCTGGGCGACAACATCTTCTTCGGTCACGGCATCACCGACCTGTTGCGCGGCGCCATCTCCCGGCCGACCGGCGCGACCGTTTTCGCCTACCATGTCGCCGATCCGGAGCGGTACGGCGTCGTCAGCTTCGACGGCGACATGAAAGCCCGCTCGATCGAGGAGAAGCCCGCTAACCCGCAATCCAACTGGGCGGTGACGGGCCTCTATTTCTACGACGGCGAGGCCCCCCGCATCGCGGCGGACCTCAAGCCGAGCCCGCGCGGCGAGTTAGAGATCACCGACCTCAACCGCGTCTACCTCGATCGCGGCACACTCTCGGTGGAGATCATGGGGCGAGGCTATGCGTGGCTCGACACCGGCACACCCAATAGCATGCTGGAAGCGGCAGAGTTCGTCCGCACCGTCGAACAGCGCCAAGGCTTCAAGATCGCCTGCCCCGAGGAGATCGCCTTCCACCAGAACTTCATCGATGCGGCCGGGCTGGAAGCGCTGATCGCGAAGATGGCGAAATCCGATTATGGACGGTATCTCAAAAGGATACTTCAGCAGAACCACTGATACATGAGGGCGAGAGTGATCCATGAGTAATACGAACGCGATGTCGCGTGAGGATAGCGGCGGCATTCTCGCTCGCGGCGCAGAAGTGATCCGCATCGAAACCGAAGCGCTGCGCCTTCTCGAAAACAGCCTCGACGAAAGCTTCGTGCAGGCCTGTCGCATGATCCTCGACGTCCGGGGACGCGTCATCATCACCGGCATGGGCAAGTCCGGTCAGATCGGGCGCAAGGCGGCCGCGACATTCTCGGCGACCGGCACGCCTGCCAGCTACGTCCACCCGGGCGAGGCCGCGCACGGCGATCTGGGCATGCTGGTACCGGGCGACGTGCTGATCGTCATCTCCAACTCAGGTAGCACGGCGGAACTTCAGGCGTTCCTGCGCTATGCCGACGCGATCGGAGTGCCGGCGATCGGCATCGCATCGCGCATGGAATCGCTCGTGATGCGCTATGCGAACGTGAAGCTGTGCATTCCCGCATCGCGCGAGGCGTGCCATGCCAACATCGCGCCGACCACCTCCACGACCATGCAGCTTGCCCTGTGCGACGCTCTCGCGATGGCGGTGATGGACTTGCGCGGCTTCTCGCGCGACGGGATGAAGCTGCTGCATCCAGGCGGCGCGATCGGGCTGCGCCTGTTGCCGGTGCGCGACATCATGCACACTGGCGCGGCGATGCCGCAGGTATCTCCCGACACGCACATGTCGGACGTGATCTCGGTCATGACGTCACGCGGCTTCGGCATTGCCGGGATCGTCGACGACGCCGGCGACCTGCTGGGCGTCATCACCGATGGCGACCTTCGCCGGCATTTCGCGGTATTGGGCGAAGTCACCGCGCGCGAGGTGATGACGACCATGCCCAAGTGCCTGGACGCCGGCATGAGCGCCGAGGCCGCGCTGGAATTGCTGAACGATCTGAAGATCTCGGCTGCGTTCGTAGTCGAAGGGGATAGCGCTCAATCGCGTAAGCCGCTCGGGATCGTGCACATCCACGACTTCGTCCGTATCGGCCTGAGCTGACCGGAAAGCCGGAAGATGCCACTCCCCAGCTTCGCCATCATCATCCCCGCCCGCTATGCCTCGACGCGTTATCCGGGCAAGCCGCTCGTGCCGCTCACCGGTGCGACCGGAGAGAAGAAGCCGCTCGTCCAGCGCAGTTGGGAGTGTGCGAGCCAGGTCGAGGGTTGCACAGGGGTGTGGGTCGCGACCGACGACGACCGGATCGCCGATGCCGTGCGGGCCTTCGGCGGCCAGGTGGTCATGACCGACGAGGCTTGCGCCAATGGCACCGAGCGCTGCGCGGACGCCATCGCGCGGCTGGGCGACGTCGCCGATGTGATCGTCAATCTTCAGGGCGACGCGCCGCTCTCGCCGGCCCACGTGGTTCATGACCTTGTGCGGCGCCTGGACGAGGATCGCGCGCTGACCATGACGACGCCCGCGGTGCGCTGCTCCCGGTCGGTTTACGCCCACTTGGCGGAGGACGCGGCGCACGGGCGTGTCGGCGGAACGACCGTCGTTTCGTCCAGCGACGACCGCGCGCTTTATTTCTCCAAGCGGCTGATCCCCTATCTTCCTGCCGGAGCGGAACAGGCCGAGTTTCCTCCGATCAGCCTGCACCTTGGCCTCTACGCTTATCGGCCCGACGCATTGCGCCGGTATAGCGCCGCGCCGGTGACGCAGCTGGAGCAGTTGGAAGGGCTGGAGCAACTGCGCTTTCTGGACCTGGGGCTTGGCGTCGGCCTGGTGCATCTCGATCCGCTCGCCTGGGATTCGATCGAGCTGAACAATCCCAGCGACGTGCCCGTAATCGAGCGTATCCTGGCGGAGCGGAAGATCGTCTGAGGCGATGGCCGCGAAGATGGCCCGCAAAGGAGGGGCGCTGGCAAGGGCGTTATTGCGGGTCCGGGTCCACTGGGACGCCTGGCGCCGTGACCCGGCCGCCTATCTCGAAGCGACCGGATGGCGCATCCGCGGCCTGAAGCTGCGCTCAAAGCACCGGTTCTCGTCGCTGATGGGCCACTCCCCCCATGCCTATCGCCTGTGGACGATGACGCGCGAAGTGGGCGCATTCGGCCACGAGGTGAATGCGCCGGCATCCGAACCGCTCATCCACATCGTCGTAGACTGCCGGGGCGGCTCGCACGGCCTGCGGCAATCGCTCGCTTCGATCGAGCATGCGATGCGCCCAGCGTGCCGCGTAGTCGTGCTGGGCGACCAGCAGCCGCCAGAACCGGGCGTGACGCATATTGCCGATACCTGTGCGCTGGCCAGTCTCCTGAAGGAAAGCAGCGCCGGGGACCGACCGCTTGTCCTGGCCATGGCGGCGGGGGACCTACTGGCTCCGCAGGCTTTGGATACCTACAGGGCCGCGCTGGCCACACGGCCCGAAGCAGCGCTCTTGTATGGCGACGACGACCTGATCTCGTCCGAAGGCCGCAGGCATACGCCGCACTTCAAGCCGGACTGGAATAGCGAACTCTTCCGGCACCTGGATTATCTGTCGAACAGTTGCCTGTTTGTCTGCGACCCCGATCGGATCGACGAGGGCTGGCCGGTCTCGGCCCTGCCCCTCGTCCCCGCTCCCGTCCATCTGGACCGAGTCCTGCACCACCGCATGCGAAGGCCCCGCGCCGTTCGCCCGTCACCCACAGCCGCGCCTGCCCCGCCGCCGCAAGTCAGCGTCATCGTTCCCACGCGCGATCACCTCGCCCTTCTGCAGACATGTATCGAGGGTCTCGCGGCGACCCGTTACCCCGCGCTCGACATCACGGTGATCGACAACGGCTCGGCGCGAGCCGATACGCTCGATTATCTGCGGCAGTTGCAGAGTGGCGGAGTGCGCGTGATTGGCGACCCCGGCCCCTTCAACTACGCCGCCATGCACAACGCGGTGGTGCCATCGGCGGCCGGCCCGCTGCTGTGCTTCCTCAACAACGACATCGAGGTGATCGATCCCGAATGGCTTTCGATCATGGTAACAAGTGCGATGCGCGAGGATGTCGGCGCCGTCGGCGCGCGGCTGCTTTACCCCGACGGCACGATCCAGCACGCAGGAGTGGTAACCGGAGTGGGCGGTGGCGCGGGCCACGCCCACCGGCTGCAGCGGGACGACGAGGAAGGGTATTTCGGACGGGCGCATCTGCCGCAATTCGTCAGCGCGGTGACCGCGGCCTGCATGGTCGTGCGCAAGGATCGATTCCTTGCGGTCGGCGGGTTCGACGCGCAGAACTTCGCCGTCGCCTTCAACGACGTCGACTTGTGCCTGAAGCTCAACCAGCGTGGCTGGCAGAGCTTCTACGAGGCGCGGGCGTGCCTGATCCATCACGAATCCAAGTCGCGCGGGCTGGACCGCGACGGGGCCAAGAAAGCGCGGTTCGAGGGCGAACTGGCTGCCTTGAAGCGCATCTGGAGAACCGACCGTCAGCACGATCCCTTCCATCATCGCGAGCTCAGCCCGTTCGGCGAGCAGTTCGTCGTGAGGCTCTAGGTGCTCGACCTGCCTGACGTGACCCTGTGCGCGGCGACCTGCGTCAACGTGCCCGCCACGCTCGAGGCGATGGAGCGATGTCTTGCGGTCGCCCGTTTCGGGCGCGTGCTGCTGTTCACCGACGATATGTCGGATCGCCCTGCCGCCGGAGTCGAGCGGATCGCGATCCGGCCGCTGACTTCCTCGCGCGACTACTCACGCTTCGTCCTGCAAGACATGGTGGATTGGGTGGAGACCTCCCACTGCCTCATCGTCCAGTGGGACGGGTTCATCCTGAACGCCGAGAGCTGGAGCGCCGACTTCCTGGACTGTGACTACATCGGCGCTCCTTGGCCGCAATTCCGGGACGGCCACGACGTCGGCAACGGGGGCTTCTCGCTGAGGAGCCGGCGCCTCATGGAAGCCTGCCGCGACCCGCGGTTCATCGACACGGGGCAAGCCGAAGACGTGGTGATCGGGCGGGCGAACCGATCGTGGCTGGAGCAGGAGCTGGACCTGCGCTTTGCCGATCGGGCGCTGGCGAGCCGCTTCTCCTTCGAGCGGGACAGGACCGTGGCCGCTCCTTTCGGCTTCCACGGCGTCTTCAACTTGCCCGAGGCGATCGGCGCCGACGAGTTCTGGCACCTCTATCGCGGACTGGACGACACCGGCACGGTGTGGATCGACTTCGCGCCGCTGCTCCGCACGATCCTGCGCGGTCCTGACGGCCTGCGCCGCGCCGCGCTGTTTATCCGGGACCGACTGAGCCGGTCATTCCGCCGGGGCATGCCGCCTTTCGGCCAACAGTAGAGTCGGCTCGCGTCATGGAAGCAGCCCCAGCCAAACAGGGCAGACTCTAAGGAAGCTTGCGGTCGCTCGTGTCTGCAACGCAGCCGGCAAACCGCGCCCCGCTGAGTGCGATGGCTCTCCCGGACAGGTTGAGCAGGCCGTATCGGCAATGCGCGCCGCCATCGACCCGGATGCCCGAAAGCACCACGTCCTGCGGCGCACCATCGTTCGCGCCGGGTTCGACCAGGACGCCCGCGCGCTCCTGACCCCAGGGGGAAGCCACTTCGCCGCCCAGCCGTACACTGCCGACCCCGGTGATGCGCGCGCCGCTGACGCGAGGCCGCTTCAACGGCCCGTAGAGCACGATACCAGCCAAGCCGGCGGCATTCACACGCGCGTTGCGCACCACCATTCCGCTGACGTTGTACCCCACCTTGATACCGTAGCCGAAGCTGTTGTTCACGGTCGTGTCCGCGACCGTGACGTCGCTGACCCCGGTACCGCCGCCGACGACGTCGATGCCTTCCCAGGTGTCCTCGACAAGCGATCCGTGCGAGATCGTCACCCGCGTGGAGGAATCACCGATGCCGGCACCGTCCGCCTGCCAGGGCAGGTCGCCCTGGGCGAAGCGAGCGCGGCATCCGCGAATCCGAAGCCCTTCGATCGCGACGCGATGCGAACGCACGATCATCAGGCAGGAAACCTGTTCCTGCACCCGCACCCCGTAGAAGCCCGAATGGCCGGCGCCGCGATCGCCCGCCTTGCGGAATTCGCGGATTGTGGTGCTGTTCCAGCCTTGGCGCTTCACGTTGGCGAGATCCAGTGGGACATCCCCCGCATAAGGGGCCCAAACCATGTCGTGAATGTTGAGGCGCTTCAGAGTGACGTCGCTCGAATCGATGAGTATCAGACCGAAGCCCTTGCCACCCCCCGTTATCTCCACATCCTCCAACACCGCCTTCCCGGCGCCCACCAGCCAGATGGCCGCGGCATCGCTCCGGGCACCGGATGCCGGGTCGGTACCGCGGTCCACCCGCACCCGACGCAACGTCACCGTCAAAGGGCGCGCGCCTTCCGGGCGGCGGATCATCAGCGTGCGGGTGTAGAGATAACGCGTCAGACCGGCGGGCAGGTCGCCGGCAATGGCTGGGTCGCCGCAAGGCACCAGCGCTTCAGGATCGCGAACGGATGGACACGTCCCCCGGATCAGCGGCCCGGTGTCGAATTTCGGTGTATCCTGCCGCAAGCGCGTATCGAGGAGGCACAGGTCATTCGAGACCGTCACCGAGCCTACGACGCGGTACTCCCGCCCCTGCCCGTCGATGCATCGCCCTGCCGCCTGAGCGAAGGCCTTGGTCAGCGCGGCGGTGTCGTCGGTACGCCCGTCGCCTGCGGCACCGAATTGCGCGAGCGTGAAAGGCGTGGCGCCGGCGGCATCGCGGCTCTCGCGTGCGACGCACGCAAAACCCGCCCACCCCAGCAACAGACCAAGCCCGACCAGTACGGCCAGCGACCGAACCGGGCGCGCAGGAAGCACTGCGGGTCCTCGCCCCAGGCTCAGTTGCCGGTAACCGCGTTGGAGATCCCGATGACGGAGAACGCCATCTGCGACACGATGCTCACGAACTTTTGCAGATCCACGCCAGGCGCGTTCGATACGTAAAGCACGTCGCGATCGTGGATCGCAAAGCTTTGCGCGATGAAGAACGCGCGCGGATCGCCCAAGTCGACGCGATAGATGACCGGGAGCTTGCCGTCCGGCGTCAACTGCGCACCGGCCACCAACGCAGGATCGAGGTGCGTTGGATCCTCGAGGCGGAACACGAAGATGCCCTTGGTGTCAGCCCGGTTGTCCTGCAGTCCGCCGATGCGTCCCAGGGCCTGGGCAAGCGTGATCCCTGTCGCCTCGAAATTCACCTCGGACGGTACGTTGATCGCGCCGAGCGCAATGAAGCTGTAGGGCTGGTAGATCGCCGTCACCACATCGTCGGGCTGCAGCCGGATATTCTGGCGGGGATCGCGGATGAGAGTCTCCAAGGGCATCGAGACGACTTGCGAAGCGCGGGAGACCTGGATGGTGGTCTTCTCAAGCTTCTCCGTCACACCGCCGGCCACCGCTAGTACGTCGAGCAGCCGCTCGCCGCGGGGGGTGAGCGGCACGCGGCCGCTGGTTACGACCTTGCCGATCACGGTGACGTTCGAGGTGGCGTTGCGCAAGATTCCGACGATGACCTGCGGCCGGTTGGCGATCCCCTTCAAACGCGCCGCTATCAGCGACTCCAGTTCGCGCGGCGTCCGCCCTGCGGCGCGGATCGTCCCCACGAACGGTATTGAGACCGTGCCGTTGGCGTCGACCATCTCCTGCGGCATGTCGGTTCTCCTCGCTGTCTCGAGGTCGGTCGCTGCCTTGATCTCGGTCTGATCTCCCAGCATTCCGAACAGCGCCGCAGGAGGCGATTCCCATATCGTGACCGTCAAAACGTCACCCTGTCCGATGATCGCGCTGACCGGGCTTCCGTCTCCGAACGCCCCCGCGAAATCCGCGGCCTTTTCGCTGCTGATAAGCGAACGTGCGACCGTGTCGGTCAGGTCGATCACCCGGATGTCGGCGTTGCCGACCTGCCGCGAATCCGCGTGGCTGACCTCTCGCGAACTCGGGCCGCTGCTGCCCAGCGTGCTGCAAGCCGCCAACGCCGAGAGCGAGACCGCCGCGAACAGGAACTTCAGAGAACGCTCGACCCGCAAATCACGGGCTGCCTGAACTACGGTATCGCGATCGATCATGGAGATTCCAAACTGGTTTGTCGGGCGATTAGGCGGGAATTGGGCGGACTTCAATCGGACTTGCCAAAGGCCCCATCCTGAGGTGGGGCGACAGGCGCTTGGTCCGCCTTGTTGAGGCCGCGCTCCTCGGCATTGATGCGGTGAACCTCGGCCGCTTGGAACGACGCTTCGAGGTCATCCCGCCCTGCAAAATGCTGCTCGTTGGCGATCCAGCGGACCCCGCGCTTGACGATTCGCGCCGGGTTGCCCGCGATGACGACATGCTCCTCGTCAAACCGCTTGGTGACCACGCTGCGTGCCCCGACGATCGATTCACGCCCGATGGTCACTGCCTTGGTGATATACGCTCCCTCGCCGATCCACGCGTGGTCGCCGATGAAGATGCCCTCCGATACGTCGAGATAGCTCCCGCTCTCGTCGTCGAAGATCAGGTGCGGGTACTCGCCGGCGCGCAGTTGGATAGAATTGGAGAACATGCAGTCCTTGCCGATCTCCACCACGTTCCCGGAATTGGGAAGGATGAACCGTCCGCCACTGCCGATCGAAAAGGACTCGCCAATCGTCAGCCGCGACCGCGAACACGGCCATCGCTTGGAACCGATGTCGATGCGCATGTTCTGAAGCAGCGATCGGCGCCCGATCTGGATGTGGTTCCCATTGCCAAAGATGGACACATACACGCTTTGCGGATTGAGAGTGTCGGCGATCTCCACCACGTTGCCGCGTCCGCGGATCTCGCCGAGTAACTGCGTGTTGGCGCCGATCGACAGGGTGTTGGCATCAAGGTCGCCGGTGATCGCGACAC
>Ga0068862_100004131_pt1 | contig 12305 bp, 14 predicted proteins | sample KBSSwiS52_FD_66598 | JGI IMG/M metagenome (GOLD analysis project Ga0068862, IMG submission 66598) | Switchgrass rhizosphere microbial communities from Kellogg Biological Station, Michigan, USA - KBS Switchgrass S5-2 | ecosystem: Host-associated > Plants > Roots > Rhizosphere > Soil ... | reverse complement strand
CACGCGCTGCCGACTGGATCCGCCAGCTTGCGGATCGAAAGGCCGGCCTGTGGCTCCGCTAGCGTGAGCTGAAGGTCCCCGCCGCGAATGCCCGCCACGTCCCAGGCAGTCGCCGGCGAGCTGACCGTGATTCCTGCTGGACCGGCGACAGTGGCGGCGCGAACGGCGAGTCGCACGCGGTGGTGCCACGTGGCTGCGATCGTGTCGGCATGCAGTCGCACGCCGTGACCTAGGTCGAGATCGAATTTTTCCAGCCGTACCAACGGCCAGACGCCGACGTGTACCACGCCGATTCGGGCAACCATGCCGTGGCGCGCGGCCGCGGATTCGATCCGCGCACGCACCGAGCGCTCGACCATAGGTCTTAGCAAGAGCACGGCCACGCTTATAACCAGCGCCGTTGCGATTGCTCCGAGCAACCACCGTCGCCCGCGGGTTCCAAACGTAATCATCGGCGCAAGGATGCCACAGCCGGGGCTGCGCCCTTGTGGCGCGAGTCTCTAGATTGTCTCAGGGGCTTCAGTCGAATGAGGCGCCTCTCGCTTTGGTCGCCCAGCCTGAAAGGTGCCTTTGGCGATGAGACTTCCGCCTTCGGCGGGGGAGGGGTGCCACTGGTGGGGCGCGCCCTAGTGAAGAGGGTCTGCGCGTCAGTTGCTCGTACCTCAGGCCGCGGGATGAATGCTCACATCGGCGGGAGATCAGATCTATCAGCAATATCTGGCCTTGAACACAAGCTGACACTGCAGACCCTCTTCCCTATGTCGCTCAAGTTCGCCCAACAGAGTGCCCTTTTCTCCTGGCATTTTGACACTAACGCGTTGGTCAACGCCTGTGCATGACCCTTGGTGATGGCGTTGCTTTTCGACGCCTCAGCGGACGGAGGCGTTGATAAAAACACCATGAACAAAATCATTCAAGCATTGACGCGCTCTCTATAGCAGGCGTACAAGTTCCGTCAATTGCAGCGGAAGTTTAATTGTGTGGAGGCAACGTGGACGACACCGTGAGGCGATTGAGTAATGTTGAGTCTGACGTTTCAAATCTGAAGTTACAGGTGGTGTTCATCAAATTGCTGATTGCGTCGGTTCTAGTGGTAGGCGTCGTTTCATTTGCACTCGCAAAACTGGTGCATTGAGGCCAATGTCTTCGCTTCAAAGCTCCCCCGGCGCCCCTCAGAGCTGCGTTTTGCGGCCAACGCGCCCTCGGGTTCCCAATTGGGCCGAACGCCCAGCTCGCGCCTCTGAATCGGAGCGGATACATCTGCATTCAGCAGCAATCCAACCTGCTCGTTTGGATCGGCCGCGGACTCACGCAGCCTCTACTGTCAGCTTCATCCCCAACAGTCGTATGACTTTGAGAATGGTTTCAAACGACGGCTTACCCTCTCGAGAAAGGGCCTTATACAGGCCGGCGCGCGTGATGTCCGCCTGCTTCGCCAGCCCTGTCATGCCTTTGGCTCGCGCAATAGCCCCGAGTGCCTCAGCAATCATGCCCGCATCGTCACCAGCTTCTTCCATGCAGGCATCGAGATAGAGGGCCATGTCCTCTTCGTTGCGGAGAAAGTTCGCGGCGTCGAAGTCTCGAAATGTCACTGTCGGTTTCTCCTTAATACGTCGTCCCTTCCTTGCCATGGTGAGTCTCCTGGGATTCGAAAGCCTTTAATATGTCCTTTGCCCTTTTGATGTCACGATCCTGAGTTCGCTTGTCGCCACCGACCAGCAGAAGAATTGCAACACTACCGCGTTGCGAGAAGTAAACGCGGTATCCAGGTCCGTAATCGATCCTCAGTTCACTGATGCCTTGACCGACCGACTTCACGTCGCCGGGGTTTCCGGCTGCCAATCGAGAAATGCGTGCGAGAACCCGAGTACGTGCCCGCGCGTCCCGCTGGCCGGTCAGCCACGCCGTGAATACAGAGGATTCGATGACTCTGACCATGGCATTGTAAACTATAAGATACGAGTGTCAACTCTGGTTGACGTGGAGGCCGTGACGCGATTGTTGCAGGCTGTTCGCTTGCGAAGGGATGATGTGGTGCGCGGCGCATTCCACATTTCAGTCTTCCTATCGTCTACGCACTAAAGTCGGATGGATTCGTACATCGCAGGTACCACCTGAAAGTGCCTTCAGCGATCGGGATTCCGCCTTGGGCGGGGAGAGGTGCCACTGGTGGGCGCGTCTTAGTAGACTTCGGGATGCTTGCGGTCAAGAGGAAAGAGTAAATGCGTGCAATCGTTGCTCTCGCATTCATCAACGCTCTCGGATTGTTGTCTAGGCCCGCCGAGTCCGCGCAAGCCCCGCCTCCTTCGGCGACACAAGCAGCTTGCCAGAGCCTCGTCCCCGCCTCTCAGGACGGCCCGATGCCAACCGGAGACGTCGCGATCCTACGCTGGCTCGGAACTTCAAACTACGAGTTGGCCTATCACGGCAAGATCGTGATCATGGATGCCTTCTACGAACGTCCCGCCCGCACTACATCTCTGGGATTCACAGTCGATCAAGTAAGGAAGGCCGATGCGATCCTCATCGGACACGCTCATTTTGATCACATCAGTGACGTGGCGAGGGTCGCCGCACAGACCGGCGCTCCGGTTATCGGATCGGCGATCACAACCGCGGAGGCAATCGACCTTGGTGTCCCGAAGGCGCAGACCATCACGGTCGCCGGCAATGAAACGCTTCGCTACGGCGATATCGCGATTCGGCCCACACACATTCTCCACAGTACCATCGAAGATGGCCTGATCCCCGCGTTGGATGCACTTTACAAGGTGGATGCGCCGCCGCTCACCGCCGAGCAGCAGGCGCAGTCAGCCGCGGTGCGCGCGCGGGGGTCCCGAGATCCCAGAGTCGGCACCGACGGAACAATGGGCTTCACCTTCATACTCCCCAGCGGGTTCACGATTGTGTGGTTCGACAGCGCCGGAGATCCCAACGCCGATGAGCGCAAGTTGGCGAGTGACCTCGCGCCGGTCGATGTGGCCATCTTCCCCTGGACTCCGCACCCAATCTCCGAGACCCAACTTGCCTATACGTTCCAGCACCTGCAACTGTTCAGGCCCAAGCTCTACTTGCCCGATCACCACGACAGCATCTGGGGTGTTTGGCTCGACAACGGCTTGGCACCGCTGTTCATGAAGATCCGCGATGATCTGCGCGCCACGAAATTTACCGAGCCGCTCTACCGGTCCGCCATCTGTATCAACACCACAGGCACCGCGCGAGGCACCTTCATTCAGAGCCGCTAGCCCAGTAGCCCATTCTGCCCCAGAAGCATCTCATGCGGTTGATGTTGGTTTTCTCTGAGTCAGCGCGCGCGCCGGTAGTGCATGGCGACGACACCGCTGCGAAGCGGCTTCGCCGAGACCAGCTCGAGCCGTCGCGTGCTCGGCAGCCCATTTTGATACAGGGTGGGTCCGTGGCCGGCGATTCTGGGATGAACGAGGAATTTGTACTCGTCGATCAGATCCAGCCGGTCGAGTTCAGTTGCGAGCGCGCCGCTGCCGAGGAGCACCCCGGCCGGGGTCGCGTCCTTGAGCTTCTGTACGCTCGTGCGCAGGTCGCCGGCGACGTGGTGGCTGTTGGTCCACGGGAAGTCCTTTCGCGTCGATGACACCACGTACTTCGGTTTGGTCTCCAGCTTGACGGCCCATTCACGCAGGGCTGGTGGTGCCTTCTCGTCGCCACGCGCGACAGCTGGCCAGTAGCTCTCCATCATCTCATAGGTGATGCGACCCCATAACATCGCTCCGTTCTCGTCCATGAGACGGGTGAAGAAGGCGTGCGTCTCGTCGTCGGCGATTCCCTCCCGGTGGTCGACGCAGCCGTCCAGGGTGACGTTGATGCTGAAGGTCAAGAGTCCCATGCGGCAAGTATAGGCCAGCGGGAACGGCTAATTGCGATGTTTAGTTGGTGTTAACTGCCGAAATTCATTTGGTGGTCACGCGAACGTAATTTCGCACTCTCAGCCTCCGCTGCAGTCGCAGCAATGTTGCTGCTCACATGCAACAGGCCCGTTTCACATGACCAACTTAGGCACAAGGGTAGCCGTCGCGATCGCGTCCATCCTCAACGTCGTAGTCGCGGGAGCGCACGACGGTGACGACTCGAGACACGATGGCACGTTCCTCGAATTGGCTCCCCGCGAATGCGGGAGCGGCTTCGACGCTCCGGGAGCGCTCCAGACTGGCTCGTCCGGAGGCATTTGGCTCGCGGGCGATACTCATGTTCACGACGACCATTCCTCCGACGGCAGTCTGCCGCGGCAAACGTCAAAGCAGACGCTGCCGGGCAATCTCCCCGTCAATGACCAGATCGGCCAAGCCGAGCGAATGGGGTTGGACTATGTGCCCCTGACTGATCACCGCACATTCGATCAGCACTGGGATCCGAAGTACGGGTCCGAGAAGCTGCTCCTCGTACCGGGCGAAGAGGCGAACGGCTCACCACATGCCATCGTTCTCGGCGCTTCGGACGTGGTCGTCGATGGTGCTAATCCCCCCGACTCCGCTGCGTTCCGTCACGTGCAGCAGTCGGTCTGGGACGCCCACGCGCAAGGTGCCGTGTGGCAAGTAGCTCACCCGGACGATGGGGAGTTTGATGCTGGTGTCGTCAACGCCAATGCGAGTGTCGTCGGCGTCAATGCCGTTGAGATTTTCAACGTGGCCTCGAACCCCGACGCCGAGATCGACTACGCAGAGAATCGCTGGAACCACGGCTTCCGCTTCGGAATCAGTGGAGCAAGCGACGATCACTTCCGCGAGCTGTGGAACGTTGACAGTCCGGGCATGCCTACGACATGGGTATTCTCTGCTGATCGCTCTGTGCCGGGAATTTTGGCTGCCATGCGCGCCGGGCACACCACTGTATCCAACAGCCCGACCGGGCCATTTGTCACTCTTCAGGCAGACGTCAGTGCCTCCCATCCATCCAACGCAATGGGTGGCGACGAGGTAGCAACCCGAGCCGGCAGCAAGGCGACTCTCAGCGTGCATGTCAAGAATGCCGCCGGTGCCAGCGTCTACCTCTTCGCCTCTCCGGGGAGATCTGCGGGCCCGCTCACTGTATTCAAACCGACTACCGCGGATCAGACATTCGCGTTTCCTGTAAAGGTAGCAGCCGGCAACAGCTGGTATCGCGTGGAAGTACGTTCTCCCGGCGCGCTTGCCGGCATCGATTCCGACCCCAACCTGCCTGATCAGCTGAGAGCGGCTACCCCGCCGATCTTCTTCTCTACCGGCGCACTACCCGTCCCTTCGCCGGAAATCGCTCTGCCTGCAACTCCCCAACACAATGATCATGCGCAATTCGTAGCAGGCTCCCGTTCCTGCATCGCAGCCTTCCCGGACACGATCAGCACTGGACGCGACGCCCATGTTGTTGCGGAAGCACATGTAGATGGTCGCATCACCATCGTATATCAACATATCGACGAACACGCGGATGGGGGCCGACCGGGGAACCACGCCGACGGCCTGCTGTTTGATCTGACCGCGGGCGCGTCGCAGGCTAGATTTCCGCGTGTCGCTGCTTCCGGGAAGCACGTCTGGGTCGTTTGGCAACAGGATGAAGTTGCCGGTATCAACACCTCTGCCATCTTCATGCGGCACAGCGCTGACAGCGGGCTCCACTGGGACCGGGCCACTCAGGTCAGTGACAGCTCCAGTCGAGCCAATCATCCTGCAATTGCGCTGCTCACCGAGGAGCACCCGGTCGTAGCGTGGTCGGACAAGGCCGATGGGCCATTCGACATCCGCGCACAGATCATCGGCGTTGATCGACAGCCGGTGAATGTCTCCGCCGTCGGAAAGACAACTGATCCAGGCAATGCTCAGGACGCGCGCTCGCCACGCTTTCCGGCATCACTTTTCCCATCGATCACCGTGTCACCACAGGGGACGGTGGCCATCGCCTGGCAGGACGACCGCTTCGATCCGGACCCACTCTGGACCGGTCACACACCCCCTGCTGGTCAGCCGGCGAGCGGCGGGACTGATCCGGACAACTGGGAGATCCTTGCGAGCCTTCGCGCACCCGGACGTGGCACCTGGCAAACACCCATTCGCATCAGTGCCAACGACAACGCTTCCGACCGTCATCCCAGCATCGTCGCTGACAAGGCCGGCGGCTTCGCTGTTGCCTGGGATACCGGCGCTCTGCAGAGCTCCGGTGCCAACTTGTCGGTCATGGCGAGCCGCTCTGTCGATGGCGGCAAGACCTGGTCAGCACCCGCGGCTGTCGCCCGGGAGCAGAATGCCATGAGCCAGAGACCGCGACTGGATCAGGATAGAGACGGGTCACTGCGGGCGATCTGGTACGACTCGCGTTCCGCCGACTGGCGGTGGCAGGTCATGACTGCGAAGTTGCTGCCGGACGCAACATGGTCCTCCCCAACGCAACTCACGAGCGTGGGCAATGCAACATGGCCGGCGCTGTCCCACGGGTTGGTGGTCTTCACGAGCGATCGCCAGGCTATCCGGCCGCAGCGGGATCCTTCCGAGGGGATTTTTCTGATCCGTGCGGATCAGGGACGCTGAAGGGGCTCGAGCAGGGCGAGCGACCATCTGCTCGCCCTGCTGCGCAATTGATACTGCTTGCGGTGATCTCGAGTCGAAGGGTCGCTCTGTGCAGAGTCGGCGTCCAACGCGGAGTGCTTCAACGCTTCATCATGCTTCAGAAGAGGGTTCGGACATCTCCGCCCAATCAAGGAAGATCGTGAGGATTCGCTCCAAATTGCCGATGCCGCCACTGCCGCGGAAAATGGCATCAGTAACAGCCAACCAGGGTTGTCTACAGTTTCCAATGTGATTCCGTAGGTATGCTCCCAGTCGCCGTTGCACATCGATGCGAACCAGGTTTCCAACCTCGAGAAACAAGTATCAGGTGGTTCGCCCATATTCTGCCACCCATTCCGGGGTTTTCATTTGTTGACTCCGCTCACCGTTCGAAATGAGTCGAATGCGGTACGAGCATCGGGCGGAATTCCCTGGAAGGCATCGGGCGACCCGACCATGAACTGACATATCTGCTTAGCCATCACGAACGTCTGCCCCGCGAAGTAGAGGCCCGCCGCGTCGATGCCACTATACTGCAGTCCTGCCATCGAACCATTCTTAAAGTGCTCGGATTTAAATTGGTGGGATTGACTTTCGACCATGCCGACTGTCCGGTCGATAATCTCGGCAGACACCGGAAACGCGGCCTGTTTCATACACATGACCATGAAGCGCGTCGTCGCCGTCTCACTTGTCAGCATGTTCTCCTCGATTTGGACGCCACCTTCGGCCACGACTGAGTAGGTAAGGTCATTTATCGGCGCTGGGAATCGCACCGCGAAACCTCCTCTGCTGGACGTTGCTGTGAACCATCCCTTCTCGTCTTTGGTGCCTGTCGCGCGCTGATTCAAAGTCAGTTTGGAATTGCCCTGTGTAAGCGACTGCCCCACCTCCAGGTTCGCCACTGCCGTGTCGATCGATGCGGGATCTAACGGCGCCTGCGTATACGCGACGCTGGCACAGGTTAGAGCAACGCATGCCATGAGCTTTGTTCGTGCCGCTGCAGTCATCTCTTCCCTCGCTGCTTCTCTTCAGTTGCGCCGCGTATGGATCCTGAGACTCAATTGAGGGCGCATCAGGCACCCTCCGCACCAAGCGGGCAGCTCTCTTATGCGATACTGGCCTCTCAGCCTCCGACCACATGAACAGACATGACACAATAGCTGATGGACCGTAATCCGTACAAACCGCCAGCAACGCACGTGGCTGACGCCTTACCTTCAGCAGATGCGGCTCCAATCGAGTCGCGACGTGCGCGCGTCCTGCGAATGATCATCTCACTGCTATACGCATCGGCAGTTGCAACATTCGTATTTGCACTTGCCTGGATACGTCCGCCGCTTTCGACGTCAGCGCTGACTTCGATAGTGGGTCTCTTCGTAGGCTTCGGCTTCGTGTTCGCCATTCTCTCTCTTATGATTGGTTTCCCGCTCGGGCGGTCCGCCTCTCAGGATGTTTTTCTTCAAACACCGTCCGGGCCGATAAAGGATTTCCCGGGCAGCAACGACGCGCTCAATCGACGACACCAACCATCAGCACCGTACCCCAAGATGCCTGAGGGCCGAAATGTCGTCCGAGTTCCGCTCGATGAGAGCTGATATGGCGGCGCGCGAGACCGCGGCGCCACCGGCACCGGTAAAAAAGCACAACCGCTCAGGTGGCTGATGTCCTTCTAACTTCCTTCGCCCCGCCCAAGGCGCCTTCGGCAATCAGGATTCCGCCCTCGGCGGGGAAGGTGCCACTGGTTGGGCACCTCCGGGTGAAGAGGGTCTGTGCCGTCGAGTGCTCATGCCTCGGACTGGATGTTTGCTCAATTCCGCTAGAGATCAAAAGTGTCCATCGATATTCGGTCTCAAACGCAACTCGACACCACAGATCCTCATCACCATGCCACGCGAGGTTGCGCGCGCCGTGCTCGTGTAGGCCCCTCAGGCTGCGACACCTTCCTCCAACGCCAGGCTTTCCCACGGCTCCCGCTCATCTCTGAACCAGCTCTCCGCCTCGTCATCGTCCTCGTCTGATGGCATCCCGAACTGCTCGAAGTCTTCCATTTCCATATTATCCAAAGGTCCGGTCCAATCATCCGGCGCGGCGACAGCGGTCGGCGAAAGGGCTCGCCACATGTCCTCGTCGATCTCATCCAGGCTGCCGTCAAACAACTGGATTCGAGCGGCCCCCGCCTGGTCATCCCAATCCACTACCTGAAATACATCCCGCGTGTCCGGGCGTAGATACCACTGACCAACCGAAATTGTTTCGCTGTTCATGTCATTCACCCCGATTTCAACTCGCTACTTCGATCCGGCGGGCGCGAAGCTCCGCACGCTTGGGAATTCGTACCGTCAGCACGCCGTTCTCGAGGTCCGCCTCTATCCGGTCCATCTCGAGCTCATTGCTCAATGAAAAGCTTCTGCGATAAACCGTGGAGCGAACATCCGCATACAGCGCGGTCATCTGTTCCTGCGGTGCAATGCCGATAGATCCCTCGACCATGAGGTTGTTGCCTTCAACCCGCAGGTTCATCCTTTCCTTCGACACGCCCGGCATGTCTGCCTGCAGAACGATGCCTTCGCCGGTCTCACAGATGTCGACGGCCGGACGGAGCAGGGCCTCTGCGTTAGAGAAACGTCGCGCATTGCCGGCGTCATTGCCCTTGCTCTGCGTCAGTTCAGTCTGGTTACTCATGTGTGTGTCCTCCCTCGACATCAGTGGATTTCGATCTTCCGCGGCTTCGCCGACTCGCGGCGTTGCACCGTGACTTGTAAAATGCCGTCGCGGTAATTCGCCTCGACCTTGTCCGGGTCGACGTCTTCGGGCAGGCTGATCACACGCCGAAAAGATCCTCTGAATCGCTCCTGCCGGTAGTAGTTGGCGTTTTGGTCCGTCGGGATGTCCCGGCGCCCGCTTACATACAGGACGCTCTCCTGCAGGGACACTTCCAGGCTCTTCGGGTCGATACCGGGCGCAAACACGTAGACGGTCACACTGTCCGGGTTGCTCCCGATGTTGATCGCTGGATACGTTCCTGCCGGCAGTGAGCGGATGCCTCCAGTCCATGGAGCCCAACCTGTGAGGAGCTCTTCAAACTCCTGCTCGAGGCGGCGGAATTCCCCGAAGAGCGGACTTTCGGTGTAGCTCGGGTTGCTGAACATAGGCGACCTCCTGTTGCTATGATCTGTTAGTTCACCTAGTTCACCGTGATTCGGCGCGGCTGTGCCTTAGGCTGCTTCCGTATCTCAATTGCCAGCACGCCGTTACGACCTGATGCGTTTACATTCTCGGCATCCGCTGTATCCGGGAGGATAAAGCGCCGATAGAAGCGTCCGGTGGGACGCTCGATACGTTGCTGCTGAGGCGGGTCCGCCGGATTGCTCCCTTCGGATTTCTCCTCACCCCGGTTTCCAGAGACGCTCAAGACGCCGTTGTCCAGGGTAATTTCCACATCCTTCGGGTCAATACCAGGCACGTCCAGGAGAAGTTGGAATCGATCCGCGTATTCGCGCACGTCCACCGACGGGCTCCACTGCGAAGTTGCGCTGTTGTCTTCGCTGTCGTTCAGCTGCCCAAAGACGCGATTGATCTCATTTTGCAATTGCGAGACGACGCTCCAGGGCTCATACCGTGTAACAGCCATGACTGCAATCCTCCTCTGGTTGGCACGCTGTCATTGAGGCGATGTCTGAAACAATACATGCCTCACTTTTGCGGCATATAGGGCGTCCTCAAATGCCTTCAAGAGGGCCGACGCGCATTTTTTTCGTCGCCCGGAAAGGGGCCCCTCTTGCAGTTTTTTTGCCGATGAATACCATTAGCACTCGTGCATGCCGAGTGCCAATTCGGTAGGTAAACCCCTTTTTATTCAGATACTTAGGAGGTACCGTGAACATCCGTCCATTGCACGACCGGGTGGTCGTGAAGCGCGAGCCCGAGGAGCGCCGATCTCCGGGTGGGATCGTGATTCCGGATACGGCCGGGGAGAAGCCGACCTTCGGGAAAGTAGTCGCCGTAGGTCAGGGGAAGGTTCTGGAAAACGGGCAGACCCGAGCTCCGGACATCAAGGTGGGGGATCGGGTGCTGTTCGGCAAATACAGCGGGACTGAAGTCAAAGTCAACAACGAGGAGCTGGTTGTCATGCGTGAAGACGACGTCATGGCTGTCCTCGATGGGCAATAGCTCTCCAACAGTCTGACTGAGCTTTTTCTACGTACTATCACCATTATTTATTGGAGGAAGAGTAATGGCTGCGAAACAAGTGAGCTTCAGCGATGAAGCTCGTGAACGTATGTTCCGCGGTGTCAATGTTCTGGCCAACGCCGTCAAGGCGACATTGGGCCCCAAGGGGCGCAACGCGATCCTCGAAAAAAGCTTCGGTGCACCGACCATTACCAAGGACGGTGTGTCCGTGGCCAAGGAAATCGAGCTGCAGGACAAGCTGGAGAACATGGGTGCTCAGCTCGTCAAGGAAGTTGCATCCAACACCGCCGACGAAGCGGGTGACGGCACCACTACCGCCACGGTCCTGGCGCAGGCGATCATCCGTGAAGGACTCAAGGCTGTAGCTGTCGGCGCGAATCCCATGGATTTGAAACGAGGTATAGACAAGGCCGCGGCAGCGGCCGTAGAGGAACTGCGCAAGCTGTCCATACCTTGCAAGGAATCGAAGGCGATCTCACAGGTCGCGACCATTTCCGCGAACGCGGACTCAAACGTGGGCGAGATCATTGCCGATGCCATGGCGAAAGTCGGCAAGGAAGGCGTGATTACCATCGAGGAAGGTTCAGGGCTCGAGAACCAGCTCGATGTCGTTGAGGGTATGCAGTTCGATCGCGGATATCTCTCCCCGTATTTCATCAACGATCAGCAGGCACAGAGCGCCGAGTTGGAGAAGCCCTATATCCTCCTCGTTGACAAGAAAGTGTCGAATATCCGTGAGTTGTTGCCTATCCTCGAAGCCGTTGCCAAGGCATCCCGGCCGTTGTTGATAGTAGCGGAAGACGTTGAAGGGGAGGCGCTGGCGACGCTGGTCGTCAACAAGCTGCGTGGGATCGTGAAGGTCGCCGCGGTCAAGGCGCCGGGCTTTGGCGATCGTCGTAAAGCGATGCTGCAGGACATCGCTGTTCTGACCGGAGCGAGTGTGATCTCCGAGGAATTGGGCCTCACTCTCGAGAAGGCGACTATCGACATCCTCGGCGAAGCGAAGAAGGTGGTGGTGGAAAAGGAGAACACCACGATTATTGACGGAGCGGGCAAGGCGACCGACATTCAAGCCCGTGTCGCCAGCATCCGCCAGCAGATCGAGGAAACGACATCCGACTACGACAAGGAAAAGCTGCAGGAGCGAGTCGCGAAGCTATCGGGCGGCGTTGCAGTGCTGAAGGTCGGGGCCGCGACCGAAGTTGAAATGAAGGAGAAAAAAGCGCGGGTGGAGGATGCCTTGCATGCCACTCGTGCGGCCGTGGAAGAAGGTGTGGTGCCCGGCGGTGGGGTCGCCTTGGTTCGCGCCGTCAAAGCTGTAGAGGCGCTTTCGGCGGCCAACGAAGACCAAGCGCATGGAATCAAGATCCTGGCCCGTGCCATGGAGGAGCCGCTGCGGCAGATCGTGACCAATGCCGGCGATGATGCGGCGGTGGTACTGAATCGGGTGCGTGAAGGTCGCGGCAACTTTGGATATAACGCGGCCGACGGTGCATTCGGCGATATGGTCGAGTTGGGGATTCTCGATCCGACCAAGGTGACCCGACTTGCGCTACA
>Ga0068862_100004128_pt1 | contig 12306 bp, 8 predicted proteins | sample KBSSwiS52_FD_66598 | JGI IMG/M metagenome (GOLD analysis project Ga0068862, IMG submission 66598) | Switchgrass rhizosphere microbial communities from Kellogg Biological Station, Michigan, USA - KBS Switchgrass S5-2 | ecosystem: Host-associated > Plants > Roots > Rhizosphere > Soil ... | reverse complement strand
TCGGCAACTACCCAGGCATCGAGGCGCGCGTCTACGGCAGCAAGGGCGCACTGATCTGCCGGCTCGTCGAGGAAGCCGGTGTCTGCGAAACGTTGCGAGCGGCGACACCCGACCAGGTGGAGTTCCGCGAGCTGGAGATCCCGGCGCGTTGCTATCCGCCGGGCGGCAGCCGGCACGAATCGTGGCGCACGCTCTTCTACGCGAACCTGGTAAGCAGCTTCATCGGCGAGATCCTGAGCGGCGACGATGCGAACGAGGGAGACTTCGGCGACGGCGCCTGGGTTCAGGAAGTGATCAACGCGGTCGAGCGATCGTTCCGCGAACGGCGGTGGGTCTCGCTGCCGCTCGAACGCTGATGCTCGATCGGTTCTTCGAGAGTTACTATCGCCTGCGGCCGGTCACGGCGACCTTCACCGGCATCCACGAGCACGATCACCGGCTGCCTGATTGGTCGCCTGATGGCCTGACCGCCGCTGTCGACGAGATGAAGGCGCTGCGCGTCGCGCTCGAGGCGGCGCGACGCCCGGACGTGTCGCTCCACGACGTCGCCGAGCGCGATCGGCAGCTGGCGCTCTCGTTCCTCGACATTCAGATCGCCGAACACGAGGGTCCCGGCTTTCAGCGCGGCAATCCGTCGCTCGCGGTCGGCGAGGCGATCTTCGGCGTCATCGCGCTGATGACGCGCCCCTTCGCGCCGGTCGCCGAGCGGGCGGAGGCTGCCATCGCGCGCCTGACCGCCATTCCGGCCTTCCTCGACGGCGCTCGGCAGTCGATTGCCGGTCACGTGCCGGACGCGTGGCGACTCAAATCTCTGCGCGAGTGTCATGGCGCCAGCATCCTGCTCGGCGACGGCATCGCGAAGTGGATCGCCGGCGAGCACATCGACGGCGCAGTTGCGAACCACTTGAGGATCGCCGCGGATGGAGCGCGGGCCGCCGTCGACGCGTATCGGACGTGGCTCGAGCAGTCATCAGGTCCGCCTAAAGGCGGACACTACGTACGCGACACGACAGCCGCCAATGTACGTAGTGTCCGGCTTCAGCCGGACCAAGGTAGCGCGGCGGATGGCGGTTACGGGTGCGGCCCCGACCTGTTCGATCTGCTCCTGAACCGGGGCCATTGGTGCAACCGTTCGCGCGCCAGCCTGTTGACCGATGCGCGGGAGCAGCTCGACGACACGCTGGCGCGGCTGGGCGAACGCGCGCGACAGGTCGCGCCCGGCGGCTGGCCGGAAGTCCAGCAGCGCCTGCTCGACGCGCATCCGACCCGCGAGGAGTACCTGCCGGCGTTTCAACGCGTCTGGGACGCCTGTCGCGAACGCGCGCGGGCGTGCGATCTCGTCGCCTGGCCGGACGCGCCGATCCGCTATGTGCCGATCCCGGTTCAGACGCGCGATGCGGCGCCGTTCCTTTACTACCTGCACTACCGATCGCCGGCGCCGTTCGATCGCCTGCCGACTCACGATTACGTGGTCACGCCGATCGAAGCCGGGATGCCGGCTGACGAGCAACAGCGCAGGCTCCGCGCCACCAACACCAGCGTGATCACGCTGAATCACGTGATTCATCACGGCGCGATCGGGCATCACGTGCAGAACGCCCACGCCTACGCGGGCCCCTCCGAGATCGGACGCATCGCGGCGATTGACGGCGCGTGCCGGATCGGCATGTTTCTCGGCGGCACCATGGCGGAAGGCTGGGCCTGCTATGCGACTGACCTGATGGACGAAGTCGGCTTCCTGACACCTGAGGAATCGCTCGCCCAGCAGCACACCCGCGCGCGTCTGCTGGCCCGCGCGGTCGTCGACCTCGAACTGCACCAGCGGACGATGGGCTTCGAGGACGCGGTCGCCGTTTATCGCGACCGCGTCGGGATGCCCGACGAAGCCGCGAGAGCGGAAGCCTGCAAGAACTCGATGTTCCCCGGCACCGCGCTCATGTATTGGCTCGGCACCGACGGGCTGCATCAGCTTCGCCGGGAACGCCAACGTGCCGAAGGCGCATCGTTCTCGCTCCGCCGCTTTCACGACCGGGTCCTCTCGTTCGGATCGATTCCCGTTCCGCTCATCGCACAGGTGTTCGCGTGAAGACGACGCCGGCATTCGTAGCGCGGCCCTTTCAGGGCCGCGTGTTTGGCGGGCCTGAAAGGCCCGCCCTACGCATGACTGGGGTATTACTCGTCGTGACCGCGTGCGTGACCGGTTGCGCTCGACGCGACAGCGCCACACCTCCATCGAACGACCTGCTCATCGTCGGCTACGACCGCGAACCCGACACGCTCAATCGCTTCAGCACGCACATCCTCGAAGACATCCAGACCTGCGTCGTCGAAGGCCTGACGACGACCGACGAGCGGATGAACGTGGTGCCGCTGCTCGCGACCGAGGTGCCCACGCTGCAGAACGGCGGCGTCCGGCTTCGGCCCGATGGCGGCATGGACGTCACGTGGAAGCTGCGTCCCGGCGTGGTGTGGCACGACGGCCATCCCTTCACGTCCGCCGACGTGAAGTTCACGGTCGACGCGATCAACGGTCCCAACTACAACCCCGAAAGCACCGACGGGTTCGACCGCATCAACTCGGTGGACACACCCGATGCGCTGACGGCGGTCGTCCACTACAAAGAGGTGTACGCGCCATACGACATCCAGTTCATCCGCGGCACGCTGCCGAAACACCTGCTCGAGGGACGCGATATCGATCGGGCGCAGGACTACAACCGCAGTCCGCTCGGCACGGGGCCGTATCGGGTGGCGGAATGGAAGGCCGGTGAATACATCCTGCTCGAGCGCGTGCCCCACTACTGGCGCGGCGACGAGTTCCCGCGTATCCGCCGGGTGATGTTCAAGTTCATCGCGAACACCAACACGCGTATCAACCAGCTGAAGAGCGGCGAGGTGCATGTGGTGGCGTTGGTGCCGTGGGACAAACAGCGCGAGCTTGGCGGGTTGATGTCCATCGTCGTGCACCGGACACCGGGGAACGCCTACGAGCACGTGACACTGAACGAGCGACAGTTCCCGGCGTTCGCGGACGTGCGCATCAGGCGCGCGCTCATCCTCGCGCTCGATCGCGAGCTCTTCACGAAGACGATCCTCGACGGCCTCGCGCCGGTGGCGCACGGTCCCATCCAGCCGGTGTCGTGGGCGTACACCGATCGCATCACGCGGTATCCGTACGATCCGGCGCGGGCGCGGACCCTGCTCGACGAGGCGGGCTGGAGGGCGGGGCCGAACGGCATCCGGCAGCGGGATGGCCGGCCGCTGGCTTTCACGCTGATCACCCAGGCCGGCTACGCCATCCGGGAAAACATCGCGCAGGCCATCGAACACCAGCTGCGCGACGTCGGCGTCGACGTCCGCGTCGAGCTCCACGACGGCACGGCGATCAGCGCGCTCTGGTTCGAGGGGAAATTCGACGCGATGCTCCACTGGTGGCAGATGCCCGCGGACCCGGAGATCACGACTTTTTTCGCGGCCGATCGCACGCCACCTGCCGGACGCAACATCAACTACTTCAAGGATGACGCATTGACCGCGCTCCTCTATGCCTCCGATCGCAGCGTCGATCGCGCGGAGCGCACACAGCTGCTACATCGTGCGCAGGCGATGGTCTCCGACGCGGTGCCGGAGATCCCGCTGTATAGCGTTACGAGACTCGATGCCGTCCCGGCGTCACTGCAGCATTTCAAGGGAAATCCGACCAATACGGGGATCTTCTGGAACGTGCACGAGTGGGAGATCAAATAAACCACAGAGGCACAGAGACACAGAGTGGGACAGCTGACGATTCGACGGGCGGCGCGATGCGCCGCGGCGGATGGAGACGTCCGCACGAAAACGAGTCGCACGGACCGACAACCGATTCGTTTTCGCGCGGGCGTCTCCATCCCGCGTTGGCCGGCTTCGCCGGCCAACCCGTCGAATCGGTCAGTAGTGCTGCCTTCTGACCTTGCCGTGCGATAGCTCTGTGTCTCGGTGTCTCTGTGGTTCGCAATTCTTCGTCTAAGCTAGCGGCGTGCTCAGGTTTCTCGCGCGCCGCCTGCTGCAAGCCGTTCCGCTGCTGTTCGTCATCTCCGGACTCGTCTTCCTGCTGATCCACGCGGCGCCCGGCGGTCCGCTCGCCATCTACCTCTCGAACCCGAATGTCCGGCCCGAGGACATCGAGCGCCTTCGCCGCGCGCTCGGCCTCGATCGTCCGCTCTGGCAGCAGTACTGGTCGTGGCTCGCCGCGTTTGCGGGCGGCGACTGGGGCTACAGCTTCAGCGATGGCCGCCCGGTTGCGGCCCGCATCGTCGAGCGGCTGCCGGCGACGCTCGAACTGGTGGGCGTGTCGATTGTCGTGGCGCTCGCGCTGACGGTGCCGACGGGCATCCTGTCGGCAGTACGCCGCGGCCGCTGGTTCGATCGACTGACGACAACCGCGGCAATGGCCGGCATCTCGTTGCCGCCGTTCTGGTTCGGTCTGGTCCTGCAGATCGTCTTCGCCATCAGCCTGCGCTGGCTCCCGTCGTCGGGTCGCACGACGCTCGGCGGCGGCGACTTCGTCGATCACGTGCAGCACCTGCTGATGCCGGTCACGGTGCTGGCCGTCGTGCAGGCCTCGGGCTGGTCGCGGTATCTGCGTGGCTCGATGATCGAGACGCTGGCGCAGCCGTTCGTGCTGGCCGCGCGCGCGCGCGGCGTCCCCGGACGGGACGTCATCGTTCGTCACGCGCTGCGCAATGCGATCGGTCCAGTGCTGGCGATCGTAATGGTCGACGCCGCCCTGCTCGTCTCCGGCGCGGTCGTCACCGAGAGTGTCTTCGCCTGGCCCGGGCTCGGCAGCCTCTTCACCGAGGCGCTCGCCCGCCGCGATTATTCCGTCCTGATGGCGCTCCTGATGCTCACGTCGACGGCCATCGTCGTGTTCAACATCGTTGCCGATGCCGCGCACGCGCTGATTGACCCGCGCGTCGTGGAGTCGTGATGCGCGCGCCGACGCTGCTGCTCCTGTGCCTGGTCGCGGCGGCGCTGGCCGCGCCCGCGCTCGCGCCGTACCCGCCCGATCAACTCGACCTCGCCCATCGCCGGGAAGCGCCATCGTCCGCGCACCGCTTTGGCACTGATGATCTCGGACGCGACGTGCTCGCACGCGTCCTGTACGGCGCGCGGGTGTCGCTCGCCGTCGGTGTGCTGTCGGCGGCTGTCGCGGGCGCGTCTGGCATCGCCATCGGCGGCATCGCCGGATTTGCCGGCGGAACGCTCGACGCGGTGCTGATGCGTGCGACCGATGCCATGCTGGCCGTGCCGCGGCTGCCGCTGCTGATGATTGCCGCCAGCGTCCTGCAGCCGAGCGTGCCGCTCCTGGTCGTGCTGATCGGCATGGCGGGATGGATGGAGACGGCGCGCGTCGTGCGCGCGGAATTCCGGACGCTGCGCGCGCGCGGTTTCGTCGAGGGCGCGCGGGCGGCCGGCGCTGGCCGGGCACGCCTGCTCGTCCAGCACCTGCTGCCGAACGCCGCGCATGCGGTCGTGGTGTCGTTGACGCTCGCGGTCGCGCGCGGCATCCTGCTGGAGTCGGCGCTCAGCTTCTTCGGCGTCGGCGTTCAGCCGCCGCAGGCGAGCTGGGGCAACATGCTCTACCAGGCGCAGGCGACGTTGTCGACCGAGCCATGGCTCGCCGTCGCCCCGGGGCTCTTCATCCTGTTGACGACGGTGTCGGTGAACCTGACGGGCGATCGGCTCGCACGCGGGGACGGAGGTCGCTAGAGCGGTTTGCGTTTCGGCGTAGCGCGGCCCTTTCAGGGCCGCGTCGGTCGCGGGGCTGAAAGCCCCGCGCTACGCAGATCGAGAAAACGCGCTAGCGGCGACCGAGGTCGCTACTCGATCACGGGACGTGTGTCACCGGGCAGCAGCAGCTGCCGATGCGCCCACCACGGCGCGATGCCGTTGGTCATGACCCGCTCGTGGAATTCGCGGAGGTTGAACGCGGCGCCGCGCCCGGCCGCATAGTCGCGCCGCAGCTTGAACGCGGCCACCTTGCCGAGAAAGTAGCCGCCGTAGGTCGGGTCGTAGGTGCCGCGGACCGCTTCCTGACGCGCGGCCGGGGCCGGCAGGTGCGCCTCGTGCTCGAAGAATTCCGCCGCGCGATCAATTGTCCAGTCGCCGCTGTGCAGGCGCAGACCGGCGATCAGCCGGCAGATCCGCGTCAGCGCTTCGCTCGTCTGCGCCAGCCGGTAGCGCGGATCCTCCCGCTTGAAGCCCTCGTCCGTGACGAGCTGCTCGGCGTAGTGCGCCCATCCGTCCTGCCCCGACGATGGCTGCGGAAACGGGTTGAGACCGATCCAGATGCGGCGGATCTTTCCGGGCGTGCGCCGCATGAACAGGCTGTGGACGTAGTGTCCTGGCGCCACTTCGTGAGCTGAGATATCGGCGAGCGTGGGGTAGTTGAACTTCTGCAGCCACGCGTTCTGCCGCTCGGCGGGCCAGTCGGCCTGCGCGTCGGTCACGTAGTAGAAGCTCTTGACCGGATGCGGCTCGAGCGGCGGCGACGAGTGCATCGACGCCAGGCCCAGATCGAACGCCGGAGCGGCCGCAACGACGACGCGCTCTCCTTCCGGCAGGTCCACGAGCCGCCGCTCGCGGATGAAGGTCAGCAGCTCGTCGACCGTCTTCTGGGCTGCCGCCGGCAGTTCTCCCCGTTTCGGGTGGTCGTCGAGGACGTGGCGCCAGACTTCCAGCGCCGATCGTCCCGGCCGTCGTGGCTCGACCCGTCCGGCCGTCGCTTCGAAATCGGCCTGCGCTTTCTGGAGCTCGCGCTCACCGATCGCCAGCAACGTCGCCGCGGGGATGTCGATCAGCTCCTCGGCGCGATACCGCGCCTCGACGCTGGCGGTGCCGATCGCATACGCGTCGGTGGCGTTCGGGAGCACCTTCGACTCGAGGTCGGCCGTGTATTCGTCGATGGCCCGGCGCGCATCGTCTGCAGCAGACGTCAGGCCCTCCTGAACCGTCCGATCGGCAACGTCAGCGAACGCGAGCGGCAGATCGTGGGCAATCAGATCCGCGACGCCGCGGAACATCACGACCGCCCGGGTCACGAACACACGCGGCGGGTTGCGAAGGTTCTCGCGGGCGGCGGCGAGGAGGCGCGGCACCCCGGTCAGCTTCGTCGTCGCCTGCCGCGCCCGCGAGGCTGCCGGCGACGACTCCATGGTCATCAGGTTGTGGACGCCATCCGAGATCGCGGACGCGTAGATCATCGGGTTGCGCGCCCAGGTGCGGATGGTGTCGAGATCGAGCAGCCAGCCGTCGATGACGCCCTGAAGAATCCGGCGATCGACGCGTTCGTCAGGCGTCAGCGCAACCGGATCCACCGCGTCGATCCGGCGTCGAAACCCCCGCAGCCAGTCGATCTCCGCGGCAATCGCCGGCGCCGAGAAGTCCTCGAGTTCCCCGTCGTGGGCGTGAATGCCGTTGCCCGCGGCAATCGAGGGATGGCGTCGCGCGAATTGATCGAGGTATTCGTCGACGAGCGCGGCGAACTGCGGGGCGGTGGTTGTGCCGGTCGACGCCGGTACGCGGTCGCATGCGACAGCGCACACAACGACGGCGGCCACTGCCAAAGCTAGAACGCGTGCCAACATCGCAGAATTTGCCACCCTCTCGAGCGCCTCTGATCGCAGGCCGGGGTCAGACCCGGGTCTGACCCCCTGCGCGATTATCGCCGGTTCCCCGGCAGGCGGGATGCTTCATCGTCCAGCGGAGACCTGGACGCCAATCCTCGACGTCGACCCGAACAGCGACACCTGCAGGCGTGTCGATCGCGGCGCGGGTCCGTGGACATAGACCGTCGCCTTCTCCTTGTTCAACGAGTCGATCAACAGACCAGTCAGGAGGCCGATGGCGCCGTAGCCGGCGGTCACGGCGGCGACTTCGCCCGCCGACGCCGACGCCCCGGCACCAATCACGGCGACCGGGACAGCGCCCGAAGCGAATCCGATCAGCATGCCATTCCATAACGGATCGGACCGACGGACGGCGATGTTGTTCACGTCGGATTCGGACAGGTTGACCGGCGGCGCAAACGCATCGCGGTCACGCTGGAGTTGCAGGGACCCTGCGGACAGTCCCGCGAGCCTGCCCTTGCTGACAGCGCCGCGGGCGTCGGTGACGTAGATCGTTTCGCCTGGCGTCACGAGTGTTCGCAGCTCGTCGAAGGTGGTCGCGACCTGTTGAGCGCGGGCCGGCGCCACTGGCAGCATCGTGACGAGCAGCATCGCGAGATACCTGGGGTAACGGACATCCGCCATGGTCATGAAAACTCCCTGCGCGGCTAGAAGCGCCACGTCAGCTGCATGCCGGCCGCCGTTTTCGACGCGAACGGCGAGACGCCGATGCCGGAGAATCCGCGGGTCTCCGGGTGGTGGTAGACCAGGACGCGCTCTCTGATGCCGGCGTCAACGAGGGCGCCAATGCCGGCGCCAATGCCAGATGTGACCAGCGCGATGACGCGGAACAGGTTCGCCCCGTCGTTGTAGTAGCACCAGTCAGTAGCCGGGTTGCAGGCCAGCAGCCAGGGTCCGCCGACCACGGCCAGTCCGATGAGCGTGCCGTTCAACACCGAATCGCCGCGATCGACATGGATCTGTCTCACATCGCGCTCTGACAGACGCGATTGCGGTACCAGGGTCTCGCGCCCGTCAGGTCCAGTCTGCCGCACCAGCAGTTCGAGGGTGGATGCGGACAGTTGCCCGAGCCGGCCCTTCGACTTCCGTCCGCTGGCGTCGGTGATGATGACGGTATCGCCAGCCCGGACGATTGCACGCAATTGCTCGAACGATGTCGCCACGATCTGGGCGTTCGCTCGATGTGGAGCGACGAAGACGAGCGGCAAGGACATCAACAGCGCCAACGTCGACAGTGCTCTCATTCAGGCCCTCTACAACTCATGCGCCAGACGCACGCAAACCGGCTCACCGATCGCGCGGTCGCCGCCCAATCTGTTTTTCGGGCGATGAGCGGGCGCTCTGCATCCGGTCGACGGAGCGAGGCGCGGGCCGCCGATCCGAAGCCAGTCGCACCGCCGCGCGTTGTACGGCTATAGTGCCGGTGACGTGGAGGCTGCCATGACCCGCACGCGACGCACGACACTCCTCGGATCGCTCCTCGTCCTCGCCAGCGTCGCCATCGGCGCGCAGCAGCCGCCGGCGCCTCGGGATCCCCAGCGCGAGCTCGCACTGAGCGTCGCCGACGGGTTCACGCTCGCCGCGGTCGGCGATTGCATCATCGCCCGTCCGGTATCGCAGACGCCCGGGTTCGGGCCGGTCGCGAGACTCATTCACGACGCCGATTCGGCGTTCGGCAACTTCGAAGGGACCGCGATCGATCTCTCCCGGACGCCGGCGGTGCCACAGGCGGAATTCGGCGGCGTCTGGATCATCGGCGCGCCGTCGGTGGCCCAGGATCTCAAGACCGTCGGCTTCGACGTCATGTCGCGCGCCAACAACCACGCGACCGACTGGGGCCTCGAAGGCATGCGGCAGACCAGCCGCGAGCTTGACGCGGCGGGCATCGTGCACGCCGGCGTCGGCGAGCATCGGGCGGCCGCGAGGGCCGCGCGCTACTTCGACACCGACAAAGGGCGCGTCGCGCTGATCTCGATCGCGTCCACGTTCACGCCGCTGTCGCGCTCCGCGCCGCCCGTCGGCCAGGCGCCCGGACGCCCCGGCGTCAACGCGTTGAGGACGACGCGGTACTCGCTCGTGACCGCAGACGAGCTGCGCACGCTGCGAAAGATTCGTGACGAGCAGCCCGCGGGGTCGGTCCGCCTGCCCGAGCAGGAACCGCCCGACGAACTGGATCTGTTCGGCGTCCGTTACAAGGCCGGCGACCGCAGGGGCTTCACCTACACGATGGATCCAGTCGACGAGCGGGAGATCCTGAGGAGCGTTCGCGCCGCCAAACAGCTGTCCGACTTCGTCATCGTCACGATTCACGCGCACGAGCCGGGCAACTGGAGTCAGGAGCCGGCGGACTTTCTGCCGAAGCTGGCGCACGCCGCGATCGACGCCGGCGCGGACGAGTTCATCGGCCACGGCCCGCACCAGATCCGCGGCATCGAGGTGTACCACGGGAAGCCGATCTTCTACAGCCTCGGCGACTTCATCTTTCAGCTCGACCTCCTGGAGCCGGTCGCCAGCGATCTCTACGAGCAATACAAGATGGATCCGGCCTCGGCGACCGACGCGGAGTTCAACGCGATGTGGAATCGGCTGGTGTTCGGCGGCGACGTCTGGTACCAGAGCGTGGTGACGACCAGCCGGTTCGAGAAAGGCCGGCTCGCCGAGATCCGGTTGCACCCGATCGACCTCGGCTACGCCGCACGCGGCGCCGATCGCGGTGTCCCGCGGCTGGCGTCGCCCGAAGTCGGCCGGACCATCCTCGAGCGGCTTCAGCGTCTCTCGCAACCGTTCGGAACGCGCATCGCGATCGAATCGGGAATCGGGGTGATCCGACCCGCCACCGGAGTTCCGAGTGAGGTTCGGAAATAACCGAGCGCCACGAGCGCGAAGCGCCGGCCTCGCACTCTGCTGGATGCTCGTTGTCGCCCTGGCCGGCGCCGCCGGCTGCTCTCGTTCCGAGCGCGGACGGCCGGCTGCATCCCCCGTCGACGTGGTTGCGCTCAACAACCGCGGGGTCGGGCTCATGGGCCAGTTCGACTTCGATCGGGCCGCCGAAGCGTTCGCCCGCGCGTCCGCGGCTGCTTCGGATCGGCTGGATCTTCAGGTCAACGTCGCGATCGCCATATTGAACCGTCAACGCGACGGCGATGCCGCCGAAGCGCAGCGCGTCCTCGAGCGCGTCCTTTCGGTCGACCCGCAGCGCGTTCGGGCGCACTATGCGCTGGCTCTCCTCCTGCTCAACGACGGTCGTGCCGGCGACGCGCTGCCGCACTTCGTCTTCGTCGCCGAGCACGAGCCCGCCGATGCCTACGCCGTCTATTACACGGCGGTCTGCCGGTTCCAGCAGGGAGATGCTGCCGGGGCCCTCTCTTCGTACGAGCGTGCGCTGCTCCTGAACCCGCACCTGCGCAGCGCGGCGTACGGCGCGTTTCAGGCTCGACAGCGTCTCGGCCGCCCGGACGCGCAGCGCATGCTCGATCTCTTTCGACAGCTTGAAACGAACCCACAGAGCGCGACCGTCGAGTTCAAGTACACCCGGATGGGGCCGCTCGCTGAAGCGCTGGCCATCGACGAGCCGTCACGGCCTCGCACACCGCGGCCCGCCGGGCCGGTCTTCGCCTCTGCCACACCGCTACTGCCGGGCGGGAATGCGGTCTCGTGGCGACCTTACAACCCGGCGCAGCCGCCGACGATCACCGTGGCCGACGTGGACGGCGACGGGCAGCTCGACCTGTTCATTGCCGGAGCCGTTGACGAAAGCGGCTCCGTGCGCAATGCCTTGCTCCTCAACCGGCCCAATGGCTTCGTCGTCGACACGTCGCATCCGCTGGCGGCAGTCCCCGACGTCTACGCCGCACTCTGGGGCGACTACGACAACGATGGCCTCACCGACGTTTACCTGTGCCGGCGCGGGTCGAATCAGCTGTGGCGCCAGACAGAAAAGGGACGATGGTCGAACGTCACCAGTACCGCCCACGCCTCGGCAACCGGAGGGATCACGATCGACGGCGCGATGGTGGACGCCGATCACGACGGCGATCTCGATCTGCTCCTGATCAAGAGCGATGGTGCGAACGAGTTGCTGAACAACGACGGCGACGGCACGTTCCGCCCGCTTGGCGCCCGGATTGGCCTCACCGCCGATCGCCGCCCGCCCAGCGGCATCCTGGTGGCCGATCTGGACTCGGATCGCGACGCCGACATTGTCGTGATCAAGAAGAGCCCGCCGCACGATGTGCTCGTCAACGATCGCGCCTGGCAGTATCACCGCGACAAGGCGTTCGAGACGTTCGTCGGAACGCCGATGACCGCGGTGGTGGCCGGGGATCTCGACACCGACGGACGGACAGAGCTCTACGCGAGCGGGAGCGAAGGGATCGATCGCTGGACACGAACGCCGGCAGGCGTGTGGCAACCGCGTCTCATTGGTGGCACTCGCACGCTGGCCAACGCCTCGCAGCTGGCGCTGGCGGATCTCGACGGCGACGGCCGGCTCGATCTGGTGGCCACCGCGTCGGACGGCGGTTGGCAGGCGGTCGCCATTTCCGAGGGCGGCGAGGCGACGCCAATCTATGCGGCGGAGGGCTCGCACGTCGCCAGCTGGTCGCTGGCCATGCTCGATCCGACACGCGGACCGTCCATC
>Ga0068862_100004125_pt1 | contig 12309 bp, 14 predicted proteins | sample KBSSwiS52_FD_66598 | JGI IMG/M metagenome (GOLD analysis project Ga0068862, IMG submission 66598) | Switchgrass rhizosphere microbial communities from Kellogg Biological Station, Michigan, USA - KBS Switchgrass S5-2 | ecosystem: Host-associated > Plants > Roots > Rhizosphere > Soil ... | reverse complement strand
TCTTACCGATCGGATTGCGCGGATCGGCACCCGCCGGCGCCACCGGGTCGCCGAAGCTGGGCGCCGGAACCGGCTTGCCCGGCGGCGTCCAGCCGGCGAACCACTTTTTGACATAGCTTTCGAGCTGCGCCGGCTCGGCATCGCCGGCGACGATCACGACCACGTTCTGCGGGCGGTACCAGCGCTGGTAGAACCCGCGCACCGACTGCGCCGTGGCGCTCTGCAGCGATTTTACGGTTCCGATCGGCGAACGATCGGCCAGCGGCTGCCCATCGTAGAGCACGCTCTGCATCGCGTCCTGCACGCGCTTGGCGGCGCCGCCGCGCTCGCGCATTTCGGCCATCACGATCGGCAGGTCGGCCTTGAGGTTGGCCGCGCTCAACGTAGGCGCGGTGACCATGCCGGACAGCAGCTTCATCGTTTCGTCGAGCGAGGCCGGCGTGGCGTTGGGCAGATCGAGTTTGAACACCGTCTGCGTCGTGCTCGTCTCGGCATTGGTGTCGGTGCCGAAGGAGGCGCCGAGCCGCTGGAAGGTCGCGATCGCGGTGCCTTCCTGCAGATACTTCGATTCCCGGAACACCAGATGCTCCAGCAGGTGCGCATACCCCCGCTCCTGCTCGGTCTCGTAGAGCGAGCCGGCGTCGACGCGGATGCGGATCGAGACCTGGCCGGGCGGCACGCCGTTCTTGCGCACGGCATAGCGCAGGCCATTGCCCAGTTCGCCGAAGTGCCACTCGAGATCCGGCGGCACGTCGCTTCCCCGGTATAGCCAGGGAGTTGGCGCCGACGCGGCAGGCTGTGCAGCCGCCGGCGGAAGCGAGGCGGGAGCCGTCGGGCGCGCGGCGGAAGTGGGCGCGCGGCCCTTTGCAACACCGTCGCCCGTGCCCGCAGGCCCGCTCTGAGCCCAAAGACCCTGAAGCGGCGTGGTGGAAAGGAGAAGGAAGGCGAACGTGCGGGCGGCGCGCGTAAAATGAGGCATCGCGCGGATATACGGGCGCCGCGCCTTAAGGGCCAGTGAATAGCGGACGATAAATGCAGGTTAACCGCCTGCCACATGGGAAGAACACGCGGCTTGACCCGCCGCCGCCAGTCCCTAAATCGCATCGATCATGTACATCGAAACCGAAACCACGCCCAATCCCGCCACGCTCAAGTTTCTTCCCGGCCGGGAAGTGATGAGCACGGGCACCCGCGAGTTCCCGACGCCGGAGAGCGCCGCGGCCTCTCCGTTGGCAGAAGCCCTGTTCGACCTGGGCGATGTCACCACCGTGTTCTTCGGCCGCGATTTCGTCTCGGTGACCGCCGCGCCCGGCGTCGCGTGGACCGATCTCAAGCCGCAGGTCGTCTCCATCCTGCTCGATCATTTCGTATCGCAGGCCCCTCTGTTCGCCGGCGGCGACGCGGCCGGTTTCGCCGTTCCGCCCGAGGAAGACCTTTTTGAGGGCGAGGCGGACGACCCCGCGGACGCGGACGTGGTGGCGCAGATCAAGGACCTGATCGAGACGCGCGTGCGCCCCGCCGTCGCCAACGACGGCGGCGACATCATCTATCGCGGCTTCCGTCAGGGCGTCGTGTTCCTGACGATGCAGGGCGCCTGTTCGGGCTGCCCCTCCTCCTCCGCCACGCTGAAGCACGGCATAGAGGGCCTGTTGAAGCACTACGTTCCCGAAGTGACGGAAGTCCGCGCCGCCTGAAATCGTGCGGGCGGCCTGAAGGGGGGCTGGCGGACGCCGATGCGAACGCTCGTGATAGAAACCGCCACGGAGGCCTGCTCGGTCGCGCTGATCGAGGACGGCGCGTGCACTACCGGCGAATGGCGGCTGATGGGCCGCGGCCACGCGGAAAATCTCGTGCCGATGATCGCCGCGTTGCCCGATCGCGGTCGGGCCGGAAGGATTGCGGTGTCATTGGGGCCGGGCAGTTTCACCGGAGTGCGCGTCGGGCTTGCGGCGGCACGGGCGCTGGCCCTGGCCTGGGGCGCCGAGACGGTCGGCTTCCCCACCCTCGCTCTCCTCGCGGCAATGGCGCGCCAGCAGGCCGGGCCGTTGCCCGTCACGGTCGCGATGACAGGCGGGCATGGAGAGTGGTTCGTCGAGAGCTTCGATGCCGATGGGGTAACGAACGGCGACGCCGCGTCGCTTGCGCCTCAGGCCTCGATCGCGGCGACGAGCTGCGAACTCGTCGCCGGCAGCCAGGCCGGGGCGCTGGTCTCGGCCCGGGGGTGGGGCCGGGCGCTGGACATTCTTCCCGATGCGCGCGCGTTCGGCCTGCTCCCACATTCCGCGCTCTCGACGCGGGCGCAGCCGATCTACGGGCGGGCGCCTGACGCGAAAGTCCGCGGCTGATGCATCCGGGAGACGACCTCGATCGAGCCATGGCGGTCATGGCCGACGCGTTCGATCCTCATTACCGCGAGGCGTGGACTCGTCGGCAGGTCGAGGACGCACTAACCACTGGCAACTGCCATCTTCATCTGGTCGATGCGCAAGGCGCGACAATCGAGGAAGGGGTCGTCGCGGCCGGTTTTTCACTCTCACGCCAGGGCTACGACGAAGAGGAACTCCTGCTCATCGCGGTTTCGCCGCAGTATCGCCGCAAAGGAATAGGCAGGTCCATTCTGGAAGCGCTTGCGGTTGCGGCCAGAACCCGAGGTTCTAAGCGATTGTTACTCGAAATGAGGCGCGGCAATCCCGCAGAATCACTCTATCGTGCATTCGGGTTTTCCGTCATCGGAGAGCGCAAGGACTACTACAGGACAGCTACTGGCGACCGGATCGACGCGATCACATTTGCGTGCGAAATCGGAGGGTGGAATTGACTTTTCGAAGGCTGCATGGCGATCAACAGGCGCGTTCGACTGCACGTATTTCGGAATAATACTTGTCCTTAGCAGCATTTTAGTCCACAGGAAGCGAATGCGGGCCCCGCCCGCCTCCTCGCCCATCTGTGGTCGCCCAACGAGGTCAAAAAATGCAAAATATCGAAGTCGACATGAACGAGACACTTATCACGTTCACCTCGGATATCGTCGCTGCTCATGTCAGCAACAACAATGTAGCCGTCGAGGATCTGCCGTCGCTCATCACCAACGTGTATGGCGCTCTCGCGGGACTTGGCGGAACCGCCCCCGTGGAGGAGGAAAAGCCCGAGCCTGCCGTTTCGGTGCGCGCCTCCGTAAAGCCCGACTACATCGTGTGCCTTGAGGACGGAAAGAAACTCAAGATGCTCAAGCGTCACCTGATGACGCACTACAACATGACGCCGGAAGAGTATCGTCAGCGCTGGAATCTTCCCGCCGACTATCCGATGGTCGCTCCCAATTACGCCGAGAAGCGCCGCGAACTGGCCAAGAAGATCGGCCTTGGCCGCAAGCCCAACGCGCGCCGCGGTCGCCGCGCCAAGGCTGCTCCGGCGCCCGCAGGCGCATAAGCTCTGTCCGCACAACCTCCGCCCCCATACTACGTACGGGTGGCCGGAGGTTGTGATCGGAGGGGCGACGGACTAGATTGATTGCCGCCTCCTCCATCGCCGACAGGAACCCCGTGCACCAACCCATCGACATCGAAGCTCTCTGCGCCCAGCGCGGCCTGCGCATCACGGAGCAGCGGCGGGTCATCGCCAGGGTTTTGTCGGAAAGTTCCGATCACCCCGACGTCGAGAAGCTCCACGAGCGTGCGACCGCGATCGATCCGGGCATTTCCATCGCCACCGTGTACCGCACCGTACGCCTGTTCGAGGAAGCAGGCATTCTCGATCGCCATGACTTCGGCGAGGGTCGCGCGCGCTACGAAGCCGCGCCCGAGGCCCATCACGATCATATGATCGATGTGGAAACGGGCAACGTCATCGAATTCGTCGATCCCGAACTGGAAGCGCTGCAGCGCCAGATTGCCGAACGCCTCGGTTTTCGGCTCGTCGATCACCGCATGGAACTTTACGGCGTCAAGATCGGAAGCGACGGCGGCCGCTAAAGCCACCGCCACGCCGACGCCTCGAAGGCAAGCTGCCTTTGCCCCCGCAATCGCACCATACATCTAAGCGGCAGTCCGCCACCCGGTCGGACACGCTGCGCGTCGGCGCGCGCATTGCCGCGACCGTCGTCTGGCTGTTGATGTGCCTGCTGCTTTACACGCTTGCGCTGCCGTTCCGGCGGGCAAACCCGGTGCCGCGGGTGTTTCTTGCAGGCCTGCTGCCGATCGCCGGCGTGCGCCTCGTCGTGATCGGCGAACCTGTGCAGGCACGCACCTTTCTGATCGCGAACCATGCGAGTTGGCTGGACATTCCGGCGCTGGCGGGCGCGGCGGGGAGCGCGTTCGTGGCGCACGACGGTCTTGCGGGCCATCCCGTCATGCGCTTCCTCTGTCGCCTCAATCGCACCGTGTTCGTGGCGCGCCATGACCGGGCGAGCGTCGCGGCGCAGATCCGGCAGGTTCGCGCCGCGCTGGCCGACGATGGCGTGCTGACGGTGTTTCCCGAGGGCACCACCGGGGACGGCAGGACACTGCTGCCGTTCAAGTCATCGCTTCTCGCTGCGATCGCGGGCAGCGACACGGAGGTGACGGTGCGCCCGGCGCGGATCGACTACGGCGCCGACAGCGGGGAAATCGCCTGGTTCGGAGACGAACCCGGTCTTGCCAACGTTCTGCGCATATTCGCCCGGCGCCATCCGTTTGCCGTGTGCGTCCATCTGCTCCCGCCGCTGTCAGCCGAGGAGCGTGCGGACCGCAAGAGCATCGCCGCAGCCGCACGCGCCGCGATCGAGGCAGCGGCCGGAACCGAAAGCGACGATCAGCGCGTCGCGTTGTAGGCGAGCTGGTCCTGGTCGAGCTGGAAACCGACCAGCAGCTCGAACGATGCGCGGGCCACCGCATCGCGGATCTTCGGATCGGCGAGCGGGTCCATCGCCGCGTCCTGATCGCCGGCCTTGCGCCTGCGCGTGATGCGGTCGCGCACATCCTCGGGCAGTGTCGCGGCGGCACGGTCGATTGTGGCAGAGCCGCTGGCCTGCGCCCGCGCGCGGTCTTGGCCGGGCGCGAAGCTGATCGTCACCGATCCGACGCGCTTCGAGATCACCGAGTTGCCGCCCTGGATCACCGACACGAAATAGGGCAGCGTCACTTGTCGGGCGCCGTTGGTGTCACTGCGGCGGGCGAGCACATCGAAGCTGGCCGTGGCATAGACCTTGTCCCCGCCCTGCGGCCCGCCGCCGTCGTTGCACTGGGTGCGCACGTCGGTCATTGTCGCGACGACATCGATGTTGTCGGCGGTCCTGGTCGGGCCGCGGAACAGCGTGACGTCGCCCGTGTAGTCCGGAATGCCGACGGCCGGGCAGCGCGAACGGATCGCGGTGATGCCCAAGCCCTGATCCAGCACGATGTCGCCCTTCTTCGCGCAGCCGCCCAGCGCGGTGAGCGCCACGGCAGCGCACAGGACAGCGGAAAGGCGGCGTGCATTCATCGGGGCATCCTCGGCTAGCATGCGCTTGCCCTAGCGAGGCGCGCGGCAAAGCGCTAGAGGCGCGAACATGAACGCGCCCTTTCAAAGCCCGCGCCCGCCTCTGCACCTGCTGATCGCCGCCCCGCGCGGCTTCTGCGCAGGCGTCGACCGGGCAATCGAGATCGTCGAGCGGGCGCTCCAGCGCTACGGTCCGCCGGTCTACGTGCGGCACGAGATCGTCCACAACAAGTTCGTGGTGGACAGCCTGAAAGCCAAGGGCGCCGTTTTCGTGGAGGAGATCGAGGAGGTGCCGGACGGGGTGCCGGTGATTTTCAGCGCCCACGGCGTTCCCAAGTCGGTCCCTGCGGAAGCCACCGCGCGCGGATTGGATTGGCTGGATGCAACCTGCCCGCTGGTCAGCAAGGTCCACCGCCAGGCGGAGCGGCAGATCGAGGCTGGCCGGCACATCCTGTTCATCGGTCACGCCGGCCACCCGGAAGTGATCGGCACTTTCGGCCAGGTGCCGGAAGGCACGATGACGCTGGTAGAGACCGTGGCTGACGTGGAGCGGCTCCCGTTCCCGGCGGACACGGACCTGTCTTACCTTTCGCAGACGACGCTTTCGGTGGACGATACCGCCGCCATCATCGCCGCCATTACGACACGCTATCCGCATGTCGTCGCGCCCAAGGCGGAGGACATCTGCTATGCCACGTCGAACCGGCAGGCGGCGGTGAAGGAGATCGCGCCGCGCTGCCAACTAGTGCTGGTGATCGGCTCGCCCAAGAGTTCCAACTCGCTGCGTCTGGTCGAGGTGGCCGAGCGCTGCGGCACGCCGGCGCACATGATCCAGCGCGCGGCGGACATCGACCCCGCTTGGCTGGAAGGAGTCGAGATGCTGGGCATCACTGCCGGCGCGTCCGCTCCGCAGGCACTGGTGGACGAAGTTTTGGCGCGGCTTGGGGAACTGCGCCAGGTCGAAGCCGAGGAGGTGGTGACCGCACAAGAGCGCATCACTTTCAAGCTGCCCCGCCAGCTCGTCGACTGAGTTTACCGGGCATGGCAGTCTACACCCGGCTCGGCGCCGAGGAAATGGCGCGGATCGTCGATGCGTTCGATGTGGGGACGCTGGTATCGGCCAAGGGCATCGCGGAAGGCGTGTCCAACAGCAACTGGCTGGTGGAGACACAGTGCTTCGAGACGACGCGGCGCTTCATCCTCACGATGTACGAGAAGCGGGTGGAGATCGGGGACCTCCCGTTCTTCCTCGACCTGCTCGATCATCTCGCGGCGCGGGACTGCCCTGTTCCGCGCACGATCCACGACCGGGACGGCTCGTCCTATCGCTTCTACGAAGGCAAGGCGCTGGCACTGATCGAGTTTCTGCCCGGTGTGTCGGTAAGCGAGCCGACTCCGGAGCAGGCCGGCGCGGTCGGGGCGGCGCTGGCGCAGATCCATCTGGCTGCGCGCGACTTTACGCAGACCCGGGCGAACGGCCTGGGCCGCGATGCATGGGTTCAGCTTCTTGGTGATTGTGGCGAGGACGGGCTGACCGAAATCGACCCCGGGCTGTGCGCGCTGGTCGAGCGCGAGCTGGCCGCCGTCGCCAGAGACTGGCCCGGCCACTTGCCCCACTCCGTGATCCATGCCGACTTGTTCCCCGACAACGTGCTGATGCTCGGCGCACAAGTAACAGGGCTCATCGACTTCTACTTCGCCTGTACCGACATCACCGCCTACGACGTTGCGGTGACTCACGCGGCCTGGTGCTTCTGCTCCGAGGGACGGACCTTCCGGCCCGAACTCTCTCGCGCTCTGCTGGAGGGCTACGACACGGTGCGTCCGCTCTCGGCCGAGGAGCGCGCGGCGCTGCCGCTGCTGGCGCGGGGCGCGGCGCTGCGGTTCCTGTCCACCCGGGCATACGACTGGATCAACACGCCGCCCGACGCCTTGGTGACGCCCAAAGATCCGATGGCCTTCGCCCGCAGACTGGAATTCTACGCCGACCCCGCCAACGCCGGAGTCTTCGCGCTTGTCTGAGAAGCGGCGAAAGCAGGTCGATGTGTTCACCGACGGCGCCTGCAAGGGCAATCCCGGTCCCGGCGGCTGGGGCGTGCTGCTGCGCACGGGCCTGCACGAGAAAGAGCTGTCTGGCTCAGATCCGGCGACCACCAATAACCGCATGGAGATGACCGCCGTGATCAAGGCGCTCAACGCCCTGATCGAGCCGTGCGACGTCGTCGTCCACACCGACAGCCGTTACGTGATCGACGGGATGACGCAGTGGATCCACGGCTGGCAGAAGAAGGGCTGGGTGAACGCCAGCAAGCAGCCGGTCCGCAATGCCGACTTGTGGCACGATCTGATCGAGGCCTGCCGCCGCCACACGGTGCGCTGGCAGTGGGTGCGCGGCCATGCCGGCCATGTCGAGAACGAACGCGTCGACAAGCTGGCCAGCGATGCTGCCCGCGCTGCGGGCTGAGCGCCGGGGACGTTTTCTCGCTCAACCCAGGGTCGCTGGTCCCAACGGAATACCGCCGATCTTTACCGAGTCGAACCGCCCGATAGTGAGGCAGGGTACCCTCGCCGACGTCGCTCAGACCTCCGACATGCGGACGAGCCGAGCCGGATCGTAAGGCTTCGGTTCGACTGCCCCGGGCCCCTCACCCAGCAGGAGGCGCGCGGCAAGGTCCGCGGCGGCCGGGGCAGTCTGGATGCCGAAGCCGCCTTGTCCGGCGAACCAGAAGAAGCCCGCCTCCGCCACATCGAAGCCATAGACCGGCAGGCGATCGGGCGCGAAGCTGCGCAGGCCCGCCCAGCGATGCTCGATGCGCTCCACCCTCCAGTCGACCACCGTTTCCAACCGCGCGATGGCGGTCGCCACGTCGACCTCCTCGGGCGCCGCATCGCACGGCGCGCTCGGCGTCTCGTCATGCGGGCTGAGCCAGATGCGACCCGCTTCCGGCTTGAAATAGAAGCGCTCCGCCACGTCCAGCACCAACGGCAGACCTGCAGGGGCAGCGGGCGCGACACGAAGCTGGGCAACCGTGCGGCGCAGCGGCGCGATGCCCAGCGGGAACACACCCGCGATCCGGGCGACCGTGTCCGCCCAGGCTCCCGCCGCGTTGACCAGCACCGAACACCCCGCCTTGCGTCCGTCGCCCAACGTCAGGCTCCAGCCCTCCGGTGCCCGCTCCGCATGCTCCAGGGCGGCGCGACACCAGACTTGCGTCCCGTAGGCGCGCAAGACGGCCAGGTAATGCTGGTGCAGGCCGGATACGTCGATGTCGCTGCAACTCGGCTCCAGCGCGCCGCAGGTCCAACTTGGCCGCAGCCCGGGCACCAGCGCCGCGACCGCATCCCGGCCAAGCAACCGGACATCTATCCCCAGCGCCGCATATCGGGCGGCGAATGCCTCGACCGCCTCCACCTGAGCGCCGGTTCCGATGGTCAACGCGCCACGCGGCCGCAACATGCCGAGGCGCTGCAGAATGGGGCCTGACGCGGTGGTGAGCGGCTGCACGCCCGGGCCACCATAGCTCTCCGTCCAGAAAGCGGCCGAACGGCCGGTGGAGTGGTAGCCGGGCTGCTCTTCGCGCTCCAGCACCAGGACGCGAGCCTTGTTCCCGATCGCGGCGGCCAGCGAGGCGCCCGCCATCCCGCCGCCGACGATGGCGATATCGAACCGCTCCATGCTCAGCTCAGCGCACCGGCGCCGCGCGGTCGAGGAAAGCGGCGATCTCGGCCAGTGCCCGGTCACGCACCGGGTCGCTCTCGCGCAGGAGCTCGTGGCGGGCCTCGGCTCCGAACGCGACAAGCCGTGCGTCCGGCAGGCGCGCGGCGGCGCGGCGGATCGCCGGCCAGGAGACCAGCCGGTCGACGCTGGTGCCCAGGATCAACGCGGGGATGTCCACCGCCTCCAACAGGCCCCGCCGCTCCAGCACCCGGATCGAGGCGAGCGCGGCGACGATCCAGCCCCAGCTTGCCGGCCCCATCACCAAATCCGGCCGCTCGCGGTACCACCATGCCTCGTCGGCGTAGCGAACCGGGTCGTGCGTCAGCAGGGCGATACGCGCCCGCTGGCCCAGCAAAGGCAGCTCGTTGCTCTTCCAGGCCGGCCGCCGGGGATCGCCGAGCGCGGCGATGATACGCGCCAGCGGATGCAGCAGCGCCGTGGGAAGCCACCCCGGATTGAGCCCCAGCATCGGCGCGACGAGGATGATCGCGTCGGGCGCGATCCGCCTTTCGGCGACGGCGCGCAGGACGAGATGCCCGCCCATCGAGTGCCCTACGCAGACATGCGGCCCCGGCGCCGCCGCGCGCCACTGCGACCAGAAGGCGGCGAAATCCTCGATCCAGCCGGAGAAGTCGGCGACGTGGCCGGTGCGCGGATCAAGGCCCAGGCGGCCCGACATGCCCTGGCCCCGCCAGTCTATCGCAGTGACATGCCAGCCCTGGCGGTGCCACGCATCGAGCGCGGGCAGGTGCTTTTCGTAGCAATCGCCGCGCCCGGGCGCGAACAAAAGGCTGCCCCGGCACCTCGCGTCGCCAGCGCCGCTCCAGTCGATCCGGCGGATGTCGTGCCCGTCGGGCGCGCACCACAGCGTTTCGCGGGCGGACGGCGGGATGCTGCGGCCATCGAAGGAAACGGACGGCGAGAGCTGCGAGACGGTCATCCACCCATCCCGAACAGCCTGTTGGTTACTCGATGGTAAGTCATCTTCGCTTAGGCAGCGGTCCCATGAGGGGGGACCTTTCCTGATGCCGGCCGGGGTGGCTTCGTACGCATTGCTGGGAGCATTGGCAACCGCGCTGCTGGCGGCAGCCGTGAGCGACCTGCGCCGCCGGGAGATCGGCAACCGGCTGAATGCCGGCATCGCAATGGCTGCGCCGCTTTTCTGGCTCGTCTCCGGCCTTGGCTGGAGCGGGGTAGCGGTGCAGGTGGGCCTCGCGCTCGGCACCTTCCTGTTCGGTTGCCTGCTCTTCGCGGCGCGCCAGATGGGTGGCGGCGACGTCAAGCTGCTGACTGCGCTGGCACTGTGGTTCGTACCGGCGAGTTTCGGTCAGCTTCTCGCGATCATGGTGATGATAGGCGGCGGCGCCTCGGTGGCGCTCGCGGTGTTCAACATGCGGCGGGTGAGCGGCGACCAGTGGCGCGACCGAGTCGCGGTCGGCGCTGCGGCGCTGTGGGTCACGGCCACTTGCGTCATCGTCTACGGGGTCGCCACGGGTCGTCCGTTACTGGACGCCGATGCCGCGAGCGTCATTTGGATCGTCGTGCCGGGCGGCTGGTGGCTCGTGCTCGGCGCAATGCTGCTGTGCGGGTTCATCCTGTTCGGAATGCGGCATATTTTCCGCCGGCAGGCCGCACACGTCGCGATGCCTTATGGCGTCGCCATCGCCGCCGCCGGGCTGTGGGTGATGGCGCAGGACACTTTGGCGCCTGCACTCGCGTCGCTCGGCCAAGCCTAACGGACGAGATGAACCTGATCTTTACCAATAGACGGCATTTACCCTGCTTAAGTGCGGGAGTCGCCGGAGGGTCGTTACATTCATGGATAAGAGGAAGCTGATCCTGATCGTCGTCGCGCTGCTGCTGGCGGCGGGGACGGCGTTTGCGGCACGCTCTATGCTCGCGGGCGGAGCGGCGCCGGAAGCGGCGGCCCTGCCGGTCGCATCCCAGGGGCCGAAGGTGCTGGTAGCTCAGCGCGCGCTGCAGACGGGCACCATCATCACCGCTGACGCGGTAAACTTCCAGGCCTGGCCCAAGGAGCTGGTCAAGGACGCCTATTTCATCGACGGCGAGGCCGACATGAGCAAGCTGCTCGGCACCGTCGTACGCTTTCCCATTCCCGCCGGCCAGCCGCTGACCCAGGGCGCCCTTGTGGCACCGGGCGACCGCGGCTTCCTCGCCGCGGCGCTGGGGCCGGGAATGAGGGCGATCACGCTGCCGGTCTCGGCCAAGACCGGGGTGGGCGGCTTCGTGTTCCCGGGCGACCGCGTCGACCTCGTGCTCACCCAGAGCGTCAAGAGCGGCGGGGGCAACGGCGATTTGAACGCGTCCGAGACGATCCTGCGCAACCTGCGCGTGCTCGCCACCGACCAGTCGACCGAGACCGAGACCGTCGAGGGCAAGACCGTCGTCAAGGCGTTCCGCACCGTCACACTGGAAGTCACTCCCCGCATCGCCGAGAAGATTTCGGTCGCGGAGATGATCGGCGAGATCAGCCTGACCCTGCGCCCACTGGCCGACAACCAGGCCGATTTCGAGCGCGTCCTTGCCAGTGGCGAGGTCAAGGTGCCCGAAGGCGCGACCAAGGAGCAGGAAGACCAGCTGATGCGCGCCGCCATGAACCATCCGATCGAGGGTGCCACCACCTTCGTGACCGGCGGAGACGTCTCGCGTTTCCAGTCCTCGCGCTTGGTGCCGCCGTCGGCCGTGATGCCGATGGGTTCAGCTCCGCAGATGGCTCCGGCCGCACCGGTTCGCACCGGCCCCGTCGTCCGGGTGACGCGCGGCAAGACCACCACCGAAGAAGCGGCGGGCAAGAATTGATGCGCCGCCTTCGCACCACGCATCCCGGGGGGATCGCCATGAATGCCCGTACTCTAAGGCCGCTGCTGGCCTGTGCCGCCTTCGCCGCGCCGCTCGCGGCGGCGACGCCCGCCCAGGCGCAAGCGGTCGCGCGGCCCTCGGTCATGCGCCCGGCGCAGGATATCTCGCTCTCGATCGGCTCGGGACAGCTCATCAGCGTGCCCGGCACGATGGCCGACGTATTCGTTTCCAACGATGCTGTCGCCGACGTGCAGGTGAAGTCCCAGCGCCAGTTCTACGTGTTCGGAAAAAGCGGCGGGATGGCCACCGTCTATGCC
>Ga0068862_100004124_pt1 | contig 12310 bp, 10 predicted proteins | sample KBSSwiS52_FD_66598 | JGI IMG/M metagenome (GOLD analysis project Ga0068862, IMG submission 66598) | Switchgrass rhizosphere microbial communities from Kellogg Biological Station, Michigan, USA - KBS Switchgrass S5-2 | ecosystem: Host-associated > Plants > Roots > Rhizosphere > Soil ... | reverse complement strand
TAGCGCGCCTGGTCCGCTTCGAAGATCTTGACCGCGCGGTCGGCACCTTCCGGGCGCAGTTCGGAGGCATAGGTCTCACGCAACGCGCGGATCCAGAGCATGCGGGCATCACGCGCGCCCGGCTCCAGCGGCCAGGCGCGGCGCAGCATCGTGCGCACGGCGTCCAGGCAGGCCGCGACGACACGCTCGGCAACCGCGGCATCGCGGCTCCAGACGATGCGCGCGGGTTGCGCGTAGCGCGCCCAGACCGAGACATTCTGGGTCTCCGGCCGGCAGAAGCGGGCGAAATCCTCGAGCGAGATCACCACGTACTTGGCGCGGATCTGCGTCCCCTGCCACACGGTCTCGCAATAGAAGGCATTGGGCGGCAGGACGCGATTGGCGACGGCGAGCCAGGCCTGGTCATAGGCGCGGCCGTAATCGTCCACCAGGACATAGAAATCGAGCAGGTTGTCGGCGAGTTCCGCTTCCGGCGAGCGCAGGCAGGAGCCGTAGAACAGCACCGCGACCGCGGCGCGCGCATAACGGGCGCGCAAGACTTCGGCGATCGCCTGCACCGTCGCGGCGACCGGACGATTCAGCTCTTCGCTCAACACGTCGCGCAAAGCTTGCGCCATGGCCCCTCAGTAGCGGGTGAAAGTGATCTTCGGGCCGACCGAGAGCTTGAATCCCGGTCCGCCATCGGTCTCCAGGAACTCGCCATCGAACACGACCGGCGTCACCAGATCGCACTCAAGCTGGTCCGCACGGTAGCTGCAATAGCCGTGGGCCTCCATCCAGGGTTTCGGCTTGCCGCGCAACGCCGGCAGCGCGGCCCATGCAAAGCGGCGCGGCGGGTGGCTGATCGTGGTCACGCGGATCGGTCCCGGCCCCTGGCCCCAGAACGGCTTGATGCCCGGGAGGATCCCCGTCAGCGTGGTCGCGACCAGCAGGAACAGGTGCTGCGGCGCCCCCGCCCGACCGTCGAGCGACAAAGCCACGCGCTCGCCATGAAAGCCGGACTTTGCGCCCGGCCCGTACCAGAGCACGCGCAGCACCGAGAGCAAGATGCCGATCTTGCTCGCCAGGCTCTGGGTGAAGCCCATGCCATGCACCTTGCGCCGCCCCAGGATGGTGCCCTGGTAGAAGGCGATGGCGCCCAGCAGGAAACCGTGGATCGGCGGTCCGCCATCGAAGAGATCGAGGGTCATCACATTGCGCTCGACCGGCTCACCGGGATGGCCGGCTTCGACCCGTTCGATCAGGCGTTTCAAGTAAGGCGCCGGCAGCTCGGTCTCGCCGAGATCGCGGGCGATCACATTGGTCATGCCGGCGGAGAGCAGGCTCAGCTTCGGCAGCTCGGCGAACGGTTTCTCGTTGATCAGCGCGCTGATCGCCGCCTGCACCGTGCCGTCGCCGCCGCTGATGCAAAGATGCGTGACGCCGGCCGCGGCCATCTCGCGCAGGCATTCGGTCAAATCGGAGATGTCGTGAAAGGCGAGATGCTTCACCTGCGGATGGTCGTGCAGGAGTGCAGCGAACTCTTTGAGCCCGGTCCGGTTGCGGTTGCTGTGGGCGTTGCTGACGACGCCGATCTTGGCGGTCATGGCTTGATCGGCTCGCGGAGCCAGGAGACCGGCGCGCGTCCCATGGCCTTGGCGAGCGAGGCTTGGAGAATGCGGATCGTGTGGAAGGTGAAAGAGACGAGGGTCCAGACCGCGACCGCGACGAAGCCTTCGCGCGGCGAACCCAAGATCACCGCCAGGGTCAGGATGAAAAGATTGGGATTGCGCCGCGCGGTGATCTCGCGGAACCAGGAATCCACCGGCCGCCAGATGTGGATTTCGATGCCGTGCAGCCAGGTGAACAGGCCCTCCTGCAGCCGCCCGGCCACATAGCCGACGATCACGATGAGGAGCGACAGGGTGAGCAGCGAGTCCGAAAGGCCGTAATTCGCCGCCACCAGGCCGTGATACCAGGCCCAGTACCAGAACGGCGGATGGATGAGATCGATGCCGTGGTCGAAGATGTTGCCGAACGGCGTCGAGCGCAGCGTCACCCGCGCCAGCTTGCCGTCGACCGTGTCGAGGAAGCACATGCCCCAGGCGCAGGCGAGGCCGAGCGCGAATTGCCCGTTCCAGAACAGCCCCATCGCGGCCAGCACCAGGATCAGACTGACCGTGGTCACGACGTTCGGCGAGATGCCGAATCGCGCGCAGAAGCGCGTGACATGGAAGGCCGGCCAGGGCCAGACACGCTTGGTCACGAAATCGGTGACGCCCTTATAGGCGCCGTCGTACATCCGCCGCTCGATCGCGACCGGCGGCAGCGAATCGATCCGCACGAGATAAGGCGGCGCACGGCGCCGCAGCGACTTGTTGTAGGTGCTGGCGAGGCCGGCCGAGTCGACGCGGCGCAGTTCGGGTGCCAGCGCCGCCCCGTCGCCCGCGGCCAGTGCGGCTTCGGCGGCATCGATCTGCGTCGGGTCCGGCAAATGGGCCGCGACCGGTTCGCCCTTTGCATCGGTCAGCACGACGCCCGGCGTGCGCAGGAGCGCCGGCAGCAGCATCTCGTCGAAGATGAAGTCGTCCCGGACCAGAACGGCGCCAACCGCCGCAGCGTCAGGCGCCGACGCACCAGACGGCCGGGCCACTGCGCGTTCCAGCCGCTGGCGCGATGTCATTCCCCAGAACCGGCGGGGCGTTCCCTCCGCCCCTGCAGCGCCGCCGGCCGGGCCGGATACGATCCGGACTCTCAGCCCTTCAGAAATAGTGTCGCTCATTCAAAACGTTAACGATTCGCCCCACGGGCCTGAAATGTCGGGCTGAGATAGCCCTATCCCAGCTTGAGCGTCCACCTGAATTACCGCTGGAAAATCAAGGCTTGACCGGATTCCGCGTTCAGGACCATGTACGGCTTCAAGACCCAATGGACCCATGGGGAAACCGAGGCGGTGGCGTGCCAAGCCTGACTCTCGCCCATATCTCCGATCTGCATATCGGGCCGCTGCCGCGGGCCGGATTGCGCGCGCTCGCCGGCAAGCGGGTGACGGGCTTCCTCTCCTGGCGCCTGAAGCGATCGAAGATCCACCGGGTTGAGGTGCTGGATGTCCTGGCCGAGGATCTCGCGGCACAGCAGCCAGACCACATCGCGGTCACCGGCGACTTGGTCAACATCGCTCTCCCGGCCGAGTTCGCCCAGGCCCATGCCTTCCTGAAGCGCATCGGCGCGGCCGATCGGGTGACGGTCGTGCCGGGCAATCACGACGCCTATGTCGCCCTGCCCTGGATCAAGGCCGCCGGGCTCTGGGACGAATACATGACTGGACGGCATTTCGATGGAGGCGATCGCCCGCCGCGCGATGTGCGCGACTTCCCCTTCGTGCGCCGCGTCGGCGGGATGGCGCTGATCGGCGTCTCGACGGCATTGCCGACCCGGCCGTTCAGCGCTGCGGGCGAGCTCGGCGCCGATCAGTTGCAGCGCCTCGATGCCATGCTCGAGCAATTGGGCGAGGCCGGCGCCTTCCGCATCATATTGATCCATCATCCGCCGTTCGGCGGCGGCGGCTATAAGCGCAAGAGCCTGCGCGATGCCGGGCCGCTCGCCGAGATCATCGCCAAACGCGGGTGCGAGCTGATGCTGCACGGGCATACGCATATGTCGCAGCTTGGCCGGATGAAGGGTCCGAACATTTCGGTGCCGGTGATCGGCGTGCCCTCGGCTTCCGCGGTGTCGACTGACCACCGTGACCCGTCGCGCTATCACATCTACCGCCTCTCCCGCGGCGAGCGCGAGGACGGCGCCTGGACGCTGACTGTGTCGATGCGCGAGCTCAAAGCCGACGGATCCGGCTTCGCGCCGATCGGCGAGATCGTGCTGCTGGGCGAGACCAATCCACCGGCGGCAACGTCCCCTTCTTCCTCGGCAGCCGCATAATGCGCCTGATCGACATCTACATCCTGCGCCGGGTGCTGATGCCGCTGCTGGCCGCGGTCGGGATCGCGATGGCGGCGCTGCTGATGCAGCGCCTGATCCATCTCCTGGACCTCTTTGCCAATCGCGGCGGCCCGCTCTCGATCATCCTGAAGATGCTGGGCAACCTGGTGCCGTTCTATCTCGGCATCGCGCTTCCCGCGGCGCTCTTCATCGGCGTGCTCTATGCTGGCTCCAGGCTCTCGAGCGAGAGCGAGCTCGATGCCATGCGGGCGAGCGGCATGTCGCTGCTGCGTCTGATCGCGCCGGTCCTCGCCCTGGCCGTCGTGCTGGTGATGATCAGCACCTATCTGCTCGGCTGGCTGCAGCCTTACACCCGCTTCGGCTATCGGGCGTTGGTGCACCTCGTCACCGACACGCAGTGGGACTCCGCGATAGAGCGCGGCGCGTTCTTCACCGGATTCGGCGGGAAGACGATCCTGATCGGCGACATCTCCGATGGCGGTCGCACGATGACCAAGATCTTCGTCAACGACAAGGACGGTTCCGGCCGCACCATCATTCTGACCGCCGAGCGCGGCGACCTGCAAAAGCAATCCGACTTCTCGCTGGTGCTGCGCCTCCACAACGGCATCCGATCCGAAACCTCGCCCAACGGCGATGCCACGCGCGCGATGACCTTCACGCAGCTGGACCTCCCGCTGGAATCGATCGCGCCGGACCCATTCCGTCCGCGCGGCGAGAAGGAGAGCGAGCTCACCTTCACCGAGCTGGTGCGCTACTATTTCAACACGCCGGCCAATCTCGATCTCGAGGACATCAGCGCCGAGTTGCATGAACGCATGGTGCGGACGGTCTCGATCCTCTTTCTGCCCTTCCTCGCCTTCCCGGTCGGGATCTCCTCGCGGCGAACGTCGAAGAGCGTGCGGATGATCGTCGGCGTGCTGTTCCTGATCTTCTATTACGAGGTCCTGCAGTTCGGCGAGGCCATGGTGCGCAAAAAGGCCTTGGATGCGATCCCGGCGCTCTGGGTGCCCTGCGCGATCTTCGCCGCCTGCAGTCTTTGGCTGTTCTGGGTGGCGGATCGGAAGCCCGGGCAGGATCCCCTCGCCCATCTGTTCGACGGATTGAGCGCGATCGGTGCCTGGTTCCGCCGCTTGCTGCCGCGCCGGATTCACAGGGCCGCCGAATGATGAGCACCTTCAGCCGCTATGTGCTGCGCGTCTTCTTCGCCCAGCTGGCGTTGCTGCTGATCAGCTTCACCGCCCTGCTGCAGGTGTTCGACCTGCTGTCCAACAGCATCGACGTGCTGAACCGCGGCGAGGGAAAGTTCAGCGCGCTGGCACTCTACGCCGTCCTGCGACTGCCCGAGATCGTGAGCTTCCTGACGCCCTTCGGCGTGCTGCTGGCCACATTGATGACTCTGGGCCGTCTTGAACGCGACAATGAAATCCTTGCCTTCAAGGCCGCCGGTGCCCCTTACAACGCCGTGCTGCTCTCTTTCCTGCCGGCGGTGCTGATGGTCGGCGTGGCGCATTTCGTGCTCGCGGATCAGGTCGTGCCGCGGGCGATCAATGCCATGGTCCAGCGCGACATCTATGTCGACCGCAGTTCGCGCGACGATGACGAACCGGTCTTCATTCAGGACGGCCGCGCCGTCGTCGAAGTCACCAGCGTCGGAAAGAAGGGCGCGACGCTGAAGCAAATGCGAATCTTCGAACGCGGCGACAACGGCATTCTGGTGCGCGTGCTCCAGGCCGCCGAGGCGCACTACGACACCCAGCAGCGGCAGTGGATGCTGGCCGACGTCTGGACGACGACCATAGTGGCCGACCATCCCTCGGAGTCGCTTCATAACCCCACGATGATCTGGAAGACCAGCCTGACGCCCGCCGAGTTTTCCAACCTGATCGAGCTGCCCCAAGCGATGACCTTGGCGAAGATCTGGTCCTTCGCCACTTCCCAAGATGTCGGCGTGCGGCCGACCTATTTCTACGAAGCCTGGTTGCAGAAGCGCTTCGCGCTGCCGATGAGCTCGATTCTGATGATCCTGCTCGCCGCACCGGTGGCGCACAGCCTCTATCGCCGCGACCGCGGCCTTGCCGCCGGCATGGCGATCGGTTTCGGCCTGGGTTTCCTTTACTTCATCTCCGATGGCCTGGTCATGTCCTTGGGCGAGACCGGCGCCGTGCCGCCGGTGGTCGCCGCCTGGATGCCCATCCTGGTCTTCGCCAGCGTCGGCGGCGCTTGGCTCATCCGTCTCGAAGGTTACTAGAAGAATGAAATTGTGGATCGACGCTGCGGAAGCCTCCGCGCAGCGTGTTTTCGGCATGTCCCTGATCGAACGCCATCTGAAGGCGGCGCGGCATCAGAAGATCGAAATCAGCGAAGTCATCGTCGATTGCGGCCATGCCGCGCAGACCGAGTTCGTGCTCGAGCCGCGCTTGAAGGCCCCCGTGCGCGTCGTGCAATCGGCCGGAACCTGCGGCGAACGCCTGGCCGCTGCCGCCGCAAACGAGCCCGTGCTCGCGACCGACGCATCGAGCCTCGCCGATGCGCGGCTCTATGGCTATCTCGGCCAGAATGCCGGCAGCAAGGTCGCACACGGCGATTCGGCTGATGCTGACGCCGTCATCGCGCGCATCGAACCCGGCGATGTCGCACGGATCGATCGCGCGGCCACGCGACTCTCGAACGCCGTCGCCGCCTTGCCGCCGCTGACGCAGGCGGAGTTTCCCGCCTTCATCCGCAAGCTCCGCCGCAGCACACCCTACTATCTCTTCCGCATCGAGACGGCCGAGCAGACGCGCAAAGTCGAGCGTTTCCTGTTCTGGTCGAACTACAAGGGCTCGACCGACTTCTTCACCAAATACGTCTATCCGCCGCTGGTCTGGCTGATGGTGCCGCCGCTGGCGCGGGCCCGCGTACACCCGAACCTGGTGACGGCGGTCAGCATCTTCCTGACCTTGATCGCCGTGCCGCTGTTCGCGGGAGGCTACTGGGCGCTCGGCTTCCTCTGCGCCTATGGCATGAGCGTGCTGGATTCCGTCGACGGCAAGCTGGCGCGCCTCACCTTCACCGATTCCTGGCTCGGCAACATCCTCGACCATGGCCTCGACCTGGTGCACCCGCCCTTCTGGTACCTGGCCTGGGCCTGGGGGCTGACCGGCGGTGACACGACGTCGCCGGCGTGGAATGCGGGTCTGGTGATGCTCGGGCTCTATGTGCTCGATCGGCTGATTCTCGCGATCTATCCGCGACGCTTCCACAAGGGATTGCACACGCATGCGCCGATTGACGGGCTGGTGCGCACGTTCATCTCCCGGCGCAACATCAATCTTCCTTTATTCACAGTCGGTTATTACATCGGGCTCGGTGTGCCGACGCTCTATCTGATCGTCGCGTGGCAGGCCCTCACCTGCCTCTATCACGGCGGCCGCACGTTCTGGATCTTCTGCATCGAGCGTGCCGTGTCGCAACGATCGGTTTAGATTCGGACCCAATCAGATAGACAAGGACTAGCACCAACCCTAGAGTTTCTCCCGCATAGCGGGGGCTTCAGCGGGTATGACAGAAGCACGGGTCCAGCGTCGACTCGCGGCAATTCTTTCCGCGGACGTGGTCGGCTATTCGCGCCTCATGGGGATCGACGAATCCGGTACCCTCACCCGCCTGAAGGCGATGCGGCGCGAGCTGGTTGACCCGCAGATCGCCATTCACGCCGGACGGATGGTCAAGCTGATGGGCGATGGCGCGCTGGTGGAGTTTGCCAGCGCGGTGGATGCCGTTTCCTGTGCGATCGAGATCCAGAAGCGAGTCAAGGAGCACAACACCGACATCGCCGCCGAGGAGCGGATCGAGTTCCGCATCGGCATCAATGTCGGCGATATCATCGTCGATGCCGATGACATCTATGGCGACGGCGTCAATGTCGCCGCGCGCATCCAGGCGCTGGCCGATCCAGGCGGCATCTACGTCTCCCGCTCCGCCGCAGATCAGGTGCGCGACAAGGTGCCGATCAAGATCGAGACCCGCGGCGAGCAATCGGTGAAGAACATCGCGCGCCCGATCGAAGTCTTCTGCATTGTTGCCGACGACCATCAACCGGTGACGATCACCCTCCACAACCCGCCCGGCCAACAGACTGCGCCGAAGCCGACCGACAAACCTTCGATCGCCGTGCTCGCCTTCAACAATATGAGCGGCGACGCCGAGCAGGAATACTTCTCCGACGGCATCAGCGAAGACATCATCACCGATCTCTCGAAGCTGCCGGGACTGCATGTGATCGCCCGCAACTCATCCTTCGTCTACAAGAAGCAGGCGGTCTCGCTGCCGGATGTCGCCCGCGCGCTCGGCGTGCGCTATGTGCTGGAGGGCAGCGTTCGCAAGGCCGGCAATCGGGTTCGGGTGACCGCGCAGTTGATCGACGCGGCGAACGGCGGACATATCTGGGCGGATCGCTACGACCGCGACCTCACCGACATCTTCGCGGTGCAGGATGAGCTGACCCGCGAAATCATCGGCGCGCTGAAGGTCAAGCTCTCTCCCGAAGAGCAAGGACGGCTGAACCATAAGGGCACACTGAATGTCGAAGCGTTCAGTTACTTCTTACGTGGCCGCGAACTGACTTGGATGCCGACGAAGAGCGGCAATATCGACGCCCGCAACCTGTTCGCAAGCGCGTTGGCGCTCGATCCGAACTATGCAGCCGCACATGCCGGCATCGGCTTCGTCCATATCAACGACTACGTCAACGGCTGGTCGGATGATCCCGAGCAATCACTCGAAACCGGCGTCGCCGCGGCGCAACGTGCGATCCAAATGGATGAGCAAGAGATGCAGGGGCATTTCTCACTGGCGGTCGGCATGCTGTTTCGGCGGGAGCACGACAAGGCGCTCGAGAAGGCGCGCCGTTGTCTGGCCATGGCGCCAAACTCCGCAGAAGGGCACATGGTGATGGCCAATATCCTCAGCTATAGCGGCCGCGCCGAGGAAGCGATTGCGGTGCTAGACAAGTATCGTCGCCTCGATCCGCACCACCCGGATCTGGCGCTCTACTTCCTGGCTGATGCCGAGGCCAGCATCGGACGTTTCCAGGCTGCGGTGGAGGCCTTGAAGCTGCGCCTCGAGCGCAACCCCAATTCGGAGACCACTTACGCTCTGCTGGCTGCCTGCTACGGCCATCTCGGGCAGCTGGACCAGGCCCGCGCAGCCTGGGCCGAAGTTATGCGGCTGGCCCCGCATTACTCGATCGAGCGCCGCCGCCGGGTCCTGCCGTTCAAGGACCCGTCCATCTTTGAGCATCGAGTCGACGGGTTGCGCAAGGCAGGAATCCCGGTTTAGCGCGGTTTCACAAGGGCTTGTCGGGCGGGAATGCGACGGTTTGGCGCTTGCCGCAATGCCTTGGTCCGCCTAGATTAACGGCCAAATCGCAAACACTGACGGCGGCATGATGTCGGGCTTCTGGAAGAACCGAACACACAATCTGGCGCGGATGTCCTTCAAGGACCTGATCGTCGCCTTCTTCACCTATCCCTCCGTGCTCGGCTATACCGCCGTCGCGCTGGTGAGCTTCACTTTCGTCGTCCGTTGGTACGTATCGCCGCTGCCGCTGGTGGTCGCCTGGGTCGCCACCGGCATCGTCTACCCGGCGGTCTGGTATGTGCTGCACCGCTGGGTGCTGCACGGCCAGTATCTCTATCGCTCGCCGCTGACCGCCGCGGTCTGGAAGCGGATCCATTTCGACCATCACCAGGATCCGCACAACCTGGTCGTGCTGTTCGGCGCGCTCTACACCACGCTGCCCACCATCGCCATCGTCACCCTGCCGATCGGCTACTGGATCGGCGGACCGGCGGGCGCAGCGATGGCCTTCGGCGCCGGCATCGTGATCACCTTGTTCTATGAGTTCTGCCATTGCGTCCAGCACCTGAACACCTCGCCGAAGTCGAAGTTCATGAAGCGCATCAAGCAGCTCCACATGGCACATCACTTCCACAATGAGCAGGGCAATTTCGGCATCACCAACTACGGCTGGGATCGCCTGTTCGGCACTTTCTACGCCAAGTCGAAGAACGTGCCGAAGAGCGCGACCGTGTTCAACATCGGCTACACCGAAGAGATGGCCGCGAAATATCCCTGGGTGAACAAGCTCTCCAACTACACGCGCGGCGACGGCAACCCGCGGCGCTTCCGCAGCGAGCCTGCTCCCGGAGAAAGCGTCTAACCTTCCATGGGCATTCCCGTCGAGGTTTCCCCGGTCGCCGGCCGGCCGGATCTGGCGGCGTTCATCCAGCTCCCGAAGCGGCTCTACCGCGGCCAGAAGGGCTACATCGCCCCGCTCGACATGGAGCGCGGCGAAGCGCTCTCGCCGAAGACCAATCCCTTTTTCGACCACGCCGAGATCCAGCTCTTCCTGGCCCGCCGCGACGGCAAGGTGGTGGGACGCATCTCGGCCCAGATCGACAAGCTGCATCTGCAGAAATACGGCGACAAGACCGGGCATTTCGGCTTCCTCGATGCCGAGAACGATCCCGCGATCTTCGCGGCCCTGATCGAGGCGGCGGAAAGCTGGCTCAAGGCCAAGGGCATGGCGCGGGCGGTCGGGCCGTTGAGCTTCTCCACCAACGAAGAGATCGGCGTGATGGTCGAGGGATTCGACTCCCTCCCCATGCTGCTGATGCCGTATCACCCGCCCTACAACGCGCCGCTGATCGCGGCGCAAGGCTATGCCAAGGTGAAGGACGTCGTCGCCTATCATCTCTGGAAGGACGACTACAAGCCGCTCGCCTCCAAGCGGATGCTGGAACGCAGCGCGGCCGAGGGTGGCGTCGTGGTGCGCAACATCGACATGAAACGCTTCGCCTCCGAGATCGCGCTGGTGATCGACATCTTCAACGATGCCTGGTCGCAGAATTGGGGCATGGTGCCGTTCACCGAGAAGGAGATGGCCGCGGCCGCGAAGGGTCTGAAGCTGCTGATCGATCCGAAGATGGTGGTGATCGCCGAGCAGAACGGCGAGGCCGCCGGTATGATGGTCTGCCTGCCCAATCTTCTGGAAGCGGCGCGCGACCTCGACGGCAAGCTGTTTCCCTTCGGCATCGCCAAGCTGCTCTATCGCCTGAAGACCAACAAGGTCCGCTCCGGCCGCATCCCGCTGATGGGCATCCGGCGCAAGCATCACGGCACGGTGCTGGGCGCCACCCTGCTGCCGATGATGTTCGAGAAGCTGCGTCCCCGCTTCCTGGAGCGCGGCCTGGAGCAGCTGGAAATGTCCTGGATCCTCGAGGAGAACACCGCCATGCGGCGGGTGCTCGAAGGCATCGGCGGCAAGGTCTACAAGACCCACCGCATCTACGAAAAACCACTCGGTTGAGCGCGATCGACGTCTTGATCCTCGCCGGCAGCCGCGGCCCGCACGATCCGGTCGCGGCCCTCGGCAAGGTCGCACATAAGGCGCTGACGCCGATCGCCGGCCGGCCGATGCTCGCTTTCGTGCTCGATGCCGTGCGCGGCGTGCCGGACGTGGACCGGATTCACATCTGCATCGATGCGGAGACCGATCTCCGCCCGGTCACCAACGGAACGCCGTTCATCCGCATCCCGCCCGCCAACAGTCCTGCCGCCAGCGTTGCCGCGGCTTTGCAAGAGATCGACGGCGACCGCCCGCTGCTCATCACCACGGCGGATCATCCGCTGCTCACCACGGAGATCATCACCCATTTTTTGAAGCATGCGCCGCAGGATGCCGATCTCTGCGTGGGCCTTGCTGAAGCCGAGACCGTCACCAAGGCCTTTCCCGAAGGGAAGCGCACGTTCTATCGCCTGGCCGGCAAGGGCTATAGCGGCTGCAATCTGTTTCTCGCCCGCCGACCGGGCGCCGTGCGTGTCGCCGAGTACTGGCGCCGCATGGAAGGCCATCGCAAGAATCCGCTGCGTCTGGTGCGCGAGATCGGGATCGGCGCGCTGATCCGCTACGCGCTCGGCCTGCTCAGTCTCGACGGCGCTTTCCGGCATGTCTCGAAACTGACGGCGGCGCGGATCAGCCCGGTGATCCTGCCCTTCGCAGAGGCCGCCACAGACGTCGACAAGCCCGCGGACCATGCTTTGGTCGAAGGGATCTTGCGGCGGCGGTAGTGGGCGCCGTCGCCCCCGAAAGAATATTGTCATATAATAATATAGAAAATAAATTCCGGCGGCGGCAAAGCCCGGCCGAAACGGGTCCTTTGCGTGCGCGCCATCACAGGCGCCCGCCTTCTCACGGATGAAACCAAGGAAAATGCTGCGTCGCGGCATGCGGCAGGAAACCTGACTGTCTGACGCTGCGACACATGAAGCAGCGGTTGGGATCGACTCAACCGTGGCTCTCAGGGACAAGAGGACCTCTTCATGGCCA
>Ga0068862_100004123_pt1 | contig 12310 bp, 17 predicted proteins | sample KBSSwiS52_FD_66598 | JGI IMG/M metagenome (GOLD analysis project Ga0068862, IMG submission 66598) | Switchgrass rhizosphere microbial communities from Kellogg Biological Station, Michigan, USA - KBS Switchgrass S5-2 | ecosystem: Host-associated > Plants > Roots > Rhizosphere > Soil ... | reverse complement strand
CTGCGCTCTGACTACAATCTTCTGATTTCACTTCATCGCATCACACCCGAGGATCTGCGTCAGGCGCAAGCACCGATGAGAGAATGGCAGCGCCTGGGCCACCCGCTTCCTGTTTACTTTACGGTCGAGGAATTGTCTGACGCTGCGGACGTCTTTCCTATCGAGTTTCATCAGATGTCGCAGGCACGAATATTACTGTTCGGTAGAGATCCGTTTGAGTTCGTAAAACTGTCAGACGCTCATCTTCGACACCAGGCCGAATACGAATTACGAAGCAAACTGATTCAACTGCGACGCCTGTACATTCCGGCCTCAGTTTCCGTCGCAAAACTATGCGACCTGATGAGCGAGAGCCTCGCAAGTTTTGCCGCTCTCTTCCGCGCCGTTCTGGTACTGCATGGAGTTGAGGCTCCCGTGGTTAAGCCGGATTGTGTTCGCGCCACGGTGCGACTGCTAAAACTCGATGGCGCGCCGTTCGAGCGGATTTTTGCGATTCGCTCAACTGGAGAGCTCCCGGCAACAGACAAAGAGGCAAACGATCTATTCGCATCGTACCTTCTACAGATCGAGAGTGTCGTCGAAGCGGTTGATGAGACGAAGTTTTGAAACCCCCTGCCCCAAGTTCACTAACTATCTGGAGAGCAAATATGAGTTACAAAAAAGCCCTGTTACTGACAACGGTCATCTTCGTTTCGATGATGGCGAGCGGGTGCGGTTATAACACTCTGACAACCAAGCAGCAGAACGTAAAAGGCAAGTGGGCCAACGTGGAAACCCAACTGCAAAGACGGGCGGATCTCATAAACAACCTGGTCGAGTCTGCCAAGCTTGCCGGTGTACAGGAGCAGGAAGTCTTCGGCAAGATTGCCGAAGCCCGATCCAGGCTCCTGAATGCGCAGCAGCAGGCACCTCAGGGTGAAGCCGGCGACAAGAGTCCTGAACAGAAGCAGGCTGTGATCGACGCAGCGAACAGTTTTGGTGGCACAATTGGGCGCTTGCTGGTCTTGCAAGAGGCCTATCCGCAGTTACAGTCAAACGGAAACTTCAGAGCGTTGCAGGATGAAGTAGCGGGGACCGAAAATCGCATCGCAACCGCGCGTAAGGACTACAACGACGCTACTCAGGATTACAACACAACCCGAGCCCAATTTCCGACCGTGATCTCAGCCAAGTTGTTTGGTTTCAAAGAAGAGCCGTACTTCAAGGCCGAGGAAGGCGCGACGCAGCCACCTGTGATTAATTCGAATTCGCTGCGTCAAAACCCAGCTCCAGCTCCGACGAAATAGACTGTTTTGGAATGCGCTGGTAAGCGCTTTGGATGCAAGAAGGAAAGGCCGCCCCGAGGCGGCCTTTTTGTAACGCAAACTGTTAGATTGCGTAGTCATCCACTTAGGAAGTGACATCGCGCTCAGGCAAGCTAACAGTTTGCGTTACATGGGCACGAGCTAGAATCCCCTCGAGCTGCACATTGCACAGTGGTCGCATGGCTTTCCACCTGGCTCAATACTGCAGAGTTTTTCCTTTTCAAAAAAATCCACCAGCTCAGAAACTGTGGCTTCTTCAACTCCAAACTTCTCTTCGCTCGGGTGTGAATAAGACGTGTTGATTCCGGCGAGCCATGGCGAATGAGTGGAGGGCGCTGACCGGCGTCCGCTCGAGATCATTGACGGTTGAGTGATTGAGTCTGGTCTGGTAATCGGATCGGAAGTGACCTTCGCCTCAAGCTGGGCGAGTTTTCTTTGCAGCTCGTTGATTCCGGCGCGGACTGCGGCCAGCTCTGAGCTGACTTCGGCTCTTGGACGATTGCCAGATGTTCCGTCGGACAAACGTCGCGCAACCCGTTCTGCGATTTCCCTGGCTTGATCTGATTCCGTGCTCATATGTCCTACAGCAAATCGATTCGATCAACCACGCCGACGATCGCCGAGTCGATTGCCGCTCCCGCCTTTCCAGTCGCCGCGGTTGAAGCGCTCCAACCTTCCTGCACGATCAAAACAGTATCGCCAACTCCAGCATCAACCGAGTTCAGTGCGAGCACACTGTATTCAGTCTCGTCACCTTCAGGAGTGATCTGCTGGCAAAGCATCACACTCGCGTTGTCGTAACGACGGTTCTTCTGTGTGGCGACGATATTTCCTAAGACTCGAGCAAGAATCATTGAACGCCTACAGGCGGGGCTTACCGGTGAGTCGATTCCCCTGGCTTACGTGCAGGTCAGAATCGACGATGCCGATGATTGTGCAATCGGTCGGCGTATCTTCTCGCTTGAAGGGGAAGCTGGCTTCCTTGCCCCGGCACCAAAAAACCAGTTCACCAATACCCGCGCCGACCGAGTCGACAGCTACGAGCGGTTTTCCCGAGGGTTGGAGATCCTTGTTCAGCGTCTGGACAACAAGCAGCTTTCGTCCGTCAAGTGAATCGTTCTTGACGGTCGCGACCACGGTTCCGATGACGCGAGCAAGCTGCATCTCTTTCAAGTTTCGAGTTTCAGGTTTCGAGTTTCAGGTTCCGAGTTCCGAGTTGACCGCCGTCCCCGGAGGAGTCCCCAATTGGCGAACTCGAAACCAAGAACTCGAAACTAATCCCGGGTTATGTCGACAGTATCGATAACGCCCACGACTGCCGCATCGACGGGAACGTCCTTCATGCCCTGTGCCAGTCGCGCGCTTGAACCAGCTACGACCAGCACCTTTTCATGAAAGCCGGCTCCGACGGTGTCAACTGCCACGACGTAACCTGTGGTGTCTGTACCGTCCACGTTTACTGGACGCACGATTAGAAGCTTCTTGCCGAGAAGCCGCTCGTCCTTTTGTGTTGCGACAACGGTTCCCAGAATGCGCGCGATAATCATGCTAGCCGCGATTACCGATCGGGAGTGCGTCATCGACGCTGCCGTGCGGACGCGGGATTACGTGCACACTAACCAGTTCGCCAACACGACGGGCGGCGGCGGCGCCCGCATCTGTGGCTGCTTTAACTGCGGCAACATCGCCACGGACTATGGCGGTAACAAAGCCCGCGCCGATTTTTTCGTAGCCTACGAGCGTAACGTTCGCGGCCTTCACCATTGCGTCGGCAGCTTCAATCATCGCCACCAGGCCTTTTGTTTCCACCATGCCGAGTGCTTCTTGTGGCATCTCTTATGCTCCTCTATTCGTGAATCGTGAATCGTGAAATCGTCAATCGGAAATCGTGAATTGTGACGCCGCCACTAAAGACACTGCTCGGCGGAAGATTGAGCTTGTTTCGTATGATTTCGTCGATCGCCTCTATTGTAAGAAAAACACAATCCACGAAATAACACGAATCATATTGAATAGCTATTCAGACCAGCTCACAACTCAGATTTCAACTTTTACGACCCGCTATTAACCGCCTGAGCCAGGAGCTCCACCAGTTCTTCTCTGGTCAACGAAATCTTGCCACTACCGTTTGTTTCCGGCTCATGATAGCGCGAAACGGGCGGGCGGTCGCCGGTCGGGCAACTCAACTGTGTTTCATGCAGGTAGCCGCAGGCCTGACAACGCGCACTCTCGCCCAGGTAACCAGCCGCCTCTCGTACGTTGATCAACTTTTCAATCGCATCGACGGGCAGATTCTTTGAGCCGCCGAGAATACGCGAAAGAATCGCAATCCGCGCCGTGTGCTCGAGTGTCTCGAGCCGATCGAACGCCTGCCAGACATCAGTACCATAAGCTACCGCGCCATGGTTCGCCATGAGCAAAGCGTTGTGATGCTTCACAAGTGGTTGCATCGCTTGCGTTAATTCATCAGTTGATGGCGTTCCATATGAGGCAAGCGGAACACAGCCGAGGGTCAATATCACTTCGGAGAGAATCGGCTGATCGATCGCGAGACCCGCAACAGCGAAAGCAGTGCCGTGCGGCGGATGCGCATGACAAACGGCCTTCACGTCACGGCGTTCGTTATAGATCAAGATGTGCATCGCCAACTCGCTCGAAGCCTTTCGGTCACTAAGGGGTCTGCCGGACCCATCAGTTACCGCCAGCGAGTCTTCAGTCATTCGTCCTTTGCAGGTCATCGTCGGTGTGGCGACAATCCGGCCATCGTCAAGACGCACGCTTACATTGCCGTCAGAAGAGACGACGTAGCTGCGTTCATACATGAGTTGGCCGATGCGAACTATTTCGCGCCGAGCGGTCTGCTCATCCATCTGATCGGAGTCTCCGTCCTACAACTCCCGTTCCTGTTGTCCGACTGCTTCTTTAGTTTCGCTTCTTCGTCGCGCGTTAGTCACGACACTCGGGTGTGGCTGCGACAGGAAATAGGATAGTGATTCCAGCGAAGTTGTTAAGTCAACGGTTTTCACTTTCACGCCAAGGCGCGCGCTTAATGAGACAGGTGCGAAATTGAGAACTGCCCTAACACCTGCCGTCATTACCTGATTCAAAACTCGTTGCGCAGCACGAGCGGGAACCGCAATCACCGCAACATCAATGCCTTTCTCCTTGACCACGCGGGCAATCTGTTTGGCGTCGTGAACTGGAACTGAGCTGGCGCCGATTCGCGTGCCTATCTTCTGAACATCATTGTCGAACAACGCTACGACGGTGAAGTTAGACTTCTCAATTCCCTGATAATTCGCGAGGGCCGTTCCTAATCTACCCGCGCCAATGATACCAACGCGGTGAGCAGTGTTGAGGCCAAGAATCTTGGTGATGTGTGCGCGCAAATCGTCAACGTAGTATCCAACACCCCGCACCCCAAACTCGCCAAAGTAGCCCAGGTCTTTTCGTATCTGTGCGGAATTAAGATTGAACTGTTCAGCCAGCGCCTGCGAGGAGATCGTCTTGATCCCGGCGTTCGCGAGCGTATCCAGGCACCGAAGGTAAACGCTCAAGCGATTGGTTGTCAGTTCTGAAATTTTTTCCGACTTCATTTTGAGGGGACCTGATGCATTCAGTATAGACCCAACTATTGCCAATTGGCGATTGCCGATTGCCGATTCGTCTCAGGTAATAATTAATCGCAAGTCGGGAATCGACGATCAGCATAGAAATGATCGTGTGGTGGTACAGACCGCTGGAAATCGAGGTGCATTTCTTGTCTACCTCAGTGCTCAAGAAACACGAAGCTTGGTGTTACGGCGGCACTAAATTACAATCGCGAGCTTCAAACGCACATGATTGCACACCTGTCAGGCACACTTCTTTCCAAACAGGCGACATCTGTAATCCTCGAGGTTGCTGGTGTCGGCTACGAAGTTTCAATTCCGCTTTCAACTTTTTATGAACTGGAAGATCCAGGGTCGAATGTTCAGCTTCGTATTTATACCCACGTTCGCGAAGACGCCTTGCAGCTCTACGGATTCAAAACTGCTCGTGAACGCGAGTTGTTCATGCGACTCATTTCGGTAAGCGGTATCGGCCCCAAGCTCGGCATCACACTTCTTTCCGGCATGAGCGCCGACGAAATGATTGCCTCCATTCGCACGAACAACCTGGCAAAGCTTACGTTGATTCCCGGGGTGGGAAGGAAAACTGCCGAACGTTTGGTGATGGAGCTGCGGGACAAGGTCGCATCACTCTCATCCGCCGAACTCGAAGAAGAGTTGGGAATCAAACCTGATGCGACGGCGCCACCTACTGAAGATGCCATGCGCGCCGATGCCCTCTCGGCCCTGCTCAATCTCGGCTACCAGAGGAATGCCGCTGAGAAGGCGGTTACCTCGGCGGTCAGTGAAGCCGGCGATGTTTCAGTAGAATCGATTCTGAGGTTGAGTCTGCGTAAACTGGCAAAGGGTTAGTTATCATGAGATGTTAGTGAGCGGATAAATCATTCATGTCGAAAGAACAGCCAGTAAGAGTGCGAGACGAAGCGCCAAACGATGCCGATCGGCAGTTTGAATTGACTGTACGTCCGACTCGTTTGGCCGACTACATCGGCCAGAAACAGGTCAAAGAGAATCTGCGCGTCTATATGAAGGCCGCTTTGGGACGTCGCGAAGCCCTCGATCATGTACTGCTAACTGGTCCCCCAGGCTTAGGGAAAACCACGCTCGCCAACATTATCGCCAATGAAATGGGCGCTGAACTCCGATCGACTGCCGGTCCCGCTATTGAGAAAGCCGGCGACATCGCCGCGCTCTTAACTAATCTCCAGGAAGGCGACGTACTCTTCATTGATGAGATTCATCGCCTCCTGCCGGCGCTTGAGGAAAAGTTGTACCCCGCGATGGAGGACTACAACCTCGACTTGCTTATCGGTCAGGGTGCGGGAGCTCGGTCTATCAAGTTGGATTTGCCAAAGTTCACACTTGTCGGCGCTACGACGCGTGCTGGCTTAATCACCGCTCCACTGCGAGGTCGCTTCGGGATTGTCTTTCATCTTGATTTCTATCCGCACGAAGACCTGGAAATCATTTGCAAACGTTCTGCTGAGATTCTGGGCGTAGAGATAGACGAAGAAGGCGCACGGGAAATCGCACGTCGCTCGCGCGGAACTCCGCGAATAGTCAATCGGCTCCTGCGCCGCGTGCGGGACTATGCAGAGGTTGACTACGAAGGTTCCATCACAAAAGACATCGCCCACGACGCGCTCAATCGGATGGAGGTCGATACGTATGGTCTCGATGAGATGGATCGCAAGATGCTTCTCACGATCATCGAAAAGTTCGATGGCGGACCAGTGGGATTGGGAACGCTCTCAGCTTCCATCCACGAAGAGAAAGACTCTATCGAAGAGATTATCGAGCCTTACCTGATTCAAATCGGATTCCTCGATCGCACCCCCCGCGGCCGCATGGCCACACGACGCGCTTACGAACACTTCGGAATTAACCCCCTAAATCCCCATAAACCGAGCCTGTTCGATTCCCAGTGAAGATTTTGGTAGGGTTGCAATTGGTTTCCCCTACAGGCTTGAACGCTTATGAGAAGACTGTCCTCGTTTACTCGTCACTCGTTTGGCGTGCGCAACCGCGGGCCCTGGCGGTCAATCTTCACTCACTCACTTCACCAGTTCCACGAAAACGACTTGTTCACCTCGGCAGCCGCCATGAGTTACTTCGGATTGATGACACTCTTTCCAGCGCTGCTTCTTATGCTTGCTCTCAGTAACAAAATTGCAGCGGCAAATGAACTCATTACCCATGCAGTCGACGTCTACCCGGGTTCTCGAGCCTTCTTGCAGGAGACGATTCGGTCATTTTCGTCGGTGGGAACGGGAGTACTCATCAGTTGTTTCATCGTTGTACTGTGGGCTGGCTCGTGGGTATTTGCTGTAATCGAACGCGCCTTGAACCGGATCTGGGGAGCAACTTCACGGACTTTTCTGCACGGCCGCGCGTTAACGATCGGCATGATTGGCGTCATTGGTTTGCTCTTGGCGCTTTCAGTAGTTGTGACTTCGTTTGTTGTCGCGCTACGTGATATGGCCGGCAATCTGTCGCCTCGTCAGATGGCGCGATATCCAATTCTCCTTTCTGCGGGCAGCGTTTTCTGGCAAGGCATTTATGCCGCCATCAGTTTCCTGGTCACTGTTTTGCTCTTTGTTATCGTTTACCGCTTGATGCCCAAAGCGGAAGTCTCTTTGCGCGACACTCTGCCGGGGGCAGTACTAGGTGGTCTGTTGTGGGAACTGGCAAAGTATCTTTTTGCCTGGAGCCTAAATTATTTTCACTACGATCAGATTTATGGATCAGTGGGCGCGGTAGTCGCCGTGCTTTCATGGAGTTATTTTTCGAGTTTGATCCTGCTGTTTGGCGCTCAACTGACTGCGGTGTTTCACCGCGAACATCCTCATTACCCGGAACCTATAGTCCCGGAGCCCGCCTAGACTGGCCTTCCTCGACAGTCATGGATATCTCCGAATTCGATTACGAGCTACCGGAAGAGCTGATTGCGCAGGAACCTCTACCCCGACGTGATGCCTCACGAATGCTGATTCTCAATCGCGAGAAGCAGACCTGGACTGACTCGAACTTCGCTGAGGTTCCTCCACAGTTGAACGCCGGCGACGCTTTGGTAATCAACAATACGAGAGTATTTCCGGCTCGAATTGTGGGGCGACGGGAACCTACCGGCGGTCGGGTTGAGGTTCTCCTGGTGCGCGAGCTCGAACCTCTTCTTTGGGAATCCCTCGTCCGGCCGGGCCGGCGTCTAAAACAAGGTGACCACCTCCACTTTGCGGAAGGGCAACTCAAGGCAGAGGTTGTCGATGCGCCGGGTGGCGGTCTCCGTCAACTGCGGCTTAGTTGTGCCGGCAGCTTAGAAGAAGTGTTGGAGGAGATCGGCGAGACGCCTTTGCCGCCTTACATCAGCAGACCTCTTGGAACGTCAGCCGCGGATCGCGACCGATACCAGACGTACTTCGCCCGCGAACGCGGTGCGATTGCCGCGCCTACGGCAGGGCTGCACTTCACTCCAGAGATCCTGAATCAGATTGCTGGGCGAGGTGTGCAACTAGCACAGATCACCCTGCATGTCGGCTATGGAACTTTTGAACCGGTCCGCGTCAACGATAGCGAGCATCACAGAGTTGCAGCGGAACGTTTTGAAATAGACGACAAGGCCGCGAGCACAATCAACGAAGCCAGAAGCCGGGGCGGTAGAGTGATAGCGGTCGGCACCACAACAACACGAGCACTTGAATCGGCTGTAACTGAGGAAGGAATCCTTAAGCCAACGCGCGGAAATGCAGAGTTGACGATTGTTCCCGGTTACCGATTCCGAATCACAGACGCCCTGCTGACAAACTTTCACTTGCCGCGCTCGTCACTGCTGATGCTGGTTAGCGCCTTCGCAGGTCACACTCTGGCGTTTGATGCTTACCGCCACGCAGTGGAGGCACGCTATCGCTTTTACAGTTACGGTGACTGCATGTTTGTGATCTAGTGATTCGGAAAACGTTGATGCTAAACTAAGGTCGACGGTCAACGTCATACCCAATGGCTGTTCTCAAAAAAATTCGCACTCGCTGGTGGTCATCTTCAGCACCTCAGGACGAGTATCCCGTCCAGCCGGAACGCACCACGTTTTCTGCGACCGGGGCTAAGTACGACCTGCGTCCGCTTACGATTTCGCAACTTGATGAATGTTGGCGTCTCGACCAACGCTGCTTCGTCGATGGCGAAGCCTACAGTCGTGAGACGTTCGAGTATCTGCTGACTGCTCCGGAGTCAGTTTCATACCGCGCCGTAACCTCAGGCGGAGTGATGGTTGGCTTTGTCATCGGACTTGTAGAGCCGGATCACACCGGACATGTGACGACGGTCGGTGTAGCACCGGAACATCGCCGTCGCCATCTGGCAAAGCGCCTAATGCTGCAGGTTGAAGAGGGGTTCAGACGACGAAACGTGAGGCTGGTTCGCCTGGAAGTGAGATCGCTGAATACAGCTGCGCAGCGTGTCTATGAAAACTTGGGATATTCGGTGACGCAGAGACTGCCAAAGTACTACTCAAATGGCGGGGATGGATTGCTGATGCTGAAGTCGCTCGACTGACCTCACGAGCGTTAGCCCTTACGGAGTTCAGTCAACACCTGCTTTGCAACTGCCTTAAGTGTGTCGAACACGCCTGGTCCGGAGGAAGCCACAGCCTCAACCACCGGTTCACCGTTTCTACGCAATTCCGCGGTCATTTCTTCAAGAGACAGAACATTCGGCAGATCGCGCTTGTTAAGTTGCAGCACGTACGGAATTTTGTGCGGGTCGTAACCCTGTGCACGCAGGTTCTCTTCTAGATTGTAGAGCGACTCGATGTTCGCATCCATGCGCTCTTCCTGAGAGTCCGCAACAAAGACCACGCCATCGACTCCCTTAAGAATGAGCCGGCGGGAAGCATCATAGAAAACCTGGCCAGGCACCGTGTAGAGATGGAAACGTGTCTTGAAGCCGCGAACTGTTCCCAGTTCCAACGGCATAAAGTCGAAGAACAACGTCCGATCCGTTTCTGTTGCCAGGCTGATCAGCTTGCCCCGCGCCTGCGGAGCGGTCGAATCAAAGATGTATTGCAGGTTTGTCGTCTTACCACAGAGCCCAGGTCCGTAGTAGACGATTTTGCAATTGATCTCTCGAGAGGCGTAATTAATGAAAGTCATGGCACTTTGTTTCTAGCTGAAAAGGCTATCGATGTCGGCGTCCGTAATCCCGGCAAAGGGAGACTCGAGATCGTTGTTGTCGGCGTTGGTGATTTCTTCCATCAACGCGGCAAGTTGTAGAGAGACTTGTTTGCTGCGTAGTTTTACGAGCCCAAGACTTGAACGCTCATCAAAAACAACTACCAACAGCATTCTCCCAACAACTGTTATGTGGATACTCTCTCGCTCACCTTCGTGAGAGAGAGTGGGAAATTCCTTCTCACCGATTAATTGAGCCATGCCGCCGGTTGCGGCAACATTGCCCGCAGCCAGTGATGCCAGGCTCGTTGTGTCAAGATTTCCCACTTCGCCCTGGACGGCGATCTCCTGACCATCCTTATCGACCAGGAAGATGACCTTAGCGGCAGCATCCATCCGAAGCCGAGCCAGGACCGCTTTGATTTGGTGATATTGCTGCTCCCGCAGCATGATAGGAGTGTCTGCCATTAATACAACTTTCTTCGGAAATGGTGGGCAAGACTAACGGGAGGCAATCGGCCGGGAAGGTAAGGCAACGTCCCGAGTCAAGATATTGATGCCTAAGAGCTTCTTCACGAGACCTGCGATGCAAACTTAGCGGAGCGGCTCGGTCTGTCGAGCCAAATGCACTCTAACATAGCCAACAATGACCTACAAGTGTTTTTCTTGGTTGGCTCTTTGCATCGTTCCTCCAGTGTCATTTCAGTTAATGATGCCCGCAACTCCTCTTTTTGCGTTGATTTACAAGGGCAGCTATGTTAAACTCTCTGCCGTTCTAGAGGCCCTGAAGGCGACGTCATGTCCTTCAGATTGAAAGCTTCCCCTTACATGAGCAGCCCCATGACAAAAGGTCTAAGACGATCCACATCGCGCACGCCAGCGCGGCGGCCTGCGGCTAAGTCGTCTGTCAAAGGACGCGCTGTAAAGGCGAAGTCAGTTCGACCAAAAGCAAAACGGGCCATGTCCACCAAGGCCCCCGTTCGCAAAGCGTCGAAGGCCTCGAAAGTCACCAGCAAGAAAGCTGCAACAAAAAGTCGTTTAGCTTCTCCTAAAAAGAAGGTAACCAAAACGGCGAAACCAGCGAAGAAAGCAGCTGCTCGTCAGTCTCCTGCTAGACGCACAGTCGCAACTCCGCAAAAGGCTTTGGTTCCTAGAGTCAAAAAGACTCAGAAGGTGGCCGCTGTGCGCGCCCAACGTCCTGCTCCCGTGGCACCGCCTCCACGTCGTCCACCTACAGTTGATGAATCGGCAGCGTTGCTGGCATTCGAACACGCACATAAGGAGTTTACGCACGGCCGATTTGGTGAAGCTCGTAATCAGTTTCGCGGATTGCTTGAGAAGTATTCTCAGGTGTCAGAAGTCGCAGCTAGAGCGCGTACCTATCTAGCAATTGCTGAAGCGCGTCTAAGAACGGAGAACATGCTCCCGCGCGATGCTGACTCCCTTTACGACCGCGGCGTAATCGAACTCAACCGTGGAGAATATGTAGCTGCTCAGGAAATGTTTGAACGGGCCCTAAAACGTGAACCCGAGGCAGCGCACATACATTACGGCCTGGCAGCAACCCGTGCTCGTCTTGGCTCACTTGATCTGGCGCTACAATCCCTTCAACGAGCGCTCGATCTACAACCCAACTTGCGCGTCCGTGCACAGCACGACCAGGATCTAACTTCGTTGCGCAATGATCCCGACTTCGACAAGTTGATCTTCCAACCTCGCGCCTAGACTCCGGCACTCCCTCAGCCAGCGATTCCTGCTGGGATTCTCCAGTATGAAAGCGTTTTTGTTTTAGGTATCATTCCCAAGCGCACCAGCGCGCTGCAAAGGAGCCCTCTAGATTTTGCGTCTTGATTCCCAGAAAAATCGCGGCCTAAACCTCGTTGCCATGGGTGGTGGCACAGGCCTATCCACTCTCCTCGCAGGCCTCAAGCAACGAGTAGGCAAGCAGGACATTGACCAAGCCTGGATCGAGAATCTCGCGGCTATTGTGACTGTCTCCGACGATGGCGGCAGCTCGGGTCGATTGCGTGAAGAACTCCAAATGCTGCCTCCGGGCGACATTCGAAACTGCATGATTGCCCTTTCCGAGGATTCAACCTTACTTTCCCGACTCTTCAAGCATCGCTTTCGTGGGGATGGGGCCTTGGGTGGCCACAGCTTTGGTAATCTTTTTCTTGCCGCCCTAACAGAGGTTACAGGGGATTTCGTTGAGGCTGTCCGGCTGTCGTCGGAA